>Ga0136614_10000363_pt1 | contig 21845 bp, 10 predicted proteins | sample AntDrymUQ2792106_2_FD_106643 | JGI IMG/M metagenome (GOLD analysis project Ga0136614, IMG submission 106643) | Polar desert sand microbial communities from Dry Valleys, Antarctica - metaG UQ279 (21.06) | ecosystem: Environmental > Terrestrial > Soil > Desert | place: Antarctica: Dry Valley... | reverse complement strand
TCGCGATTCATGGCCGCCGCTCGACCTGCTCGCTTTCTCGCCCCTCTGGCGGCGAGGGAATGGCGAAGAAGGCAAAGAAAACGCGCTTAGTCATTGACTTTGTTCACCTTAACAATTAATTCCTAAACCACTGAAAAAAAGGCTTGCTTTATCCACGCGCTGGTCTATAGTATCGCGCTATTCTGGCATGGCAGTCAGCCGTCACCCATTCAACAAAGGTCGCGTTCTCGTGACGGTTCCACTATCAGCGGCAGTTCGTTCCTAGCAAAAAATCACACCTTTCGATCTCTTTTAGAAGGAGTTCCCATGATCCCCATCTTTTGTCGGCGTGTGTTAGCTGTTGTCCCGGCTGTCTTATTTCTGACGGTGATAGCCGTCGCGCAAGAATCTCGCGCGACGCTCACCGGGCGGGTCAGCGACCCCGCCGGCGCGGCGGTCGCCGGCGCGAAGGTCAGCATCATGAGCCAGCAGACGAACATTGCCACCGATGTCGTCACCGGCGACGAGGGCAATTACACCGTCACCGCTCTGCTGCCGGGGCGCTACACCGTCAGCGTGGAGGCGCAGGGCTTCAAGCGGGCGGAGAGCGACCAAGTGGAACTGTTCACGGCTTCAACGGCGACTTTCGATGTCAGCCTTGAGGTCGGTCAAATCGGCGAGACGGTTACGGTGAACGCCGACGCCCCATTGCTCGAAGCGGATACGGCATCACGCGGACAGGTGATCGAGAACGCGCGGATCAGCGAACTGCCTTTAGTCGGGCGCAACCCGCTGAACCTCGCGACGCTCGCGCCCGGCGTGACTTTTAACGGCAACCCGCAGTTCAACCGTCCATTCGATAACGGCGACAACGTCAACTTCTCGATCAATGGCGGACTTAACCGCCACAACGATTTTTTGCTCGACGGCACGCCGAACAACGCCGCCACTGATGCTAACGCGACCCGCACGGTGAGCAGTAACAACATCGCCTTTGTCCCTTCGGCGGAGGCGACCGAAGAGTTTAAAATTCAAACCAACTCCTACGACGCGCAGTTCGGGCGCACGGGTGGCGGCACCATCAACATCACCATCAAATCCGGCGGCAGCGATTATCACGGCTCGATCTATGAGTTCGCGCGGCGCTACGAGTTCAACGCCAACTCGTTCGCCAACAATGCGCGCGGCACTCTTGCTTCCGGCCCCTTCGCCGGGCAGGAAGCCAGCCCGCGCTTTACCAGAGACCAAGTGACGGGGGCGAATCTCGGCGGCAACGACATCGATCAGTACGGTTTTGTGTTGTCAGGTCCGCTTCGCATTCCGCGCTTTGGCGAGGGTGGCGACTATTTCTACAATGGCCGGGAGAGAACCTTCTTTCTATTCAATGCCGAGAAGTACGAAGAAATAACTCCGGGACAGGGCTTCAGCACAGTCCCGACGCTGTTGGAACGTCGGGGCGATTTCTCTCAATCCGGCATCACGATCTTCGACCCGCTGACCACGCGCCCCGACCCGAATAACCCCGGACAGTTTATCCGCGATCCGTTCCCCGGCAACATCATCCCGGCGAACCGCATCAGCGTGGTCGGCCAGAATATCATCAACGGCTTTTCGCTGCCGAACGTCGGGTCGCCGACTCAAAGGTTTAATAACTTTTACCTGAGCGAAGGGCAAGGAACGGATGATTTTAACTCTTACGTCGCCCGCGTCGATCACACGTTCAGCGACAGTCAGCGCATGTTCGTCCGTTTTGTGAACAACCGCCGGGATCAGTTCGCCTTCGGCGGCAACAATCGCGTCGGTTTAGGTATCGACACGCAAGGACCGTTAGTGCGGGAAAACTACGGCGTGGTCGTTGACTCGACGACGACGCTTTCGCCAACTTCGATTTTGAACGCGCGCCTCGGCTTCTCGCGTTTCTTGCAGGCGGCTTTTCGTCAGGCCTCATCGCCGTTCGACGCCACGTCGCTTGGCTTCTCGCAGGCTTTCTCCAACGCCCGACCGATCTCGATTGTGCCCCGTCTCGGGTTCAACGATCCGGCGGGCGGGATTCCCGAATTCGGCTCGCGCAATCCGAACTCGAATATCACCAACACGTTCAGTGTGCCGGTCTATCTGACGAAGATTATGGGCAAGCACACGTTCAAGTTCGGCGGCGAATATCGCCATTTTCAAGTGAATCAGTCGGGCGGCTCGTTCAACTTTGGTGGCGGGGCCTTCTGTTTCACCAACCAGTTCACCGCGCGCAATCCACTTAATCTGACGACCGGCGGCGCGGCGTTCGCCGACCTGCTGCTCGGTGCCCCGTCGGTCAGTGGTGGTTGCAACGGTAACGTCGGAGCCACGCAGGTGGAGAACCTTTCCCCCACAACTTTTCAGTGGGGCTATTACGCCGCCTACGTTCAAGACGATTTCAAGGTCTCGCCGCGCCTGACTTTGAACTTGGGCCTTCGCTACGACTACGAACAACCGCCGGTCGAGCGCTTTAACCGCCAGAATCGAGGCTTCGCCCTTGACCAGCCGAACCCGCTGGCCGCTGCCGTCAGGAATGCCTCGGCGACGGACTGCCCCTCGTGCGCCAACCTAAGAGGCGGCTTGCTCTTCACGGAGGTCGGCGGTCAACCACGCGGCGCGTTTGAACCCGACCGCAACAACTTCCAGCCGCGCGTCGGCGCCGCCTATCAACTGAATGACAAGACCATCCTGCGCGGCGGCTACGGACTCTTTTACTTCCCGTCGGCTGAATACGGCGGCTCGACTGGCTTCAGCATTATTACGCCGTTCACCGGCACGCTGACGGGCGGCGGCGTGAACCAGTTCATCCCGCGCGCCGACGCTTTCAACAACCCTTTCCCGAACGGCTTGGCGCAACCCACCGGCTCGTCGCTCGGACAATTGACATCACTCGGCGGCAACATCACTTTCAGTAATCCAGAGCGCAACATTCCGTACATTCATCAGTTCTCCGCCGGCATCCAGCGCGAACTGCCTTTCCGCCTGAAACTTGATGTGTCTTACGTCGGCAGCCGCAGTCGCGACATTCTCACCGGCGACGCGCAAGGCTCTGGCCCGCGTAATCTGAACGTCAACTCGGCCGAACAAATCGCACGCTTCCGGCAAGACCCGACCTTCTTCACCGCGAACGTGACGAACCCGTTCGCCGGACTCATTCCGGGCAACGCGGCGTTGAACGGCGCGACGATTCAACGACAACGCTTGCTGGTTCCGTTCCCGGAGTTCGGTTCGGTTTCATTTATTGGGGAGAACGTCGGTCGGCTCGATTACAATTCGCTGCAAGCCAGCGTTGAAAAACGCTTGAGTCGTGGGCTGGTCGGGGTCGTCTCTTACACTTTCTCGAAGAACATCGGCGCGCTCGGCTTCCTCAACGATCAGGACGCCGAACCGACGAGAGCGGTCGTCGATTTCGACAGCCCGCACGTGCTCGTGGTGAGCGCCGTCTATCAACTGCCGTTCGGACGCGGACAACGATTCTTCGGCGACGCCGGCAGAGCCGCAAACTTGCTGCTCGGCGGTTTCGAGTACAGCGTCATCGGCATTTACCGTTCCGGCCGCCCGATCAATCTTCCGGGGAACGCCAATTTGATCGGCGATCCGAGGATCGACAACCCATCCTTCAGTAACCAGAATGTTCCGGGGACGACGGCGACCTACTTCAACAACTGTGTGCAACGCCTCAACGGCACGATCACGCAGTTTGTGACCAACGCCAGCGGTCAACGTGTCCAGCAGGCTTGCACCAATCCGGCGTTCGCGGAGCGCAACACGGGGAACACGCTGCGGACATCCCCGCTCCGCTTGGGCAATCTGCGCGAGCCGACAGCGACGATATTTGATATGTCGCTGAACAAAACATTCGCCTTCACCGAGCGCCTCCGCTTCCAGTTCCGCTTGGAAGCCTTCAACGTCTTCAACACGCCGCTCTTCGGCGGCCCCTCATCGGGCAGCGCCACCAGTAATAATTTCGGCGTTTTGAACCCTAACAACGGACAACGCAACGTCCCGCGCCAAGTTCAACTCGGCTTCAAGTTCAACTTCTAAAGCTGAACTGTCGCATTAGACAAAAGGGCTGCCCTATTTCGGGCAGCCCTTTTAACTTATGCGGAGAACATCTCAGGTAAGTTCTTGAGTGGAGAACCTCAGCCGCAAAGAGTCAGGGGTGGGGGATTATTACCGGCGCGGCGCGAGTTGAATGCGGAGTTGCCGCTCGCTCACACCTGCGCTAAAACTCGCGCGTGGAATGTGCAGTAGCCCACGTCGATAGCTGTAAGCTGAAGGCGGCAACGTTCGCCCGTCGAGTTCCAATTTCGCGGGAGGCTGCTCTAGCCACGCGCCGAAATCTCCCGCTTCGCGCAGACGCACTTCGACCTGTCCGCCCTGACGCCGCGCGGAGACGATTGCCGCCGGTCCCAGATACTTATCCAGCAGACCGAAGACCGCGATGCCCCCCTTGACCGGAGACAAGGTGAACAACTCGAAACCTCTCTTTGCGAGACTCAAGGGTAAGGTCGGGTTGGCGGAACTCAGCACACTCACCCCTCCATCGCTCCGACGGTAAACCGCTACCCGCGTGGAAGCATTTGGTTCCGAGCCGATGAGACCCTCGGCATCCGTGCGTCGAAGTTTTCCCGTGACCAATGGCGCGCTCTTGTTGGCGTTGAAGGCCGCGACCATGCCCGCCGTCAGGCCGGGACGTGTAATGCGCCCGAAGACCTTGAGCGGCGCGGCTTCAATCGAGGCGTCGGTGAACAGGAGATCGCGCGTTACCTGTCCCGGCTCGTCGAGCAGCAACAGTCGCCCGTCGGAGAAGGCGAGCGGGCGCAGGATTTCCGCTTTCTCCTTGCCCGGTTCATCCGTGAAGTAAATTGGTCCACCGCTGACGGCGCGCGCGACGGCATGATACCCACCGTTCGCATCATGCGACTGGAACATGTCCCAATCGGGATACGCGAAGTTCGACATCCAGTATGAATTGTAGGCGTTCTGGAAGATGTGGTCTTTGAAGTTGTGCGGAACTTCCGGTAAGTAGTCGTCGCTGTTGCGCGCGACGTTTGAGGTGCGCCAGTTGTAAGCGTTCTCCAGCGTCATCTCCATGCAATTGATCACGCCCACGCCGTTCGCGCGTTGCTCGCCGCCGCTGCCGTAGCTGAAATGTTTTTGCGCCGCCTCCTGCAAGTTGCGCTGCGAGCCACCGGCGGAGACGAACAGCGGCATGAGGCCGTCGGTGAATTTGATGTTGTTCGCCTGCCCGTCAACCTTGACGAAGTCGAAGCCCCATTCCTTCAATTTAGCGTACCAGTCCGCGTAGAAACTCTCGCCCCGGCCTTCGCGCGGGTCGGGCAAGGCGTTGCCCTCGCGGCCACGGAAAAGCTGATAGTCGCGCGCCAGCGGGGATTCAGTGTCAACGCCCGTCCAGTAGCCTTGAAACGTATGCCAGACGCCGACGTGCCGGATATGGTATTGCTCCCTGAGCGCGCGGGCTGTCGCCCCGAGGCCGCGCGGGAACTTGGCCGGATCGGCGTCGAACCCGGCGAGCTTTTGCCCCTTGATTGTGAGCCAGCCGTCGTCGATCAGCATGAACCCGATGGGAATTTGCCGGTCTCTCAGCGAGCGGGCGCTTGCCAGAATTTTCTCCTCGTTCACGGTCTGCTGGTAGGCGTTCCACGAGCACCAGCCGAGCCAGCCGAAGGCTTCAGGCAAAGTTTTCTGCCAGCGCAGTTGCCCGTACTGTTCGGTGGCCGCGAAAGCCGTCTGGTAAGCATCGCGCGGCAGTTGGTAGGGATCGCGCGCGGTGGCGTAGGCGAAGAGCGGCACGCGACGCGGCGAGAAGCGCGGGTCGTGGCTGGAAGCTGAGATGCGAAACTCAGGGCGATATTCGATCTCGGAGACTCCCACCTCGGACACCATTCCGCCGCCCGCGAGCGGGAGCATCATGTGATAATTGTCGCCCACGGTCTGCCGCCAGAGGAGCAAGACGTTCGCGGGCGATAGCAGCCGGTGGTCGGAGATGAAGACGGGAGCGGTCCAGTAGAGTTTGAAGCGCTTGAGCGCCATCCCACGCGCGAAGTTGTCGAGGCCCATGACGAGTTGAACGCCGTCGCGCGCGGCAAGGGCTGGGCCTTCGTAATCAAGCGTTGCGATCAAGATTTCCGGGCGGAGGTAGCGACGCAGTTCGAGCGTGGCCTGCAACTGCGGCGCGGGCGACGTACCCGGCGCGGTTGCCGCCGGCTTCAGGTGGTATTGAAAGCTTTCAAAACGCCCCGCCTTGTCGTCCCCCGCATCCTGTCTCGCAAATTCGAGTTCATACAATGTTGACGAGGAGTTGTCGCTATGACGCAGGCGGATTCTCATATTCGAGACGACTGCTCCCGCGCCTGCTTTCAACTGTAGCGCGCCCCGATTCGCGGCGATGCTCAGCGGCATGTCGCTTTGTCCGGCGTTGGTGGAGCCGGTTGATTGTGGGCCTTCACCATCTCGCGCGGGGCGCGAGGGGGCGGCGTTAAGATTCCAATCGCTACCCAGAGTGAGCAGCCACAAAATGGATAAGATCAAGAGTCGCTGTTTCGTCATTCGCTGTCTTTACACATGTTCATTACAGGTTGTCAAACAACTCACGGCGGCGGGGGGTCGATTCGCGGAGCGGTTATGTTATAAACCCATGCACGTACCTTGAGCGCGATCTTATCACCCGAAGGGATGAACTTTCACAATATGCGAGACGGAATGAGATACCGTGGCTACCTCTGCTTGCCCGCCCTGCTGCTACCTCTGCTTGCCGCGAGCAGTTACGCTCAAGAGCAGCCACCGCGCGCAACACCCGCCGCCTCCACCCGTCACAGCATAATACCTGTGCCTGCGTCAGTGAATATCATGAGAGGGCGGATGAAGGTCGAACCCTCTTTCACTGCGGCGATTCAGGGTCACAGCGACGACCGCCTGTTCGCCGGTCTCTCTCGCGCGCTCAGAAGGTTGGAGAACCGGACGGGGCTGGAGTTCGCGCGGGGTCTGGCGAGCATCCCCGGCGCGGCGAACCTCGTCATCCAGTGCGGGGGCGCGGGGCGCGGGGCGGCGGTCGCCTCGCTCGAAGAGGATGAGTCGTACACGCTGGAAGTGTCAGAGCGTCAGGTCGTAATCAATGCTCCGACCGTGGTGGGCGCGCTGCGCGGGTTGGAGACGTTTCTCCAACTCTTGAGCGGCGACGCGGGCGGCTACTTCATCCCGGAAGCGCGGATTCGCGACAACCCCCGCTTCCCGTGGCGCGGTCTGCTCATAGACGTGGGACGCCACTGGCAGCCCGTCGAGGCCATCAAGCGCAACTTGGACGGCATGGCGGTCGTCAAACTCAACGTCCTGCACCTGCACCTGACGGAGGATCAGGGCTTCCGCATCGAAAGCAAAGCGTTCCCGCGTCTGCACGGGATGGGGTCGGACGGCCTCTATTACACGCAGGAAGAGATACGCGCGCTCATCGCTTACGCGCGCGCGCGGGGCATCCGCATCGTGCCGGAGTTCGACATCCCCGGACATTCGACCGCGTGGTTCGCGGGCTACCCGGAACTCGCCAGCGCGCCCGGCCCCTACCAGATCGAGCGCCGCTTCGGCATCCACGACGCGGCGATGGACCCCACGCGCGAAGAGATTTACAAGTTCCTCGACAAATTCCTCGGCGAGATGGCCGCGCTCTTCCCCGACGCCTACATGCACATCGGCGGCGACGAGGTGACGGGCAAGCACTGGCGGCTCAACCCGCAGATTCAAGCCTTCATCGCGAAGAATAATTTGCAGGACAAGCACGGCCTGCAAGCCTACTTCAACGGGCGCATCTCGAAGATTCTCCAGAAGCACGGCAAGCGGATGGTCGGCTGGGACGAGATACTGCACCCGCAACTGCCGAAGGACATCGTGGTCCAGTCGTGGCGCGGCCAGAAGTCGCTCGCCGAAGGGGCCAGGCAGGGCTACGCCGGCATCCTCTCGAACGGCTTTTACCTCGACCACCTCGCTCCCGCCGAACAGCACTACCTCGTCGATCCTGTCAGCCCAGACAGTGGGTTGAGCGAGGCGGAGGCGGCGCGGGTACTCGGCGGCGAGGCGTGCATGTGGGGCGAGTACGTCGGCACGGAAAACATCGACTCGCGCATCTGGCCGCGCCTCGCCGCCATCGCCGAACGTCTCTGGTCGCCGCGCGAGACGAGAGACGTCGAAGACATGTATCGTCGGCTCGATACCCTCGCCGTGCAACTCGAAGAGGTCGGACTCACCCACCGCACCTATTCGGGGAAGATGCTACGGCGGTTGGCGGGCGGCGTGCGCGTCGAACCGTTGGAGACTTTGATTGCCACGCTCACGCCGAAGTTTTTCGGGCGCGATCGCGTGCGCCTCATCACGCAGATGACGCCGCTGACACGTCTCGTCGATACGGCCGCGCCCGACAGCCGCGTGGCGCGCGAGTTTACGGCGGCGGTCGCCGCGCTCTTAGATGACGCGCCGCGCTTCGAGTCGCGTCGCGAGCGCGTGCGCTCCTCTCTGGACGAGTGGCGCGATGCTCACGCTTCGGTGCGCGTGTTGGCCGACCGCTCGCCGATTATGCGCGACGCCGAACCGCTCGCCGGTGATTTATCGGAGATGAGCGCCGCCGGTATGGAAGCGTTGCAGTATTTGTCCGCGGGCGTCGCGCCGCCCCTACTCTGGCGCGAGGAGAAACTAGCGCTGCTCGACCGGGTCGCGAAGACGCCACGCGAAGTTGACTTCGCCGTCCTCCCGTCGTTGAGAAGACTCGTCTTTGCCGCCGCCGAGTTGCCGCAACTCAAATCGCTCACGGCAGCCGACTGGAAAGCCAACGTCTTGAGGCTCGCCGACGAGAAGCGATGACGACCGCTCGCGTTTCTGTTAAGCGGCACCATCCGACACGCGAAAGGCGGGACGCTGATGGCGTCCCGCCTTCACAGTTTATCAAGCCAGGCTTGCGAGTCAGAGACAGCGTTTACTGCCCGGTCCCCGTCGCGTTCTCCATCCCTTCGGGGAACGAGGGCGGGGCGGCGGACGGCGCGGTCGCCCAACTCGTGTTCGGCATCGCGCCGAGTTTGAAGCTGAGCGTCGCGCCTTTGGAGATGCGCTCGAAGGGCAGCCAAGTGCTGTCGTAAGGCTTGCCGTCGAGGCGTAGTTCCTGCACGTAAGGCGCGCGCGCCGAGGCCCCTTCGGCGACGATCCTGAGAGTCCTGCCGTTCCTCCCCATCCTGATCTTGATGTCGGAAAAGAGCGGGCTGTTGAGGGAGAAGCCGCCGACCCCCGGCGTTACGGGGTACATGCCGATTGAGGCGAAAACGATCCACGAGGAGGTCGCGCCGAGGTCGTCGTTGCCGGGGATGCCGCCCGGCGTGTTGGTGAAGAGTTCGGTCAGCACGCGGCGCGTGATGTGTTGCGTCTTCCACGGCTGCCCGGCGTAGTTGTACGCCCACGGCACGGGGAAGACCGGTTCGTTGCCGATGAAGAAGTAGGGGCGGTCGGGACCGGCGTTGAATTCCTTGAAGAAATCGTCGAGCCTGCGGATGACGGCGTCGTTGCCGCCGATGCGGTCGAAGAGTGAGCGCATGTTGTGCGGGATCATCCAGGTGTACTGCACGGCGTTGCCCTCGACGTAAGACTTGTGGCTTTCGGGCCGCCACGGCAGTTCCGGCTTGTAGAGCATCGCCTTGAAGTCGAAACCGGGAAGCCACGAGCCGTCGCGCCAGCGACCGCGAATGTACTTGTTCTCAGGGTCGAAGAGGCGGGTCCAGAGTTGCGAGCGTCGCATCATCTCGCGGTACGTGGTCATATCGCCGTGCGCGCGGGCGAACTGCGCGAGCGCGAAGTCGGCGGTCTGGTATTCGAGCGCGACGGAGGGCGAACCCCTCAGCCCTTTTTGCTCCATCGGGATGTAACCGAACTTGAGATAGTCGGCGAGGGCGGGGCGCGCCGGATAAGTTTTGGACTTCGCTTCGGGGTCGGTCGCGTTTTTTATCATCGCCGCGAGCGCGGCGCGTGTGTCGAAGTTGCGCGCGCCAAAGGCGTAGGCGCTCGCGATGCTCGCCGTCGCAGGGTCGCCATACATCGCCCCGCTCTCGTCGTTGGCAACCGGCCAGATGGGAAGTCCGCCGCCCTGCTGTGCGGCATTGACGAGCGACTCCATCATGTCGCTTGCCTCTTCGGGGAAGAGCCATGCGACGAGTGGCATCTGTGAGCGGTAGATGTCCCAGCCGGAGAAGTTGGTGTACTGCGTGTGGCCGCGCGAGGCGTAGACTTTATCGTCAAAGCCGAGATACTCGCCGTTGGCGTCGCTGAAGATGGTGGGGTGGAGCAGCGTGTGGTAGAGCGCCGTGTAGAAGATTTGCCGTTCGGCGAGCTTCCCACCGCTGACTTCGATCCGGTTGAGCACCTCATTCCAACGGGCGCGGGCGCGGGCGCGCACGGCGGCGAAATCCCACTCCGCGTTCTCGGCGCGCAAATTCAGCCGTGCATTCTCAGCGCTCACATAAGACAGGCCAACCTTCACCCGCACCTCGCGCTCGCTTCTAGTGTCGAACGTAACGAAGCCGCCGACCTTCGCTCCCTTCACCGAGCGCGAGCCGGGCGAGACTCGTTCCCCTTCCCAAATGCCGGTCGTCGCGAATGGCCGGTCGAACTCCGCCGCGAAGTAAACCTTGTACTTGTTGCGCGTGCCGCAAAAGCCGCCGCTCGTGACCGAGCCGCTTAACGCCCGGTCGCCGTCCGCCTGCCACGCGGCCTCCGTCACGCCAGAAGCGTTGCGCCCGACATCCATCAGCAACGTGGCGGCGCTTGCCTCCGGGTAAGTGAAGACGCCGAAGCCGGTGCGCTCGGTGGCCGCGAGGCTCACACGCACGCCCGATTCAAGCGCGACCTCGTAGAAGCCGGGCGATGCGCTCTCTTTGTCGTGCGAGAACTTCGCGTTGTAAGCGTTCGGCTCTGAGGCGGGCGAGACCGACAGTTGACCAATGATGGGCATGAAGGGCACGTCGCCGAAGACGGGGCAGCCCGGGCCGCTCAGGTGCGTGAGGCTGAAGCCGCGGATCGACGTGTCGTGATAGAGGTAGCTCCCGCGCTCGTCCTTGCCGAAGCCCTTCTCCGTGTCCGGACTCCACTGCACCATGCCGAAGGGCAGCGTCGCGCCGGGGAAGGTGTTGCCGCTTGAGTTGCCGCCGAGGTAGTCGGGCAGCGGCGAGTTGCCCGTCCCGACGAAGGGGTTGACGTACTGCGCGAGGTCGGCGGCAGCGGGCGCAACGGGCGTGGCGGCCGCGCGCGCGCGAACCGGGACGAGCGTCGCGTTGAGCGAGAAGACGACCGCTATGACTAGAGAGGTAAATGTGGTTTGAATTTTTCTGTTCATCTTGGTGCTATCGTTGAAGAGAAAAAAAGGCGCAGCTCGCCGCCCGGAATTGTGCCGCCCCCGTAGCCGTCGCCAGCCGTCGCCGATGACAACTCGCCGGCAAGACGGGCGTCCCCGCCCAGCACTTAAGGGATTTCGGTTTTCTTCCCCGTCACGACGAAAGAGCCGGAGACGACGCCCGTCGTCGCGGCGTCGGCGCTGCCCTTGAAGCCGGGTTGTTTGCCGCCGACCGTGACCGTAAACTCGCCGGGTTCTAAAACGCGCTTGCCGCCGTCGTCAATGAGCGCCAAGTCGCGCGGCGTGAGCATGAACGTGACGCGCCGCGCTTCGCCCGGTCGCAGGCTCACACGCTGGACGCCGCGTAGCGATCTCAACGGCACGGGCGCGGAGGCGGCCACATCCGTCAGGTACAACTGCGCCACTTCGTCGCCCGCGACCGCGCCACTGTTCCGCACCTCGGCAGACACCTGCACGTTCTCCCCGGCCTTTACGCTCTTCTTCACTGTCAGCTTGCCATACTCGAACTTCGTGTAGCTCAGACCGTGACCGAAAGGATAGAGCGGGTCGCCCTTGAAGTAGCGATAGGTCTTGCCCTCCATGCGGTAGTCTTCAAACGGGGGTAACTGCGATGCGGATTTGTAGAACGTAACGGGCAGCTTTCCCGAAGGGTTGTAATCGCCGAAGAGGACATCCGCGATGGCCGCCCCGCCTTCTTCGCCCGGATACCACGCCTGAAGGATTGCGGGCACGTTCGCGTCGGCCCAGTTGACGCTGATGCCGCCGCCGCTGAAGAGCAGGAGCACGACGGGCTTGCCGGTGGCGTGGACGGCGCGGAGCAGGTCTTCCTGCACCTTCGGCAGATTCAACTCCGTGCGGTCGCCGCCCCTGAAGCCTTCCAGTTTCACGTCCATCTCCTCGCCTTCGAGCGACGGCGCGAGGCCGAGCGCCATCACCACCACGTCCGCCTCTCTGGCTTTCTGAATCGCGTCCTCGTAGAGCGACTCGGCGAGGCGAGGCGGCCCCCAGAGGAGTTTCGCCGTCGCGGCGGCGTAGCGGTCGTAGAACTCGACGCGGATTTTATGAGCTTGACCCGCCTTCATCTCCAGAGGCTTCTTGACGGTCTTCGCGCTGCCGTCGCGCCAGCCGTCGAGGAAGAGTTGGTCGTCGAGGTAGAGGCGCGCGGCGTCGTCGGCGCGCACGCCGAGTTCGTAAGTGCCGGAAGTGGGCGCGGTGATTTGACCCGTCCAGCGCGCCGAAAAATTATCGAGCGGCAGTTGCGGGACGGGCGCGTTGGTGAACCAGTCGAAGTTGATCTGCTCGTCCACGCGGGTCGCGGCGGGCGCGCCCTGCAAATCTTTGTTGGCGAAGTATTCAGCCTTGAGTCCGGGTTTGCCCTCGTCGTGAGAGAGCGCGGAGGCGGGCACGGGCAGGAGAGCTTCGCCCGTGAGCGTTACGCCGAGCGCGTGGACGACTTTTGTTGTCGGCGAGACTTTGCGCCGAATGCCTTCAAGCGGCGTGACCCACTTCGACGGGACGCCGTGGTAGTTCCCCAACAACACTTCAAGCGAGTCGGCGTTTGGGCCGATGACGGCGATTGATGTGACGTCTTTGCGGAGTGGAAGCTGACGGTTGTCGTTCTTCAAGAGCACGAGCGATTCACGGGCTGCATCGCGCGCCAGTTCGCGGTGCGCCGCGGAGTCGTTTACGTCGAAAGAGATGCGTGAGTAGGGAACCATCTCGGGCGGGTCGAACATGCCGAGGCGGAAGCGCGCGGTGAACAGGCGCTTGACCGCCGTGTCGATCTCCCGTTCGCTGATGTGACCCGCCTTGATGGCCGGGATGAGCGCGCGGTACTCGTAGCCGCAGGTGAGTTCCGTCCCGGCCTTGACGGCGAGCGCGACGCCTTCTTCTTCCGTCTTCGCGAACTTGTGATTCTTGTAGATGTCGAGCACGGCGTCGCAGTCCGAGACGACGTAACCGTCGAAACCCCACTCGGTGCGCAGGATGTCGGTCATCAGACGCTTGCTCGCGCAGGCCGGTTCGCCGTTGATGCGGTTGTAAGCGCACATCACCGACCCGGCCTTGCCCTCGACGATGGCCGCGTGAAAGGCGGGCATGTACGTCTCGCGGAAGTCGCGTTCGCCCACGGCAGCGTCGAAAATGTGGCGTTCCGGTTCGGGGCCGCTGTGCACGGCGTAGTGCTTGGGCGTGGCGATCACTTTGAGATAGCGCGGGTCGTCGCCCTGCATCCCGCGAACGAAAGCGACGCCGAGACGCGAAGTGAGAAAGGGATCTTCGCCGTAAGTCTCCTGGCCGCGCCCCCAGCGCGGGTCGCGGAAGATGTTGATGTTCGGCGACCAGAAGCTCAGTCCGTAAAAACGCTTCCTGAAGTCGCGCCTGACAGCCTCATGATGCTTGGCGCGCGCTTCGTCCGAGATGGCGCCCGCGACGCGCCGCATGAGTTCGGGATCCCACGTCGCGCCGAGGCCGATTGATTGCGGGAAGACCGTCGCGTTCCCCGCGTAGGCCACGCCGTGCAGCGCCTCGTTCCACCAATCGTAATCGGGCACGCCGAGGCGGGCGATGGCCGGAGCTTTATTCATCATCTGCGCGACCTTCTCGTCGAGCGTCATGCGCCCGACGAGATCGGCCACCCGGCGCTCGATTGGAAGTTGCGGGTTGAGATAGTCAGGCCGCGCGCCCGCTGCCACAGGGGCTTCAGTCTGCGCCATCGCGGGGAGACACAACGGCAAGATGAGTACGAATCCGAGCAACGCCATTCCCATACGGCTGACCTGGTTTTTGACTGAGGTGTAAAGTTTAAGGCGCGAAAAAATCATCCGTTCTCTCCTGCTGATCTCGACCAGATTAATTGACGCTTCAGAAAGCTATGGCGGGCGAACTTCTCATCTCGCCATCAACTCCAGCACGACCGCCTCGAAGGGCGCGAGTTGAAGCTCCCGTCCGCTGATTTTCTCCGCCACGCGCGTCTCATTGCTCAAACGCACTCGCAGATTTGAAGTTTTTGAGACTGACACATCGTCGAGTTGAAAGGTGCGGCTCTCATTAGACATGTTGAGGGCGACAAGTATCGTCTGGCCGGCAGTGCGGCGCAGGTAGGCATAGACGTGCGGACTATCGCCGAGGCTCTCGTAATCGCCGTCGAGCAGCGCCGGACTTGAACGGCGCAGGCGGATCATCTTTTGGTAGAAGCTGAGAAGCGATGAGTTGTCCGCCGCTTGCGCTGCGACGTTGCGTGCGCGCGCCGCAGGCGGGACGGGCAGCCATGGCGTCCCAGTCGTGAAGCCCGCGTGGGCGCTCGCGTCCCACTGCATCGGCGTCCGCTCACCGTCGCGCCCTTTTCGTAGCGGCCAGTAGCGGCGCCCGACAGGGTCGCGCACCTCTTCGACGGACTTCGGCTCGGTCGTCACCATGCCGATCTCCTCGCCGTAGTAGAGGAAGGGCGAGCCGCGCAGGGTGAGCAGCATCGTGGCGAGCAGTTTGGCGATCTGTTCGTTGTGCTGCCCGTCGCCGAGGCGGTCGTAGGCGCGTGGGATGTCGTGGTTCGAGAGCACGTAAGTCGTCCAGCGACCGGCAAGGGCGCGCTCGCTCGCGGCGATCACGTCGCGAAAGACCGTCGCCTTGAGTTGCGTGCGCGCCGGTTCCATCACGAGGAAGAAGTTGAAAGGCAGGTGGACGCCGTTATCCGAGGGGCCGTAATAGCGCATCAACTCTTCCCACTTCGGCACGTAGGCTTCGCCGATGAGCACGCTCTCGCGGTTGACGCTGTCGTTGAAAGCGCGCAGGCGCACCATCGCGTCTTGCACTTCAGGTAAATCGCGGTTGTACCTCTTCTCTTGCTCGCGCTCGGTCGTGCTGCCAAAGCGCAACTCCGGCAGCACCGGGTTGTCGCGGAGCTGAGGGTCTTCGTAGAGGTAGTTAACGGCGTCGAGCCGAAAACCGTCCGCGCCGCGTTTGAGCCAGAAGCGCACAGTCTCTAGCATGCGCCGCTCGACCTCGGGGTTGCGCCAGTTCAACTCAGGCTGCTGCGTGTAGAAGTAGTGGTAGTAATATTGCCCGGTTCGCTCGTCGAGCGTCCACGCCACGGGGCCGAAAGACGAAGACCAGTTGTTGGGTAACCCTCCGCCCGGCTTCGGATCATGCCAGATGTACCAGTCGCGCTTCGGGTTCGAGCGCGACGAGCGCGCCTCGATGAAGAAGGGGTGCTGGTCTGAAGTGTGATTGAGGACGAAATCAATGACGACTTTAATCTTGCGTTGATGCGCGGCGGCGACGAGGCGGTCGAAATCAGCGAGCGTGCCGAACTGCGCATCGACGTTTTCGTAGTCGCTCACGTCATAGCCGAAGTCAACTTGCGGCGAAGGGTAGAAGGGCGTGATCCAGATGGCGTCAACGCCAAGCGCGGCCAGATGACCGAGTTTCGAGGTGATGCCGTTCAAATCACCGACGCCATCGCCGTCCGAGTCTTTGAAACTACGTGGGTAGATTTCGTAGAAGACCGCGCGCTTCCACCACTCCGGCTGAGCGGCCTTCACGGGCCGGCGTGAGGTTGCAGCAATAGTAGTGCGTCCTGTTTGCTTCGACTGTGGCGATGCCGCCGATTTAACGGCGGGGAAGCACAGGGCGAAGGCTGACAGTAAGAGTGCGAGAGAGTTGAAATTGAACGGGCGCCGGGCCGCACGCAAGTTCTGCTTCATTGGCGAATGAACCTCGACATAGAATGGTTGGAGCCAAAGGAGACGACCGCGTCAGAGCATTGGATGTCTTTCAGGCGCGCGACGTGTTCAGGCATCTCGCGCAGCGAGCGCCCGACGCCCGATGATCAAAGCGCCATAGACTCCGCTGTCGCCGCCGAGTGACGCTTGAACTATCTGCACCTGTTCAACGGGCATGATTTTGACCGACTCGCGAATGCATTGTCGCAAGGGAAGCAGCAGTTGATCCCCTGAGGTAGAAACGCCCCCGCCTAAAATGATGGCCTCCGGCGCGAGCGCCGCAATAATGTTGCTGAGACCGAGCGCAAGATAATGAACTGTTTCGTCCCACACCTCGCGGGCGAGTTCGTCGCCTACGCGCGCAGCTGCGGCAACGGAGTGCGCGGTGACGTCTTCCACGCTGCCTTCGCGGAGCGTTGAAGGTCGCCCATCCTTCACGAGCCGTTCGACTGCGCGGCGCGCAATACTGGTTCCAGAGCAGAGCGCTTCGAGGCAGCCCCGCGCGCCACAGCCGCAGGGCGGGCCATCAGGCTGAACCACCATGTGTCCGACCTCACCCGCACCGTCGCCCACGCCGTGGACCAGTTGATTGTTGATGATGAGGCCACCGCCGATGCCGGTCGAGATCGTGATGTAGACCAGATTCCGCAAGCCGCGACCAACTCCGTATTCGTGCTCGCCGAGCGCGGCGGCGTTAGCATCGTTGTCCAGCAGCACGGGCAGACCGAGCCTTTCCTTGACCAGACGGAGGATGGGAAACTCATCCCAGCCGGGCAGATTTGGGGGCGAGAGGATCAAGCCGCGGCGGCGATCCAGCGGCCCGCCGCACCCGACGCCGACGGCGACGAGGCGCACGCCTGCCTCTCCAGCCATTCGTTTGAGTTCATTGATAGCTTCGTCAATGATGGGTCGCGGGCCGCGTTCGACCCGTGTGGGGAAGCGGCGGAAGGGCAACGGTTGGCCATTGATATCCGCGAGGCCGAGCGCGATTTTCGTTCCGCCGATGTCGATGGCTGCAATAGCGTCCTTGATCATTTCGAAGTAGTAGTTGACTCACAGCGTGGGGCAGCAATTCGCTTGTATGCGATTCGCTTTACTTTGTCAAACCACTTCAGCGACATCATCTCATGCGCGCCGCTCGGCCGCCGGGCAGGCCAGGAACGATTTCCTTCTTGACTGATGTAGGGACGGGACATAATCTCCCGTTCGGATGAGACACGAATGGCCGACATTGCCGACACGCGCGTTGCCGCTAACTCTACTGTTGACGCTTGCGGGCTGCGGTGGTGGCGGCACCCGACAGCGGCCAGCGCAACTTTCGGCAGGTGGGACAGCAGCAGCAGCAGCGGTGTCCGTGCCGTTAGCGGTTGGGAGCACACCGCTGCGTTGCGACGTGACGCCCGCTCCTGCTCCGGCAGGGATGGTTTTGATTAAGGGCGGGACATTCCGCATGGGTTCCGACGAGATGTCGGATGAGTCGCCCGCGCATCAGGTGGCGGTCAACTCATTCTGGATCGACCGCCACGAAGTCACTGTCAGAGAGTTCGCACGTTTCGTCGATGCGACCAGCTACAGGACAGAGGCCGAGCGGTTCGGTTGGTCCGGGGTCTTCGACAGTTCGTCCGGCGAGTGGGGGCGGCGCGATGGGGCTAACTGGCGACACCCGGAAGGGGCGGGGAGCATGATGGCGGCGGATGAACCCGTGACGTAGGTGTCTTTCGCGGACGCTTCCGCATACGCGAAATGGATGGGGAAGCGTCCGCGATCTGTGAGTCGGAAAGCTTTAAAGATTCATCTGACATTCCTCCAACTATCGGTTAAGGTTAGTCAGTGACGGGAAAATTGATGAAGAGACTACGGCGTCTGGCTTCCTTCTGGCTCCTACTCGGATTCGCCACCACGTGCTTCGCGCAAAACAAAATTGAGCCTTTCAAATTACGCTCGCCGAACGGCAGAGTCGGAATCAACTTCTCTCTCAATCATGCGGGCGCACCCACCTACTCGGTCAGTTATGACGGGCGCGCCCTTATCGCCCCCTCGACGCTCGGCCTCAACTTCAAACAGGGCGGGCCGCTGACAGGCGGGATGGGGATCATCAACATTCACAGTCGGTCACATGACTCTTCTTATGATCTCGTGGTCGGGAAGGTCAAAAGGGCGCGCGACCGCTACCGCGAGTTGACCGTCTTGCTGGAAGAGAGCGCTGCGTCGAAGCGCAAACTGCAACTCGTCTTCCGCGTTTACGACGACGGGGTCGCCTTCCGCTATTTCATCCCCGCGCAGGACGCGCTGAAAGACTTCGAGATCACGGACGAGCGGAGCGAGTTCCGCTTCCCCTCGGATCACACCTGCTGGGCGATGCAGTTGCGGACATTCCATTCGAACTACGAAAAGGAATTTGACAATATTAGTCTGAGCCGGATCAAGCCCGGCTCGAAGATCGGTCTGCCGCTCGTCGTGCAAACAACGGAAGGTGTGACGCTCGCCCTCGCCGAGGCCAACCTGAAGGATTACGCCGGGATGTATCTGCACGGGTTGACAGGCGCGCCGAACAGTCTGGTCTCGCGGCTGTCGCCCTTCGGCGGTCAGGAAGAAGGTTCTGCCGTCCGCGCGTCGGCCCCGCACGCCTCGCCGTGGCGTGTCGTCATGATTGGCGACGCGCCGGGACGCCTCGTCGAGTCCACCCTCCTGCTCAATCTCAACGAGCCGAACGCCGTCCTTGATCCTTCATGGATCAAGCCGGGGAAGGCGGCGTGGGATTGGTGGTCGGGGCAGATGGCAAGCGGCGTCTCATTCAAGACCGGCATGAACGACGCCACCATGAAGCACTACATCGACTTCGCCTCCGAGATGGGGCTGGAGTACATGCTCGTTGACGCCGGCTGGTACACGCCGAAGGCTTACGGCGAGGATGCCGACACGAAGGCCGATATCACAAAGTCAGTGCCGGAGATCGACCTGCCCGGGCTCGTGGCCTACGCGCGAGAGAGGAAAGTCGGCATTATCCTGTGGCTCCACTGGATCACGGCGCGCGATCAGATGGAAACGGCGTTCCCCTTTTACGAACGGCTCGGCGTTAAGGGCGTCAAGGTGGACTTCATGGATCGAGACGATCAGGAGATGGTCGCGTTCTATCACCGCATCCTGAAGAAGGCTGCCGAGCACCGCTTGTTAGTTGACCTGCACGGGGCGTACAAGCCGACTGGGCTTATCCGTACTTACCCGAACTACCTGACGCAGGAGGGTGTGCTTGGCGCGGAGTATAACAAGTGGGTCGCCCGCATCACGCCGACGCACAACCTGACGTTACCCTTCACGCGCATGCTCGTCGGGCCGATGGACTATACGCCGGGCGGCTTTCGCAATGTCACTAAAGAGAAATTCGCGGCGCGAGAAAATGAGCCAATGGTGATGTCAACGCGGGCGCACCAACTAGCGATGTATGTAGTTTATGACAGTCCCCTCCAGATGGTCTCGGACTACCCCGGCGCATATCGGGGCGAGCCGGGAGCGGACTTTTTGCGCGTCGTCCCGACAAGTTGGGACGAGACGCATGTGCTCGAAGGCCGGATCGGAGAGTTCATCGTCGTCGCCCGCCGTCGAGGGCGGGAGTGGTTCGTCGGGGCGATGACGAACGAGTCGGGGCGGATGTTGCAACTGCCGCTCGGCTTTCTCAAAAGAGGAGCGTACCGCCTGACGGAATACGCCGACGGGCGCGACGACGCCGCTCCGACACAGGTCACGGCTACCACGAAAAGTGTGAAGGCGGGCGAGACATTGACGCTCACGCTTGTGCCGTCGGGAGGCTACGCGGCACATCTCTCGCCCGCGAAATAGGGAGCAACTGGTGAGGTCGAGCAGTGAGCCATCCTAAACTTCGGGCAAGCGCCGGTGCGCTGTTGCTCGCAGTCTGTGCGTTCTGCCACGCGCTGCCGGCAAAGGCGCGTGTCGGCGCGGCGCGCGCAAGGCCAAACCTGCTCCTGATCGGAGTTGACGATCTCGGCTACGGCGACTTGTCGAGCTACGGAGCGCGCGACATCAAGACGCCGAACATCGACGCGCTCGTCGCTTCGGGGATGCGCTTCGACCGCTTCTACGCCAACTCGCCAGTCTGCTCGCCGACGCGCGCCGCGCTCCTCTCCGGCCGCTACCCGGACACGGTCGGCGTGCCGGGAGTGATCCGCACTGACCCTGAAGACAGTTGGGGCTTCCTCTCACCGTCCGCGCGCCTCCTGCCGCAGTTGCTCGCGCGCAGTGGCTACGACACGGCGCTAGTCGGGAAGTGGCACCTCGGCTTAGAGTCGCCGAACCTGCCCGGAGAGCGCGGCTTCAAACACTTCCGCAGCTTTCTCGGCGACATGGTGGACGACTACTACACGCACCTGCGTCACGGCAAAAACTACATGCGCGCGGGGAGGCGTCAGATCAATCCGGTGGGTCACACCACCGACCTCTTCACGAATTGGGCTATCGAGTACCTCAAGAAACGCCAGCCCGGCGACAAACCGTTCTTTCTCTACCTCGCACACGTCGCGCCACACGTTCCGCTCCAGCCGCCCGCCGAATGGCTCGCGCGCGTGACGCGCCGCGAACCAGGCATCAATTCGCAACGCGCGAAACTGGCCGCGCTCATTGAGCACCTTGATGACGGCATCGGGCGCGTCGTCGAAACGCTCAAGGCGACGGGGCAATATGAGAACACGATGATCATTTTCACGAGCGACAACGGCGGGCAACTGAACGTGGGGGCGAGTTCCAGCGATTTGCGCGGGGGCAAGGAGGAGTTGTACGAAGGCGGTATCCGCGTGCCGCTCGGCGTCGTCTGGTCGGGGCGCATCGCGCCGAACACGCGCACAGATCGCGTCGCCCTGACGATGGATTTGCTGCCGACATTCTTCGACGCGGCGGGTGTCGTGCTCGACAGTTCAGTTGACGGGTCGTCGATCCTGCCCGTGCTCATGGGACGCACCACGGCGGTGCCGAATGTAGAGCGCGACCTATTCTGGATGAGGCGCGAGGGCGGAGGCTTCTACCACGGCAAGGATTACTATGCGGTCCGGCGGGGAAGATGGAAGCTCATGCAGAACCATCCCTACATGCCGTTTCGTCTCTACGATCTGGATGCGGACCCGCACGAAGACAAGGACGTGGCGAAAGAGAACGGCAAGATGATAGAGGAACTGTCCCGCTTGTTGCGCGCGCACCTCCGGCGTGCCGGGGCCGTGCCGTGGCAGAGGCACGGTCAATAAGAGCTGCTTGGCTTTGCCCAAAAAGTCTCACACAACCCCAAGATGATGGGCGTCAACGGTCATAACTCACCAACATATCCACACGATTTTGACTTTTTGGGCAAAGCCGAGCTGCTTTAAAATTCGCTTGATGCTTTCATTGTGCCTTTGCGTGAGACTCAACTTTCCGAAAGGATAAACTCACGCGAAGGCGCAAAGGTTCAGCGGCGCGGGGCATCGCTGAGCGGGCGTCGCGTCACGGCATGATCGGGATTGGTCGCGTCGCCTTTGAGCCAGCTTTGAGCTAGCTCGCGGATCGCTTCGACGTTGTTACCGCCGACGCCGAGGAGCGAGTGGAAGTCCCGCCCCTCGGTGGCTTCGTTCGGGATGCTCCACAGGTCGAGGCCGAAGGGCGCGAAGTGGCTGGGGTAGCTTTTGAAGGTCTCCGCATCTGCGTCGTGCGCCTGACTGTTGAGCCAGCCGACGGGCCAGTGGTCCCACGTC
>Ga0136614_10000362_pt1 | contig 21858 bp, 23 predicted proteins | sample AntDrymUQ2792106_2_FD_106643 | JGI IMG/M metagenome (GOLD analysis project Ga0136614, IMG submission 106643) | Polar desert sand microbial communities from Dry Valleys, Antarctica - metaG UQ279 (21.06) | ecosystem: Environmental > Terrestrial > Soil > Desert | place: Antarctica: Dry Valley... | reverse complement strand
GTGACCGGCTCCGAGCCGCCCCCGTCCAGCTCGAGCGCACCGGAGACGCGCTGCACGTGGCGGCGCACCCTGCGGGCGTGGGTCGAGAGGCGGCGTTGGGCGAGGCTGGCGCAGGCCGCGAATCCGGCGGCCAGCAGTGCCCCTGCGGAGATGGTCCCTGCGCTCGAGAAGTAGCCTGTCAGCAGGGGAAACGCACCCCAGGCGAGTGCGAAGGTCGCGTCGTTGTGCAGCACCCCTCCTGCGAGCTCGAGGTTGTAGGCGACGACGAGCACGGTGCCGACGGCCACGAACCCGAGCAGCCACAGGTCGAACGCGATCGCGCCGGCGACTCCGATCGCGGCCGCCCCGGCGATCGCGACGACGGCCAGGCCGCCGAGGACCCGGTCGGGGATCCTCGTACGCAGTGGGTGCCCGCTCAGCTCGTCGAGCGCGTGCGCGCCGATCCCCACTGCGAGGAAGAAGGCCGCGAGCGCGGCTAGCAGGCGCCCGACGCGAAGCTCCGGCGCGAGCGCGGCGCCGATCGCCACGTAGCTCAGGTGCCAGAGGCTGTACGGCACGTGGAGCAGCGTGACGTAGTCGCGCCACCCCGCCGGCGCCAGCGCGTAGAACGCCGGGCGCACCTCGTCGCTCATCTCAGCGGCTCCCCCAGGTGACGACGCCCCCGCCGAGGCTCAGGCGGCGGCTGCGGACGTCGCGGATCCCAGCTCCGTGCCAGAGGTCCCGCGTCCGCGCGGGCGGAAAGCGCCTGTCGAAGTCTCGGATGCTCGCTCCGAGGAAGGAGCCGACGGCGCCCCAGGCCGGGGAGACTGCCCGACCGAGGAGGGGGAGCCCGGCCCGGACGTACAGCTCCCAGGCCGGGCGCCAGAGGCCCCGCGGGACGGCGAACTCCAGCGAGGCGATCGTCCCGCCCGGACGCACCACCCGCGCGAGCTCGGAGAGCGTCTCCGCCGGCTGCTCGACGTAGCGCAGGAGGTACGTGAAGGTCAGGCCGTCGAAGGAGGCGTCCTCGAACGGCAACTGCTCGGCCCGGCCCTGCACGAGCGAGATCCGCCCGGCGAGTCCCGCCCGTGCGACGCGCTGCCTGGCCGTCTCGAGCATCTCGGGACTCTGGTCGAGCGCGACGACCGAGCAACCGGTCCGTCGGCTCAGCTCGACCGCGACAGCGGCGGTCCCCGTGGCCACGTCGAGGATGCGGTCGCCGGGGCGTGCGCGCACGCGCGAGACGAGATAGCGGCGCCAGCGCGGGTCCTGGCCGAACGAGAGGAGGGCCGCATAGCGGTCGTAGGTCGGGCCGAGGGGAGCGAAGAGCTTCCGCGCCTCGCGGCTCCGTCCGGACACCGCTCCCATCTGGGGCGAGTCTATTCTTGCCCCGTGCCGCTGAGCGAGGATCTGGCCAGCGCAGCGGCCGCCGCTCGAGCCTACGCCGACGACGAGGAGGAGCTGGCCGCTGTGATCCCTGCGGAGCCAGCAGGCGCCGTTCGCGTCTATCTCTGCGCCTTCGGCCGCGAAGGCGAGCAGAAGCGCTGGTTGGCTCTCGATCGGGAGGGCCGACCGCTCCACGACCGCAGGCTCCTGCGCGAGGCGGTCTCGATCGCCGCCATGTGCGAGCTGGCCGAGGAGGTAGCCGGGGGAGGCGACCTCGAGGAGCTCCGTCGGCAGCTCGTGGCCCTGCGAGTCACCGAGAACCCGCCCGGGATCGATGAGGCCGAGCGGGCCGCGCTGGCGCTCGAGCAGCTGCTCGGACGAGCGCCCCGCGTCGCCTCGCCGGGCTACCTGGACGAGGTCGGCGGCGCCACGCGGCGCCTCGAGCAGGCGCTGGGAGGCACCGGCACGTCGCCGTTCGCGAGCGCGATGACGAGCGCCGTGGGCTCGATCGACGAGCTGACCCGAGACGTGGAGGGCAACTACAAGCTCCAGCTCGGCTGAGGTCGGGCCGCCGCCGCCGCCCGACTGCTCGGAAACCGGCACAATGCGCCTATGGAGGGCGGCGGTTTCGGCTTCCCGTTCGGGGGCGACCCGGAGGATCTCCTCCGCGGCCTGCGCGAGTTCGCCGAGCAGCAGTCGGAGACGGTCGCCGCTAACCAGCGAGAGCAGTTCGCGACGCTGACGCTGAACACCGCCGTCGAGCTGACGGCGGCGGCGTTGAAGCGGATCGAGGCCTCGGGCTCGCCCGCGGAGCAGGCGAGCGCGCTCCGCGAGGCGATGCGGGTGCTCTTCCCGGAGGCGGTGGCCCTCGTCAGCGCCGCTCGCCAGGGGTTCATGCGCGAGCGCTGAGCCCCGACGTCCGCCGCGAGTCGGCCACATAGAATCGGCGCGCCCGTGGCCCTGCTCGACCGAGCCATCGTCCGGATGCTGCCCGTCGTGCCGAGGCCGGTCGTGCGGAAGCTGTCCGAGCGATACATCGCCGGGCCGGAGCTCGCCGATGCCTGCCGGGTGATCAAGCGAGAGAACGCGGCAGGCAGCCACGCCACGGTCGACGTCCTCGGCGAGTCCGTCGATGACGAGGTCGAAGCCCGGGCCTTCGTCGAGGCGTACCTGCGCGTCCTGCGGGCGATCGAGCGCGAGGGCCTCGACTCGAACGTGAGCATCAAGCCGACGGCCTTCGGACTCGGGCTCGGCTACGAGGTCTGCCGCGCCAACCTCGAGGAGGTGATCGCGGACGCGGCCTCTAGAGGCAACTTCGTCCGGATCGAGATGGAGGACTCGAGTTGCACCGACGAGACGCTGGCCCTCTACCGGGAGCTGCGGGGGGCCGGGCACGAGAACATCGGCGTCGTCCTGCAGGCCTACCTTCGACGCACGCCCGCCGACATCCGCGCGCTGGCCGACCTCCGGCCGAACGTCCGGCTGGTCAAGGGCATCTACGTCGAGCCGCCCTCGCTCGCCTACCGGGGCTTCGACGAGATCCGGGCGAGCTTCGTCGCCTGCCTCGAGGCGCTGCTCACGGCCGGTGCCTACGTGGGCGTCGCCACCCACGACGAGTGGCTCGCCGACGAGGCCTGCCGGTTGCTGCTGAATCGCCCGCGCGAGGAGTACGAGTTCCAGATGCTGCTCGGCGTGCGCCGGGAGCTCGGGGCGCGGATCGCCGCCGACGGGCACCGCCTCCGCATCTACGTGCCCTTCGGCGAGCGCTGGTACGAGTACTCGCTGCGGCGCCTGCAGGAGAACCCGAAGATCGCCGGCTACATCGCGGCGGACACCTTCGGACGCCTCCTGCACCCCCTGAACGGTCGCGGTCGCAAGGCCTGACCCGCGCCCTCACGCCGGTAGCGAGAACCCTCCGTCCACCACCAGCGTCTGCCCGCGGATCATCTCGGCGTCCGGCGAGCAGAGGAAGCTGACAGCGGCCGCGACGTCTCGAGGCTCGACGAGCCGGCCCGCCGGAGTCCGGCTCCGACCGGCCTCGAGCATCTCCGCCCGGTTCGGGAAGTGCGCGAGCGCGCCGGTCTCGACGACCCCCGCCGAGACGGCGTTGACCCGGATCCCGAGCGGCGCCAGCTCGACGGCGAGGTAGCGGACGACCGCCTCGAGCGCAGCCTTGGACGTGCCGACGAGCACGTAGTTGTCCAGCACGCGCGTCGAGCCGAGGCTCGAGATCGCGACGATCGAGGAGCCGGGCCGCATCGAGGGGACCGCGGCGCGCGTGAGCGAGAGGAGCGCGCGGGCATTGGCGCCGAGTGTCCAGTCCCAGTGCTTGTCCTCCGTCTCCAACGCGGGCCGGATCACGCCGGTCGCTGCGCTGTGGACGAGCACGTCGAGCGGGCCGAGAGCCGCCACCTCGCGGGCCACCCGCTCGGAGGCCACGTTCCCGCGGAGGAGCACCGGCTCGGTGCCGAGTGCCTTGAGCTCCGCCGCAGCTTGCTCGGCCGCTGCGTCGGCGCGCAGGTAGCCGATCACGACGCGGGCGGCCCCGAGCTCGGCGAAGCGGAGCGCGATCGCCTTGCCGATGCCGCGAGACCCCCCGGTCACGAGGACCGAGGCGTGCTCGAAGCTCATCGCCGCGGCAGCGGCTCGTCGGCGGGAGCCGAGCTCGGAAGCTCGCCCCACCCGGGACGGTCGCGGCGGGCCCGGCCGCCATCGTGCGCCTTCGAAGACGCGTGCCCCAGCGCGTCGAGCAGCTGCAGCTTCTCGTCGGCATAGGCCCGGATCGGGTGTCCGGCTGAAAGCGCGGAGACGAGCTCGCGGACACGGGCCCGGAGCTGGTAGGCGAAGTGAGGCGTGGCGGGCCCGACGAGGGCATCGATGTCGTCGCGGGTCGGCTCGCGCATGCCCGAACCCTAAATCAACCATCTACTAGTGTCGACAGGTGCGCTGGCGCCCCACGGCGGTCGACGTGATGCTCGTCGTGACGGTCGTCGTCTGGGCGTTCAACATCACGGTGACGAAGTACGTCCTGACGCACGGGTTCCGCCCGCTGGCGTACGCGTCCGTCCGCTACGTGGCTGCCGCGGTGCTGTTCGCGGCGCTGACGCTCGCGCTCGAGCGCACGCTCGCCGTCGGTGGGCGCAGGAGCCTCGGCCTGCTCGGCGCGGCGACCGTGTTCGTCTTCCTGAACCAGCTCGCTTTCGTCTACGCGCTGAAGCTGACCACGGCGACGACGGTCGCGCTGATCCTCGGCACGACGCCGGTCTTCACCGCGCTCTTCTCGTCTGCGGTCGGACTGGAGCGCCTCTCGCGGCGGTTCTGGGCTGCCGCGCTGATCACCTTCGGGGGCGTCGCCCTGATCGCGTTCGGAAGCGGCGGCACGCTCTCCGCCAACCTGGCCGGCGACCTGCTCGCGGTCGGGCTCGCGGCCACCTGGGCGCTGTACTCCGTCTCGATCGCGCCGCTGATGCGGCGGTACTCGCCCTACCGGATCAGCGCCGTCGTGCTGCTGGCGATGTCGATTCCGCTCGTGGTGACGAGCAGCGGCCAGCTGGCGAAGCAGGACTACGGCGGCATCGGCTCACTCGTGTGGCTCGGCCTCGGGTTCGCGATCGTCGGGCCGCTGGTGCTGACGAACGTGCTCTGGTTCAAGGCGATCGACCGGGTCGGGCCCTCGCGGGCCACGCTGTTCGCGAACCTGCAGCCGTTCGTCGCCGCTCTCTTCGCCTTCGTGCTCCTGTCCGAGGAGATCACCAGCCTGCAGATCGCAGGCGGCGTGGCGATCGGGGCGGGCATCGTCCTCGACCGCAGGCACCCGGCGTCCGCGCCGCCGGGTGCCGAGTAGGGTGAGCTCGATGGGTTCGCTGGCGGGCTGGCGGGCGCGGCTTGCCCACAAGCCTCCGGGCTACCGGTACACGATCGGCCGGATCCTCGCCATCTACGCCGGCCTGATGGTGACGCTGATGCTGGCCACCCTCGACCAGACGATCATCGCGACCGCGCTACCGACGATCGTCTCCGACCTCGGCGGTCTGACGAGCTACACGTGGGTGATCACGGCGTACCTGCTGACGACGACTGTGACCGTGCCGCTCTACGGCAAGCTTGGCGACATCTACGGCAGGCGGCGGCTGTTCATCGCCTCGATCGCGATCTTCCTCGTCGGGTCGGTGCTCTGCGGCGTCGCGCAGAACATGATCCAGCTCGTCGTCTTCCGCGGGATCCAGGGCCTCGGCGCCGGGGGAATCTTCCCGCTCGCGCTGGCCACGGTTGCGACGATCGTGCCGCCGCGCGACCGGGGCCGCTACCAGGGTCTGATCGGCTCGAGCTTCGCGGCCGCATCGATTCTGGGCCCGACGCTCGGCGGCTTCATCGTCGACACCGCGAGCTGGCGTTGGATCTTCTACGTCAACGTCCCGGTCGGGGGCCTCGCGCTGGTCGTGATCTGGCTCACCATGCCCCGCGAGGCCGAATCGGTACGGCGGTCGGTCGACTACCTCGGCGCAGCCCTCCTCGGAGCGGGCACCGCGGCCCTGATGCTCGGCCTCGTCTGGGGCGGTCGGGAGTACCCGTGGGTCTCCGCGCCCGTCCTCGGCTCGCTGGCGGGGGCGGCTGTGCTGCTCTCGCTCTTCGCCGTGGTCGAGCTCCGCGTTCCGGAGACGATCCTCCCGTTCGACCTGCTCCGCCGCCGGACGGTCGCAGGCGGCGTCGCTGCGATCACGCTCGTGGGTATGGCGATGCTCGGCACGATCGCCTTCGTGCCCCTCTTCGTCCAGGCGGTGATCGGCACCTCGGCGACCGCGTCCGGGGTCGTCCTGGCGCCTTTCATGCTCGCGGCCGTGCTGGCGAGCGTGCTCTCCGGTCAGTGGATCTCCCGCAGCGGGCGCTACAAGCCGAACGCGATCCTCGGGCCGGTCGTGCTCGGCGCCGCCCTCTTCGGGCTCTCGCGCCTGGACGAGACCGCGACGCGGGCCGACGTTGCGCTCTACGCGGTGGTCGCCGGCGCCGGACTGGGTCTGATGATGCAGACGTTCGTCCTCGCGGTGCAGAACGCGGTGCCGGTCTCCCGGGTGGGCTCGGCCACAGCGCTCGTGCAGTTCGCACGCTCGATCGGCGGCACGCTCGGAATCACGATCATGGGCGTCATCGTCAGCCAGGGCCTACCGGCCGGAACCGGCAGCCGGGCCCCCGGCGTCGACCGGCTGCCGCCCGGGCTTCGCGCCGAGCTCGCCGACGCGATGCAGCCTGCCTTCCTCGCCTCGGCCTGCATCTGCGTCGTGGCGCTACTCGTCGTTGTCTTCGTGATGCGCGAGCTGCCGCTCCGGCGGGACTTCGAGGAGCCGGTGCTGGAGCCCGTGCCGTTAACATCCGGCCCGAGGTGACCGACTTCATGCCGATCGACGGGTGGGACCACCTCGAGCTCTACGTCGGCAACGCCAAGCAGTCGGCCTACTTCTACGAGCACGCGTTCGGGTTCATGCGCACCGCGTACGCGGGTCCCGAGACCGGGGTGCGAGACCGCGCCTCCTACGTCCTCGAGCAGGGCGACATCCGGCTCGTGCTGACGAGCGGGCTGGTGGCGGACAGCGAGGTCACACGGTTTGCCTGCGCGCACGGCGACGGGGTCAAGGACGTTGCGCTGGGCGTTCCCGACGCGGCGGAGGCCTACGAGCAGGCCGTCGAGCGAGGCGCCGCGGGCGTCGCCGAGCCGCACTGGGTCGAGGACGAGCACGGCCGGGTCGAGCTGGCCTCGATCGGCACCTACGGCGAGAACGTCCACACCTTCGTCAACCGGTCGGCGTATGGGGGCATTTACCTTCCTGGCTACCGCTCGGAGTCCGGGAACGGGGCCTCCCCGGCGGGCCGCGGGATCGGCCTGCGCTCGATCGACCACGTCGTGGGCAACGTCGAACTGGGCGAGATGGACCGCTGGGTGAGCTACTACGAGCAGGTGCTCGGCTTCACCGAGCTGATCCACTTCTCGGACGAGGCGATCTCCACCGAGTACTCGGCGCTGATGTCGAAGGTGATGACGGACGGCGAGGGGAAGATCAAGTTCCCGATCAACGAGCCGGCCGAGGGCAAGCGGAAGAGTCAGATCGAGGAGTACCTCGAGTACTACGGCGGCGCGGGCGTGCAGCACGTCGCCCTTTCGAGCGACGACATCGTCCGGACCGTCGAGGGGCTCCAGGAGCGGGGGATCGGCTTCCTCTCCACGCCGGTCGCCTACTACGACGACGTCGCAGACCGCGTCGGCGAGATCGCCGAGGAGTGGGAGGACCTCCGGCGCCTGCGGATTCTCGCCGACCGCGATGAGGAGGGCTATCTGCTGCAGATCTTCACGAAGACCGCCCAGGATCGCCCGACGCTCTTCTTCGAGGTGATCGAGCGCCACGGCGCGCGCGGCTTTGGCGAGGGCAACTTCAAGGCGCTCTTCGAGGCGATCGAGCGCGAGCAGGCACTCCGAGGGAATCTCTAGCGCCAGGCGTTTGCCGGCGCCGCGGCACGCTCCCAACGAAGCGGACACCTCGGAGACGTGTCAGGGACACCTCGGAGGAGTGTCAGGGACGCCTCGGAGACGTGTCAGAGGAGTTTGGGTCTGGGCCCTCCGCCCGCGCATGACCGTGCTGCCCCGGCGCTCTGGCGGGTCTAGCCTTGCGCGATGAGCCCGCAGCGACGCACCGTGCTGGTCTCCGTGCTCGCGGCCGCCGCCCTGGTCGCACTCAAGCTCGGCACGGGTATCGCCACCGGCAGCCTGGGGTTGATCTCGGAGGCGGCCCATTCGGGGACCGATCTCGTCGCAGCGCTCCTGACCTTCTTCGCGATCGGGGTCGCGGGCCGTCCGGCCGACCGGGGGCATCCGTACGGTCACGGCAAGGCGCAGCACCTCGCGGCCCTGGCCGAGGGTGGCATCCTCGTGGTCCTCTGTCTCGCGATCGCGTGGCGCGCTCTCGACCACTTGCTCGGCGCATCGAAGTCGACCGTGAACCCGGCCTGGTACGCGATCGCGGTGCTCGGGCTCGTGATCGTCGTCGACCTCTTCCGGATGATCGTCTCGGCGCGTGCGGCGGGCCGTTACGGGAGCGCCGCGCTCCAGGCGAACGCGCTCCACTTCGGCAGCGACCTGCTGGGCTCGACCGCTGTCCTCGGCGGCCTTCTGCTCGCGCGTGCCGGTTATCCGGACGCGGACTCCGCCGCCGCGCTTCTCGTCGCCGCGCTCGTGCTGGTCGCGGCGGGCCGGCTGATGCGCCGGAACGTTGACGTGCTCATGGATCGGGCTCCGGCCGGGGCCTCCGAGGCGGCGCGCCGGGCGATCGCCCAGCTCGAGCCTGCGGTGCAGCTGAGCCGGCTCCGGATCCGCCAGTCGGCCGGGCGTCACTTCGCCGACGTGGTGATCGCGGTCCCGCCCGGCGCCGCGGTCGGTCAGGGTCACGCGGCCGCGGACGCGGTCGAGGCGGCGGTTCAGAAGGCGCTGCCGGAGGCGGACGTGGTCGTCCACGTCGAGCCTGGCGCGACGGAGGCCACCTTGCGCGAGCGTGCGCTCGGAGCGGCGCAGCACGTCCCGCGCGTTCGCGAGATCCACAACCTGAGCCTCGTCAGCGTCGAGGGCCGCACGGAGCTCTCGCTGCATCTGAAGCTCCCCGGTGGGCTGACGCTCGACGAGGCTCACGCGGTCTCCATGGAGGTCGAGCGGGCGATTCACCTCGCCGTACCCGAGATCGACTCGGTGCAGACGCACCTGGAGCCGATCCGCGAGCCTGCCGAGGCGAGGGCGCCTGCCCCTACCGACATCGAGCGGGAGACCGAGACGGTGCTGCGGATCGTCCGAGAGGCCACGGGGGCGGGCCCGCGGAGGCTTCGCTTCCTGGAGACCGACGACGGCCTCGTCGCATACCTGACTCTCGGCCTCGACCCCCGCACCGCGCTCGAGGAGGCGCACACTCGCGCGAGCGAGATCGAGCGGCGGATCCGCAGAGAGCGCCCCTCGATCGCGGACGTCGTCGTCCATACGGAACCATGAGCCGGTGAAGCTCTGCATGTTCACCCCGGAGGGCCGGGGTCTCCCGCGGGGCTGGCCAGGACGGATCGAGGGCGATCGGGTGATCCAGCTCGCCGCGCAAACGCTTCAGTCCTTCTTCACGGGCGGTGGCGAGTCACGCGAGCACGCAGAATTCGCGCTCTCCGAGGTCAGGCTGCTGGCACCCGTCTCGCACCCGCCCTCCGTCCGGGACTTCTACGCCTTCGAGCAGCACGTCGCGACCGCGCGGGCAAGCCGCGGTCTCGAGGTGCCCGAGGAGTGGTACGCGCAACCGGTCTTCTACTTCTCGAATCCAGCGGCCATCTTCGGCCCGGAGGATGAGATCCCGTATCCGGCGGGCTCCGAGGAGCTCGACTACGAGCTCGAGGTCGCGGCCGTGATCGGTGCCGAGGGTCGGATCGGAGGCTTCACGATCATGAACGACTGGTCGGCGCGGGATCTCCAGCGCGCCGAGATGCGGGTCGGGCTCGGTCCGGCTAAGGGTAAGGACTTCGCGACGAGCCTCGGCCCCGTCCTCGTGACGACGGACGAGTTCGACGGGACGAGTGGTGAGATGATCGCGCGGGTCAACGGCGAGGAACGCTCGCGCGGCAACCTCCGCGACCTGCACCATCCGTGGCCCAGGATCGTCGAGCACGCGGCGAGGAATACGGTGCTCCGGCCCGGTGACGTCCTCGGCTCGGGCACGGTGGGGACCGGCTGCATCTTCGAGCATGGGGATGGGCGCTGGCTGGAGCCCGGCGACGTCGTCGAGCTGGAGGTGGAGGGGATCGGGCTCTTGCGCAACCTGGTGGGGCCGAGGCCAGCCCCCGAGAGGCGCTAACGCGCCCAGTCCCGGCCGGGTCAGGCCTGCCGTCGGGTGCCCGCCCGAGACTGAGCTACGAGTGCCCGCTCGTGGCTCAGGCGGAAGAGCTCGATCGCCTCGGCCGCGTCCACGGGGGACTCGACCTGCTTCCGCACCCACCCGCTGTCGCGGGCGAACGGGTGCTCGGCGGCGCGACCCGTCTCGACCAGCGCGTCGCGGATCCGGCGCGTGAAGGGCAGGTCCGCTGCACCCGCGGGGTGGACGTGGCCGAGCTCGCGCCGGCCGAGCAGGAGCTGGACGCCGCCGCGGTCGTGGGGGACGGCCGTCACCCCCTCCCAGCTCGAGACCTCGTCGACGATTCGCCGGGTGAGCGACATCTACCTCCGAGAACGCTCGATATTCTGCGGCTATGCCCTTCTACCAGCGCCTGGGCGACGTCCCCCGCAAGCGGCACATCCAGTTCCGCGACAACGGGACGCTGCTCACCGAGGAGGTCTTCGGGCTCGAAGGGTTCTCGGGCAACGAGTCGATCCTCTACCACCTGACCTCTCCCTGCAGGATCTCCGAGCTCGGCGACTTCGAGCCGATCGAGCGCGACGAGTGGGTGCCCGACGCCCACGCGCACCGGCACTTCCGGACGATGGAGCAGATCGAGCCCGAGGGCGACGAGGTCTCCGGCCGGCGCCTGCTGATGTGGAACGCCGACGTCGAGATCTCGCTCTGCCGCCCGGCCGCGGCGATGGAGGCCTTCTACCGCAACGGCGAGGGCGACGAGGTCGTCTTCGTCCACGAGGGCAGCGGCACGCTCGAGACGATCTTCGGCGACCTGCCCTACCGCCAGGGCGACTACGTCGTCATCCCGCGCGGCACGACCTACCGCTTCGCGGCGCAGGGCCCGCAGCGCCACCTCGTCTTCGCCTCGCCGGGCCTGATCGAGATCCCGCGCCGCTACCGGAACGAGTACGGTCAGCTGCTCGAGCACGCGCCGTACTACCACCGCGACATCCACCCACCGGCGGAGCTCCAGACGCACCGAGATCGCGGGGACTACACGGTCAAGGTTCGCGTCCGGGACGGCTACCAGACCTACGGGCTCGACTATCACCCCTTCGACCTCGTCGGCTGGGACGGCTACGTCTACCCCTGGACGTTCTCGATCCACGACTTCGAGCCGATCACGGGGCGCATCCACATGCCCCCGCCGGCGCACCAGACCTTCCAGGGCCACAACTTCGTCATCTGCTCCTTCTGCCCGCGCAAGCTCGACTTCGACCCCGAGGCGATTCCGATCCCGTACCACCACTCAAATCTGAACTCGGAGGAGATGATCTACTACGTCTCCGGCAACTTCGGCTCCAGACGCGGGATCGAGGTCGGCTCCGTCACGCTGCACCCCTCGGGCATCCCGCACGGGCCGCACCCGGGGCTCGCGGAGAAGTCGATCGGGATGACGGAGACGCACGAGCTCGCGGTCATGTGCGACACGTTCCACCCGCTGCGGCTGACGAAGCTCGCGAAGGAGCTCGACGACGGGAAGTACGCCTACTCGTGGTACGACGCTCCTTCGACGAACGGGCAGACGCCCGACCAGGACCCCGCGGGCGTCACCTCACACCTGTAGCCAGCCGGGGCGAGCGGGGCCCACCGCATGCGCGGCGGGCCCCGCTCGCTCGATCCAGATCAGCAGAAGACCGCCAGGAAGAACGCGCGGTCGCCAAGCGTTCCGGCGCTGTCCTGAGTGAGTACGCGTACCCCCGCGGGGATCGCGTTCCGCTGGCCCGCCGTGATCTGCCCAAGGGAGAGGCCGGTCGTCGGTCCACCGAGGGTGGCCTGGTAGACGCAGTTCGTCACGTCCTGGCTGAAGATCACCTGGTAGTCGCCCGCTGCGCCGATCTTCAGGCTCGAGACGACGCCCTTGTTCCGCACGAGCGTGCCCGTGGCGTCGACCGAGGCCCAGAGCGCCGTCGCAGCGCCTGCGGGGCCAGCCGGGCCTGCGGGGCCAGCCGGGCCTGCGGGGCCGGCGGAGCCAGCGGGGCCGGCGGGGCCGCGAGCGCCGGTGCGGCCGCGAGGGCCTGCCGGGATCTGCCCGACCCGGAAGTCTCGCCTGAGCAGCGAGTTATCGATCACCTGGGCGCTGCCGACGCTGTTGCGGGGTGCAAGCACGGTCACCGCCGCGATGCTCGTGCCGCCGAGCGCGACGAGCAGCGCGAGCGACGCGACGACGAGTCCCGGTGACAGCCGAAAGTGTCGCAGGATGCGCATTGAGCCTCCTTGAGGTGGATGTTCCACTTGTTCGAGTGTCCGTTTTCGCTGGACTCAGAACGGGTCCTGCATGTTTCGGGACGTGATTTAACGGGGGCCTTACAAGCGGTTGCCGCGCTAGGTTGCCGCGGTGGCGCTCCTGGCGCTCCCCGAGCCCTACGACTTTGCGCTCTCGACCGAGCGCTTTCGCGCTTTCGGCCCGGATCGTGCCAACCTCTGGCACGAGGGCGGCCTCCACCGGGTCGTGGAAGGTCGCGAGGTGCGCATCGAGGCTGCCCCCGGCGGCGTCGACGTCTTTCCGCTCGACGAGGCGACCGCCGCGGTCGTCTCGAAGCTCCTCGGCGCCGAGTTCGACCTGGGGGCCTTCGGGAGCTTCGCGGGGCGGGATTCCGTCCTCGCGGGCGTGGTCCAAGCGCTCGCCGGCCTCCGCCCTCCGCTGGCGCCGGACCCCTTCGAGTCGCTCGTCACGTCGATCACGGCGCAACAGGTGTCGCTGCAGTCTGCCTTCGCCGTCCGGAACCGCCTGACCGAGCGCTTTGGAGAGCCGGCGGACCTGGCCTATGCCTTTCCGACCGCTGCTCGGGTCGCCGCCGCAAGCGAGGAGGAGCTGACTGCACTCGGCTTCTCGAGGCGAAAGGCGGAGTACGTGCTCGGGCTCGCTCGCTCGGACCTCGACTTCGAGGCGCTCGCAGGGCTCCCCGACGACGAGGTCAAGGCCAGGCTCGTGGCGCTCCGGGGCCTGGGGGAGTGGACGGCGGACTGGTTCCTCGCGCGGCACCTCGCCCGCCCCCGCGCCTGGCCGGCCGGCGATCTCGGCCTCCGGAAGGCTGTCTCGGCCTTCTATCTTGGGAGCCGGCCCGTCTCCAGCGAGGAGGTCCGCGAGCTCGGCGGGCGCTTCGACCCCTTCCAGAACCTGACCGCCCACTACCTGCTGACCGGGCTGCGGGTGCTGCCGCGATGACGATCCGCGCGGCGACGGAAGCCGACCGCGAGCTCCTCCGAGAGCTGTGGGCGGCGTTCGACGAGGAGCTCGGCGGGCCGGCGTTCCTCCGCGAGCCGTGGAAGGAGGCCTGGCTGGACATCCAGCGCCATGTCGCCGAGGGCATCGCCCTGATCGCCGAGGCCGACGGCCGCCCCGTGGGCTTCGCGCTGGTCGACGTGAGCGCGAACGGGGGCCGCGCGCCGGAGCTGACCGATCTCTACGTCACGCCTGAGGCCCGGCGGCAGGGAACCGCGCAGGCCCTGATCCGGCACGTCCTCACGGAGGTTCGCGCCCGCGGCTCGACCGTGCTGACCCTGGAGGTGATGACCGAGAACAGCGGGGCTCGGGCGCTCTATGAGCGGCTCGGCTTCCGCGAGCACTCGCGGTATCTCTCGGCCGACCTCGACCTGCTGGAGGGTGCGCTGGACGCGGCCTTGCCGGGCCGCTCCTACGGGTCGATCCACGTGCAGACCGACGACGTCTCCCCGGTCGAGCGCGCCGTGCGCCAGTTCGTTCCCAGGCTCGGCCGCTCGGAGGGCAGCGCGATCGGCCCGGCCCGGAACGGCTGGATCACCGTCCACGACGAGCTGTGCGACCGTGAGCCGAGGCTCCTGCGGAGGCTCGCGCGCGAGCTCTCGGAACGGCTCGGGGGAATCGTCCTCGTGCTCGGAGTCGAGCACGAACAGGTTGTCCGGATGATTCTCTTCGACCGGGGCGGGGTTGCGGACGAGTACGCCTCCGTCCCCGAGTTCCACGGCCCGCTTCCGCCGGGCGACGTCGTCGCCCTCCGCGCCAACCCCACCGTCCTCGCCCGCCTGACGGGAGCCGAGCCCGTGCGGGTGCGAGCCGCCGCGCGCTCGGCGAGGTCCCCGGCGGAGTTGCCGCCGGCCGCCGACCTCGTCCGCGATCTGGCCGGGGTCCTCGGCGTCTCCGGTCCGGGTGACGGGTACTCCGGCGCGGAGGCGCAGCCGGGAGCCCTGCTGATCCGTCACGGATAGAGTCGCCGCCGTGAAGGTCGTCCTCCTCCACGCGCTCCCGCTCGACGAGCGGATGTGGGAGCCGCAGCTCGAGGCCCTCTCCGGCTACGAGGTGACGACCCCGAGGCTCTACGACCTCGGCGAGACGATGGACGAGTGGGCGGGCGCGGTCCTGCGGCAGGTCGGGGGGCCGTTCGCGGCGATCGGCGCCTCGATGGGCGGCTACTGCGCCCTCGCGATCGCCAGGAGGGCACCCGAGCGGGTGCTCGCGCTCGGGCTCGTCGGCTCCCGGCCGGAGGCCGATCCGCCCGAGCGCCGCCCCCTCCGGGATCGCTGGCTGCGCCGGATCGCCGAGCAGGGAGCCGCAGGCCTCTGGGAGGAGATGGGGCCGAGCGTCTTCGCCACGCTCGACGCCGAGCAGCGCGCCCGGGTGGAGCGGCTGGCGCTCGAGCAGACTCCGGAAGGTCTCCGACGGGCGGTCACTGCGATCCGCGACCGGCTCGGCGCGAGCGACGTCGTTCGCGAGCTCTCCGGCCCCCTGCTCGTCGCCGTCGGCGAGAACGATCCGCTCGTCTCCGTCGACGACGCGCGCGTCGTCGCCGACGCCGCGAGCCGGAGCCGGCTCGCGGTCTTCGAGGGCGCGGGTCACCTGCCGAGCCTCGAGTGCCCGGAAGACTTCAACGAGTGCCTGCTCGCCTTCCTGGAGTCGGTCGACTGACCGCCGAGCTCCCCCCGGTCGTCGACGCGGCCTGGCTCGAAGGCCACCTCGCCGCCGCGGACCTCGTCGCAGCCGACGTCCGCGGCCCGAACGCCCACGCGCGCGGGCACATCCCGGGGTCGATCCCGCTCGTGCTGGGATCACCGTCGCCGGCGAACGACGCCGGCACCCTGCGGGCACTCGCGACCGAAGTCGCCCTGCGACTCCGCCGCCACGGCGTGACCGGCCACGAGCGGCTCGTGCTCTACGACGGCGGAGACTGCGTCGGAGCCTCGGCCTCGGCGCAGCTCGCCGAGCTCGCGGGCCACCCCCGGGTCGCCGTTCTGGCCGGTGGTCTCGCCGGCTGGACGGGCGAGACGGAGCGCGGCGTGATCGAGCTCGAGCCGGTGCGGGAGCAGCAGCTCGAGCCACGGCTCGAAGCGATCCCGACGCGCGAGGAGCTTCGGAGCCGGCTCGACGACCCGGCGCTTGCGCTTGTCGACGTCCGCCGGCTCGATGAGTACACCGGCCGTGGGGGCTCGCCGTGCGACCCGCGGCAGGGGCACATCCCCGGCGCGCGCCACGTTCCCGTCGACCAGCTGCTCGCGGGACCTGGCCAGCCGCGGGACGCCGCGGAGATCCGCGCGCTCGTCGGTGCGCCCGAGGGCGCCGAGCTCGTGACCTACTGCCACTCGGGGTCGCGCTCTGCCGTCGGGACGATGGCCCTGCGATCCGCCGGCTACCGCGCGCGGAACTACGTCGGCTCGTGGCACGAATGGTCGCGCCACGCCGAGCTCCCCGTCGAGTAAGGGTCGCCCGGTCAGGCCTCGGCGGCCACGTCCAGGAAGCCCGCGCAGAGCTTCCGGCCAAGCTCGTTCCAGGCCGCTATCCGCTGTCCCACCTCGGCTCGCAGCGCCTCCGGCTCGATCCCGAGCGGGGCGAGCTCCTCCGGCGAGCCGTCGATCCAGCGGCTCACCTGGGCCGCGGTGACCTCGGCGTGGAACTGGATCCCCCAGGCAGCGCGGCCAAGCCGGAACGCCTGGGTGCAGAGCTCGCTCCGCGCGAGCTCGACCGCTCCCGCCGGCAGCTCGTAGGTGTAGTAGTGCCACTGGAAGGCGTCGAAGCGACCCGGCAGTCGGCCCAACACCGGATCCGCCGCCGCGCCCGGCGCGAGCTCGACGGCGAACCAGCCGATCTCGGGCTCGGCGGCGGGATGCACCTGGGCGCCCGCGGCCCTGGCGAGGAGCTGCGCGCCCAGGCAGACGCCGAGGAGCGGGGTGCCGGCCTGAAGCAGGCCCTTGAGCAGGGCGTGCTCGTCGCGGAGCCACGGGTGGCGGTCGTCCTGGTCGGCGTGCATGGCTCCGCCGAAGACGAGCACCGCGCCGTAGGCGTCGAAGGGCTTCGATGGCGGCGTGCCCCAGGCGAGACTCCATTCCTCGAGCGAGTGTCCCCGCGCGGCGGCGACCTCGCCGAAGGTGCCAGCCCGGACCTCCTCGCCGTGGATGATCGAGAGAACGATCACGCCGCCACAGGCGTCACTGGCACACCGGCGTCGGCGAGCAGCTTCCGGAGCGAGACCGCGTTGGTGGGCGCCTGTGCGATCCATTCGTCCTCGCCGTCGCCCCCGGCGCTCCGCCCGTTGTTGTTGAAGACCACGTAGACCGCCTCGGCCTGCTGCGACAGCTCCCGTAGAGGTTCCACCCACTCACGCAGCTCCTGGTCAGAGTAGAGGTAGTCGAAGCGCTCGGCGGCGCTCCGTCCACGGATGTTCCAGGTTCCGGCATTCCGGCCGTGGAAGCGAACGTAGGCGAGGGGGCCGGTCAGCGCGAGCACGGTCGGGACGACGTTTCGGGCCTCGGTCTTCGGCGCGTCGACGATCACGTGGGCGGCGCCGAGCTCCTCGAGGAACGCCAGCGTCGCATCCCGGCGATCCTCCTCCAGCCAGCTGCGGTGACGGAACTCGACCAGGAGCTCCTCTCCGGCCAGCTGCTCGCGCGCCCAGCGCAGGTACTCGAACGACGACTCGCGCGGCACGATGTACGGCGGGAGCTGGAAGAGGATCCCGCCGAGCTTGCGGGCCTCTCGCAGCGGTCGAAGCGCCTCGCGAAACCGCCGGAACACCTCCGCTCGCAGCTCACGCGAGGGGCGCTGCACGCGCCCGCGCTCGTCGGTCTCGGCGCCGTCGCGGAGGTCCGGCGGGAGCTGCTCCAGCCTCACAGGGTGCCGGGTCATGACCCCGAACGCCTTCACGTGCATGACGAATCCGGTCGGCGTCCGCTCGGCCCATCGCGCGACCATCTCCTCGGGCGGGAGCCGGTAGTAGGTCGAGTCGACCTCGACCGTGTCGAAGTGCCCTGCGTACCAGCCGAGGCGCTCGCCGGGCCGGACGCCGCGCGGGTACCAGTACTTCGAGAGCGACTCGTCGGCCCAGGAGCAGGTTCCGATTCGGACGGGTGCCACCCCGCCGAGGATAGAGAGCATCAGAGGGACGGGGCCCCGCCGGAGCCCCGTCCCCGAGATCGGTCAGCCCGGGCTCAGAGCCCGAGCCGGACGACGTTGCTGGCGAGCGTGAAGCCCGGCAGCGTCGCATCCTGGCACGGGATCGGCGTGAACGTGGCCACGCAGCTACCGCCGCCGAGATCCTTGTCCGGCGTCGTCGCGCGAGCGACGAACGTGCTTCCGCCGCCGCGCTTGATGTCGCCGGTCGCGGCGAACACGCCGCCCTTCTTCGTCGTCAGGGTTGCGAACTTCTTCCCCCCTCGCAGGAGGTCGACGAAGATGCCGTTGATCCCGACGGCGTTCGCGCTCAGGAGGCCGGAGAGGCTGACCCTGCGGAAGCCCTGCTTCCGCGAGGCTCCGACGGTGCCCTCGAGCGTGAGTTTCAACGGCACGACGCTCAGCGACTGCACCTCGACCGTCCCGGATGCGTTCGCCGTTCCCACGCCCACGTTGTAGGGCGTGGCCGTCGCGCGCCACCGGTAGATGCCACCGGCCGCCGGGTTCTTGATCGACCCTGCGGTCAGCGTGAGGGTCAGCAGCTTGGCCCCGAGGGGTGCCCGCCCGGGCGAGCCGCGAGGGGTGTCGGGAGCGGCCAGGCAGAGCTCGAGCGTCGAGGAGGCGAAGGCCGCGCTCGGCCCGGTCGAGATCGCGTCGACGAAGATCGGTACCCGGAGAACGGTCCCGGCGGCATTCAGGGAGAGGACCCACGTGGCGCTGTGCGAGGCCGTCCCGGTGCAGCCGGTCGCCTGTGGGGCGAACTCCGACGCGCTCGCGATCTGGAGCGAGCCCTTGGCCGTGACGATGCGGTTCGGATCAGTGAGCAGCACGCTTGCCGTGGCCGAGCCGATCCGCGCGCCGGCGCTGCCCGCGGTGGCGGTGACGTAACCCTTCGGCACGGCGATCTTCACGTTTGCGGTCGGCTCTTGCAGCCGCGCCGAGACGTATCTGATCTTGATCCCGGCGGCGCCGACGACCGGCTTCGTGCTCGTGACGAAGATCTGGGGCTTGAACTCGGCCAGGGCCTCGCCTGCGCCCACGAGCGCTGCGAGGCTTACGAGCACGAGCGGGCCGAGTCGGAGTAGTTTCCTCATAGCGCTCCTCTCAATGGGGTTACATCGTCTGGTTCCGACCGGCCGGGCGCGCGGGTCTGGCTGCGCCCGGCCCGGTCGAGAGTGGTCGTCCTAGCGCTTCGGCTTCTTCTTCGGTGCGGCGGGGATGGTTACCTTCACCACGGGGCTCGAGACGGTCACGCCGCCGACCGTCGCTGCGAGGCACGGGATCGGGAACGGGGAGAGCGGCGGCACGAACGTGGCTGTGCAGCCCGCGCTGCCCAGGTCCTGGTCGGTCGTCCTTGCCCGCGCGAGCAGGAAGAGGGACGAGGCCTTCGTGCCCTGCTTGACGGTGAGCGAGGTGGTGATCGCTCCGCCCCCGGCGAGCGAGCGGAATCGCTTGACCTTCGCCGCGGTCCCACCCGAGAGCAGGTCGACGGTGGCCCCGGTCGGAGCCGTGCCGGTCAGCGTCACCAGGCTGAAGCCCCGCTTCGGCGCGTTTCGCACCCTCGCGCGGAGGGTCACTTGGGACGGCAGGCGGACGAGCGACTGCACCTCGACGGTGGCCGCGGCGTTCGGGGTTCCCACCCCGGGGGTGTAGGGGGTGGCGGTCGCGCGCCAGCGGTACTCGCCGGCGGCGGCCGGGTTCGTGATCGCGCTGGTCGTGAACTCTGCCGTGATCAGCTTCGCGCCGAGCGTTGCCCGGCCGGGCGTGCCGGCGGGCACGTCGGGCGGGGGCAGGCAGATCACGAGCTGCGCCGACGCGAGCGCCGCCAGCGGGCTGGCGGCCGGGACCAGATCGACGAACACCGGGACGGCGAGCGGCGTGCCGGCGGCGCTGAGCCGGAGAACCCACGTCTGGGAGTGCGTGGCCGTGCCGGTGCAGGCGGTGGCCTGGGGGGCGAAGTCGGCCGGATTGGCCACCTCGACCGCGCCCGTGACGGGCACGACGGCCCCCAGGTCGATCGCGAAGACCGCCGCGGCCGAGGTGCCGAGCTTGGTCGCGGGCGCCCCCGAGGTCGACAACTGATAGCCGGCCGGCACGTAGAAGGTCGCCTTTGCGGTCGGGTCGTCTGTCTGCGGCACCTGGAACTTGACCTTGATGCCGCCGGGCCCGCCGAGCGCCTGGCTTGCGCCCGTGATCGTGAGCTTCGGCGTGTAGGCGGCGAGCGCCGTGCCGGCGAGCGACAGTGCGAGGATCCCTGTCAGCCCCACGACCAGAGTGCGAACTGTCTTCCTCATCGAATTCCCTTCCTCGTGGACTCGAGGACCCCGAGGGCGCAGAACCTACCCCCGGCGAGCGGCGGCAGGCCGCGTCCCACGCGAACCCCCACTTCCTCTGACGAGATCTTCACCGCCCGGTTGAGTTCGCAACCCAGTCTTTACAGGACTCGAACAGCCGCCTGGTCTACCCGCGCGCCGCCACGATTCAACCGCGCGCCGCGACGAGCCCTCCGAACGCGGTCCAGCGCCCGCCTCGGTAGCGGTAGAGCTGCGCCTGTGTGATCGGGAAGCGGTAAGTCGGCGTCGTCTTGAGCACGATCCCGGGGAGGAGGAACGGGTTGTCGGTCTCGTTCAGGTTCGTCGCCGCGCGGATCAGGCTCTGCCGGGTCGGGTTCTTGCCCGCCCGCCGCAGGGCGTCGACCATCGTGAAGGCGCTCGCCATGCCGTAGAAGTGGGCGACGGCCTTCGGGTCGGAGCCCCTCGCGTACCTGTTCATGATCGAGCGGTAGAGCCTGACCCCCCGGTCGCTCGTCCAGCGCGGGTTGGTCGGATCCTTCAGGTAGGCGAGGCTGATCGAGCCCTCGGTCGCGGCTCGCGAGGTGTTCAGGCGCGCGATCTCCATCACGGCCGGGTCGATCGAGACCGAGGTGATGTAGACCTGGGGGTGCCAGCCGAGCTTGTCAGCGGCGACGAAGGCCTGGATCGTCTGCTTCGGCAGCGCGAACAGCATCAGCACCTTCGCGTTCGAGGCCCGGAGCTTCGCGATCTGCGAGGAGACGTCCGCGTCGGTGACCTCGTAGGTCTCGCGCGCGGCGATCGTCGCCTTGCCGCGGAGGGCCGACTCGAGTCCGCGCACGAGCTCGCGCCCGTAGTCGCTCGACTCGGAGAGGATCGCGACGCTCGTCCCGGGCTTCGTGGCCGCGACCTGGCGGCCGAAGGCCCTGCCCTCGGCGGCGAAGTTGAGCAGGTAGCCGATCGTGCCCGGGTACTGCTTTGCCTCGCGGCCGAGCGCGGACAGCCCGCTGCCGACGAAGAGCTGGGGGACGCCGCCGTCCGTGAGGTAGCGGCGCACGGCGAGCACGTGCTCGGTGCCGACGCTGCCGAAGATCGCGAACACCTTCTCCTGCTCGACCAGCCTGCGGGTCTGCTGGACGGTCTGGGCCGGGTCGTAGGCGTCGTCCAGGTAGAGGTAGCGGATCTTCCGGCCGAAGACGCCGCCGTTCGCGTTCACATGCTTGAAGTAGGCGTTCGCCCCGGCGGCGATGACGCCGAAGGCGGACTCGGGGCCGCTGAGCGGAACCGTGCCCCCGAGCAGGATCTCCTTCGCGGTGATGCCCGGCGGAGCTGCGCCGACGGCGCCCGGGATGCTGACCCAGAGCGCAGCGAGGAGGGCCAGCGCGAGTGGGGTGGAGCGGCTCATCTGGAGATGGGCGTCCTCAGCGTCGGCAGGCGGACGGTCGCCTTGCCGAGCGTTACGTTCGAGCCCGCCGGCAGCGGCACCTGCAGGTAGACGAGGTTCCTCGGGTCCTGAGCCGTCGAGCTGCTCGCGAGCGTCAGGCGGAGCCTCGACCGGGGCGGGATCAGGTTCGCGTTGCTCGCGAGCGCGAAGCGCACCGTGCGCGGCCTGGGGCCGAGCGCGGTCTGGATGCCACCGTCGCTCAGGATCACCTCGCCCTTCGGCGTCAACGCGCTCAGCACGGCGACGAGTCTCGGAAACTGCGTCGTCGAGGAGGCCTCGACGCTGACGACGGGAGCGCCGAACTGCTCGATCGGCACCTTCGGGAGTGCGATCGTCCTGACGACCTTCGCGTTCTCGTCGATCGTCGCCTTCCCCGGGAATGCCGCGACGTAGGGGCGCCTCGGCGGCAGCGCCTTGTAGGAGACGGCCTGGCCGCGGAAGGGACTGGGCGCCAGCTCGACGGGCGCCCGGGTGTCGATGCCGTTCGGCGCGTTCTTGAGG
>Ga0136614_10000361_pt1 | contig 21896 bp, 22 predicted proteins | sample AntDrymUQ2792106_2_FD_106643 | JGI IMG/M metagenome (GOLD analysis project Ga0136614, IMG submission 106643) | Polar desert sand microbial communities from Dry Valleys, Antarctica - metaG UQ279 (21.06) | ecosystem: Environmental > Terrestrial > Soil > Desert | place: Antarctica: Dry Valley... | reverse complement strand
GACTATCAGCGTCAGAATGGGCCTGGACAGTCTCCAAGCTGGTGCCTCAGCCGTGCGCAAGCGCAGGCCCGCATCTGCAAGCTGGGGTTCGACACACTGATCGATGGACTCGGCCTTGTATACGATCCCAAGGCCGATCGGCTGTTGGAACTCCGCCCTAAGTCTAAGGGGGAGGGGCATCAGTCCTCAACCGTGATCGATGCCTCCATGGCCGGGTGCACGACGCAGTAGTACACATACGTGCCTTCCTCGTCGAAGGCAAAGCTGAAGCTTCCGCCCTGCGGAAGACGACCCGAGTCAAAGAGGGCGGGCATCGGCTCGTCGCCCGTTCCGGCCGTCGCCGTATGCGAAAAGGAATCGAGATTGGTGAAGGTCACCTCCGAGCCTGCGCTGATCGTCAGCTCGGCGGGGGAATAGGCGAAGCCCACGATCTCGACGGTCGCATCTTCTTCCGCTGCGCGCGACGCGTCCGGTTCGTCACCCGGCATGAGGGCAGCACTCTCCGATGGATCCGGCTCTACCGACGGCATGCCCGTTGGTGTGGTCGTTGCGCTCGCGATCGGAGCGGTGTTGATGGCGGAGGCGCCAGAGCTCTCGTCGGGGGCGACGGCGCAGGCCGCCATCAGGCCTACGACTGCGAGCGCCAGCGGGAGACGGGCAATGGGGTTCATGTGACACCTCCGCGCGGGCGGGCGATCCGCATGCACATCTTCGATGTGCACCGGATGAGTCGGATCCGATTGAAGTCCTGGATGTTCATCGTATCTGGACGCGAACGAGGGGTCGCGCATGGTGCTCGACCCCTCGTCATGTTCAAGTTGACGTTGAGCGTTAGCTCCGCGTCTGGCGGACCACGACGGCCGCGCCGGCAGCCGCCAGCAGCGTCCCGAAGGCGACGAGCAGCAGCGGGAGGCTGGAGTTCGTCGTCGGAAGCTCCGTGGCAGCGTTGGGCATGGTCGCCTCGCCCACGAAGTTGTAGACGTGCAACATCACCATCTCGTCGCCATCGGCTGACGAGTCGAAGGTGATCTCACCGTTGGCACTGAACGACAGGCCGATCGCGGCGTCATCGCTCAGTTCCGGCGGGGTGAGGCGCACGGTGCCGAAGCGGGTGCCCTCAGGTGCGGTGGTCTCGGTGACGGTCACTGGGCCCTCGACCACATCGGAGAAGGAGTAGCTGCTGAAGTCCAGGCAGACGTCCTCATCGATGGTGCCGTTGCGGTTGGCGTCGTAGGCAATGTCGGACTCGCAAGCGAAGTCCTCGACGGGCGTGTCGAAGCCATTCTCACCACTGAATGTGGTGTCGGTGGTCAGCGTCTGGGTGGTCCCGTCGGAGTCCTCGACCGTGAAGTCGAAGTCCCGCTCACCGGAGCCAATGGCGTCCGGCGTCTGGGTGTCACCGGTCAGCACCACGACCGGGCAGGCGAGAACCGTCTCGGCAGTTGAACCAAGCGAGGGGACGCCCATCGGGGTCTCTTCGTTGGTTGCCGCCTTGGCCTCGACCGCCTTGAAGTCCGCTTCCGACTGGATGGACTCGTCGCAAAGGTGCTTCATGACCATGACGGTGGCCGGCTCGCCAGCCGCTGCGCCTGCCACAGGCAGCGCGGCCAATCCGAGCAGCATGCCCGTACTGACCAGGGTTACAAGAAGTCTACGCAATTGTGTCTCCTAAACCTGAATGTGTTGCTCAATGCTCGGGCTTGACAGGTGGGACGGGCGGGTTGACCTGTCTCCTTGTGATCGACCCCGATCCGTTGCAGACCAGGGATTCCCCACTGCTGCTATACGCAAGAACGGGTTCATCGCATCAGCGGTCGTTGGGAGAGTGCGGGGGCGATTGGGTGCCGCTCGGCGCGGCTGACGAGCAGAAGACCGCCGCGGATGGCACGGTCGAGGGCGGGGGCCGATCCGAGTACCCGATCAGGCGACCCGCAAGGCCAAACGCCGAGCAAGGGCTTTGCTGGTCGGGGCGAGAGGACTCAACCCGGCCGATACCAAATGCAGAATCGTGGTGCCTAGCGCCATCGCCTTTGTTGAGCGTGGATGGAACGCCGGCGACGAACCCGCACGCGTCCTCGAGATCATCTCGCCAGCTGGCCTCGATGAGCTGGTCCGCGAACTCGGCGCGCTCGGCGATGCGCTCGACCCCGACACGATGGCGACCCTCGCGGCCCGCTATGGCGCGCAGGTCGACTTCGAGCGCACGTTCCCGATCGTCGAGCGGCATGGGCTGAAGTTCTAGACACGGGGTGCGGCTCGGGGGCCGTGCGCCGGATGCCCCGGCCTGTGACATCCGCTGCAAGGGAGTCTCTTGGGCGGAGCCCGCATGGTTGCTCCCGATGGGCGTGTTCGATCGCGCGGACTCTCTTGCAGTCGTTTCGCCTCGCCGATGTCCGGATCTCGTTTCCAGCGCCTGATGTGGGATCGTGACCTGCCGGGCAACGGCAAGTCGAAGCGGCGGCAGAGAGTACGAAGCGTGGATGTCGAGCACCTACATCCGGGACGCGGATGGCAACTGGCGCCTGGCGCTCCACCAGCAGTCGCCCTGATGAGCCGACGTCCCCGCGAGGCATCCAGCCGAGGTGGTAGCCTTCCTTACACCACTAACAAGGTAAGGAGACAGGCATGGACGTGTCGGCGCGGCTGAGCTCGAAGGGCCAACTCACCGTCCCGCGTGCCGTTCGCGAGGCGTTGGCCCTCGCGGAGGGCGACGAGGTCATCTTCCGGGTCGAGGGCGACCGGGCCGTCCTGGCCCGCAGCCCGGACCTGCTGGCGCTCGCTGGCTCGGTAAGCGTGCCCGCCGCGAAGCGCGGCACACCTTGGAGGAAGGTCCTGCGGCAGACGCGCCGGGCACGCGCGAAAGCCAGGCGGTGACCGCCTTCGTCGACACCAACGTCCTCATTCGGCACCTGACCGGTGAGCCGCCGGCCCAGGCGAGACGAGCGACCCGGTACCTGGAGCAGGCCGACGAGCTCCTCCTCCCCGACCTCATCCTCGCCGAGGTGGCCTATGTGCTCGAGTCGTTCTACGAGGTCGAGCGCGTGGAGGTGGCGAGCACTCTGCGCTCTATCCTGGCCTTCCCCGCCATCCGGGTGCTCGATGTCGAGTTGCTGCAGCGTGCGGTCGAGGTTTACGAGGTCCATCGGCTCGACTTCGCCGACGCCTACCTGGTAGCCAGCGCCGAACGAACCGGGATCGGCGTGATCGTGTCGTTCGACCGCTCGATCGATCGGGTCGGGACCATCCGCCGCGAGGAGCCTGCCTGAGCGCGACGTCAGCGCCGAAGTCTTGGTCCAGGCGCGGGAGCCCTTATCAATCTTGTCTCTTGCGCTCCCGAGGATCTTGTCGGCTGACCGGATGCGACGCTCCGAGTGATCCGTGGTGTCGCGCGGGGCCGATGCAACCGAGCCGGACTTCCCCGAGGGGATCGGAGTGCGGTGCGGATGACGCTCTCCGGCGCAGCCACACGCCGAGCGCCGCATCTGGCTGCCGACCGCCGGCTCGTTGGGGCGACCCTCGGTAGGGAGAGCCGACTGTCGATCTGGCTAGACCTTTCTCGTACATCCGCGACTTCGACGACCCACGGTGGCCGCCATCCATGCTCTTCATGGCCCTCAGCGTCGTCCTCGTGGCGATCCTTGAGCGCCTCGTAGGCAGGGACAAGTTCCGGACCGCGCAGGTAGCGAAGGCGCGACGACATGTAGGCCTTCATGCCCGCGTTACACTTCGGAGCGCATCATCGGCATCATGCGAGGAAGAACCGCGCTCGCGTCGATCCTCGTCTTTGCGAGCTCGTGCACGGCAGATACGGGGGCCGTTCCCGGCGCGGACGACCGACCGGCCTCGCCGACGGAGAGCCCGGCCCTCGCGACCCCAACGCTCAACGTGAGCTGGCCTGACCCGCCGGGCGTCCCGGACGGCCCGCTCGATCCGTCCGTGAGCGAGGCGGTGGACCGCCTCATCGCGACGATCCTCCCCAGATCACTCGATCGGGATGCGCTCCAGGTCGTGGCCGCGTCCGATGACGCCAGACTGGCGTGGTTCATCTCGGACTTCCTCAGGTTCCTCCAGGGCGGGACCGAGGAAGAGGCGCTCGTCGAGGCCTTCACCGATCTCACCGGTGTTAATCCAAGCGGCGACGATCGCTTCGGAAGGGTAGCGTGGCTGGCTGTCACGAACCTCCTGATCGCGTGGGACCTGCCCGCGCCTCCCGACTACCGAGAGCGAAAGGCAGCGCTCTATCTGGCCGTCGAGCCGGGCTGGGAGCCGTTCTTCGCGGATCCCGACTCGGTGATCGACTGGCGACTCGTCTCGTGGGGCGGTGTCTTCATCGACGACCGGCCGGCCGGCGACGTCAGTCCCTGTGCCCGCGGCTGCATCCCTGCGCTGGACGACCCCGCCCTCACCCCTGCCGCCGACGGCGACTGGTATGCCGACCACCGCATCGTGTTCGGCGTGGTGGTGGGCGACGAAGCGGTGGCATTCCCGAAGCACATCATGGAAGTTCACGAGATGGTGAACATCACCATCGGCGGGCGGCGCATCGGCATGCCGTACTGCACCCTCTGCGGCTCCCCGCAGGCCTACCTGACCGATGCCGTGCCCGAGGGCGTCGAGACGCCCGTCCTGCGGACGTCCGGGCTGCTGTCACGCTCGAACAAGGTGATGTACGACCTCGTCACCGGATCGGTGTTCGACACGTTCATCGGACGGGCGATCTCAGGGCCATTGGAGGACATCGGATTCGTGCTTGAACAGACCAGCGTCGTCGTGAGCACCTGGGGCGAGTGGAGGGCGGCCCACGCGGACACCATGATCGTGGCTCAGGATGGCGGGATCGGGCGCACCTATCTCGATGACCCGCTCGGCGGTCGGGACGATGCTGGACCCATCTTCCCGATCGGCGAGGCCGATCCGCGGTTGCCAAAACAGACCCGGGTGCTGGGAGTGATCGACCCGGATGGGCAGCCCGTCGCATTCCCCGTCGAGCAGGCGACCGCGGCGCTGACATCCGGTCGCGAGGTGTCGCTGGGGGTGGTCGAGGTCGTCGCCGATGGCGGAGGCCTCCGGGCGAAGCTGCGCGGCGGCGAGGAGATTCCGGCGCATGAGGCGTTCTGGTTCGCGTGGAGCCAGTTTCATCCGGAGACCCTGGTGTGGACACCGCTCGACCGGTGATAGGCTCCCCGGGCCGATCGCCGCCGGCGTGCCTATCGGGCTATCCCAGGATGAGCGGTGCGTTGATCGTCAGATCCCAGATCCCCACCGCCACGAGGATGAGGCCCAGTCCAAGTTGAAGGGGTCGTTCGTAGCGGACGATCGCGCGCGCCAACTGCGCGCCGCGCACCTGGCCGATCGTGCCGAGTAGAAAGAGGGGCAACCCGAAGCCGATGCCGAACACGGCGAAGAACAGCAGCCTGCCAACAGCATCTCCGATGGTCAGGCTGAACGCGAAGATGCCGACGATGAATGGTCCGCTGCACGGGATCGCGATGGGTGCGAAGAGGAGACCGTACCCGAAGGCGCTGACTAGCGGGCCGCGACCGCCGAGGGCCGATGGCGATGGCTGAGGCAGCGCGCGAACGGGTTGATACCCACCAGGAGCAGGATGCCCAGACCGATGAGCATGACGTCGGCGATGGGCAGGCTGGCCCGGTTGACCTGGCCGAGCGGGACGGCAATCGCGGCGACGACCGCGCCGATTGCCAGCATGCCGGTCACCACGCCCACCCAGACGAGAGGCGCTGCCAGCGTGGGGCTGATCTGACCGGGCACCGCCTTGACCGTAGTCCCCGCGACCGCCAAGCCGCCGGTGCCCCCGGTGAGATAGGCAAGGAAGGCCGGATACAGCGGCAGGACGCATGGCGTCATCGTTGCGCCGATCCCGGCCAATAGCGCCCCGAGGTAGACCTCCATGCAGGGCCTGGTCAGCCACCCAGCTCGACGACGAGTTCCTGTGCGCTGCGCACTCGCCCGAACTCGACGGCCCGGATGCCATCCGTCGAGACGACGAAGGTCGGTGTCGACGGCGGGTTGGAGACCGCGAACCCAAAGCGGTCGGCCAGGAGGTCGATCAGCCCGGCGTCGGCCATCGCGAAGCGCCAATCGAATCCTTCGCGCTCGGCGTAATCGGCGAGGTCGTCAGGTCGTTCGTTCGGGTCCACGTCGATGCCGACCGAGTGGAACTCGGCGAGCTCGTGGGCCTCGACCACCTGCCGCTGCTGGTGCAGACAGGTGGTGCACCAGATCGCCATGCTCTCCAAGAGGACGGGTCCCTCCGCGGCGAGCCCACCGAGGGTGAACACCTCTCCGGAGCGGACATCGACTAACTCGTAGGCGAGCAGTGGATCGACAATCACCGGCGAGACAATCGCGCTCGGCACATTGCTGGCGCTTGGTGCATTCGCGGCGCTTGGTTCACCGGTGAGGCTCGGTTCGGGCGTGCCTCTCGGCGCATCGGTGACGCTGCACGCGGCGATCGCGATCACCAGGGCGATGCCCGCCGGTACGAATCGGTTCATCGGTCATGTGCCATCAACGGGCGGCCGCCGGCAGTTGGAACCAGATCTCGGTGCGCCCGCCACCCGACGACGCGCCAACCTTCCCGCCGTGAGCCTCGATCACCTGCCTGACGATGGCGAGCCCGATCCCGGCCCCACCGCTGGCCCTTGTGCGTGACGGGTCGACCCGGTAGAGACGCTCCCAGATGAACGGGAGGTCGGCGGCCGGGATTTCAACCCCGGTGTTCTGGATCGCGCAGGTGACCCATCCGGCCGCTGCACCCAGGCGCACCACGATCTCGCCCCCATCGTCGGTATACCGAGCTGCGTTTCGCATCAGGTTCGCAACGACCTGGCCGATGGCGTCGGGCTCAGCGAGCAGGGTCGGCAATGACGACGCGTCTTCGACGCGGACGGAGATCCGCCGGCTGGCGAGCTCGGGCGAGTGGATCTGCACGGCGCGCTGGACGAACGCCGCGAGGTCCACCTCGGCCCGCGCCTGCTCGTGCTCGCCGCCCCGGCCGCGCGCCAGCTCATCGAGTCCATTCACCAATCGGGTGAGGCGAACGATCTCTTCGTTCACGGTGCGCAGCATGTCCGGGGTGGGATCGACCACCCCGTCGGCCATCGCCTCGGTGTAGCCCTGCAGGCTGGTCAGCGGTGTTCGAAGCTCGTGCGCGACATCCTCGACCACGGCTCGCCGGAGCTGTTCGACACGCTCCAGGCTGGCGGCCATCTGGTTGAACGCATCGGCCAGGCGCTGAAGCTCGGGATCGGGCGCGTCGGGCACGCGGGCGGCCAGGTCGCCGGCGGCGATGGCTCGGGAGGCATCGGTCAGGCGCTCGAGCGGGCGCAGCACGCGTCGCAGCAGCCACCAGGCGGCGAGCGCTCCGAGCACGAGTCCGACCGCAGCACCGAGGATGAGCACCTGGCCGACGTACTGGTCGAACATGGCCTGCGCCTCGTCCGCGGATGAGCCGGCCGCCATGGCGAGTTTCATCACCTGTTCGGAGCTGAAGCGTTCGACCGCGACGAACATGATCACGGCCATGACGAGCGCGAGCAGCACCCACAGGCCGATCAGCCGAAGCCGCAGGCTCGCCATCAGTCCGCCTCCACGTCTACGCCGACGCCGCCTGCTGCTCGCGCCGCTCGACAGGCCCCACGAACTTGTAGCCCACGGTGCGCACGGTCGCGATAAAGCGCGGCCGCGTGGCGTCGTCGCCGAGCTTGCGCCGAAGGCGGCCCAGATGGACGTCGATCGTTCGGTCGATGATCCCGGGGTCGGCATCGCCATGGATCGTGTCGATCAGCTGGTCGCGACTGAGCACGCGGCCGGGGCGTCGCATCAGGCCATGCAGGATTCGGAACTCGAACGGCGTCAGATCGAGCCGCTCGCCAGCCAGCCGCGCCTCGACCGCGTTCGAATCGACCTGCAGTGGCCCGGCCACGAGGAGCGGCTCCTCCTGATCGGCCTCGTTCCGGCGTCGGCGGAGATGGGCGCGGACCCGCGCCATCAGCTCGCGAGGCGAAAAGGGCTTGATCACGTAATCGTCGGCTCCGATGTCGAGCCCAATCACGGTGTCTCCCTCGCCGCTGCGGGCTGTGAGGAGGACGATCGGCACGTCCGACGCGTCGCGGATCCGGCGGCAAACCTCAAAGCCATCGATGCCCGGGAGCATCACGTCGAGCAGGATGATATCGGGATGGGCGCGGAGCGCCATGTCCAGGGCGGCCTCGCCATCCGCCGCGAAGAGGGCGCGATGCCCATCTCGCTCCACGTACAGGCGGAGCAGGTCACGGATCTTGGGATCGTCATCGACGAGCAGTACGGTCGCCATCGCGCAAGAGTATGAGCCGCGTGTGAAGGACCGATGAACGGCCGCCGCGCCCCTGACAGTTGCGTGAAGACGTGGCAGGGCCCGACCTTGACGGCCGGGCCTGCGGGATCGGAGCGGTGGGCCTAACTGGAGGCAAGGCCCACCGAGCTGGCCGGCAGGCCGAAGGCCTCGCTCACCGCCGTGAGGCTGCCGTCGCCGCCGTTGATGCGGAAGCCGGCGATCGAGTGGGTCCCGGCGTTGAGTACGAACAGGAAGCGGCTGTTGTGGCTGACGTCCGCATCGATTGGCGAGCTGCCAGCACCAGTCACCGCTGTGACGCCGTCGGTGTCATGCAGGGTCAAGCCACCGTCTTGATCGATGGAGTAGCCGCTGACCGTGCCGCTGCCAGTGTTCGTGACGTAGGCGAAGCGCCCGTTACCGGTCACCACCACCCAGCACGCCGCCGTCTCGGTAGTCCCCACCGACGGGCTGACGACCGAGAGCGAGCCCGACGGCGACAGGTTGTAGGACGAGGTCGCGCTGGCGTCAGCCGCGCCGCCGAACGCCTCGGACACGAAGAGCCGGCCACGCTTGTCGAAGGCGAAGCCGAACGGCGTGGCGCCGGCCGAGGCCTGCGCATTCGGGCCGGTGGCGATGCCATCGACGCCCACGGTGTAGGTCGAGATGAGGTTCGTCATCTTCTCGGTCACGACGAGTACGGACCCGTCGGGGTTGAACTCCACCTGCGCCGGTCCGGCCGCGGTGCTGCTCAGCGGGCGGGTTGAGCCGGGCAGGAGAGCCAGCGAGCCATCGGCGCCGACGGTGAAGCCGCTGATGTTGCCGGTGTCACCGGCATTGAGCGTGTACACGAGGTCCTCGTGGATGGTGACGCTGATCGGCCGAACGCCGCCCGAGCCAATCCGGTCAGCGAGCGCCAGTGTGCCGTCGTTCTGCACGAGGAACGAGCTGATGTCGTTGCTCCCTGCGTTGACGGCGACCAACAGCCGGCCGCTATCGCTGAGCACCACGGCGCCCTGCGATCCGAGGCCGCCGCCGCTCCCGCTCCCACCGGTCGGGTAACTGCCGGCCGGGGTCAGGGACCCATCGGCATCGCGCTTGAAGGCGGCGACACGGTTGCCTCCAGCCTCGTTGGTGAGCGTGTAGACCGCGCCGATCCGACCGCCGCTGTCTGCGGCCACGATGGGTGCGCTGACGAGCGCCATGAAGACGGCGCCGAGCATGAGGATGGGGAAGAGTCTGCGTCGCATGAGAATGGGTTCCCTCACGGTTTCTGCCCGGGCACTCGCCGGGATTGGCAAGAGGGTCTCAGCGACGCATTACGGGATCACCACGGGTGTATAGCGTTCGTGTGACGACCCGCGCGCTGTATTGTGTCGGGGGCGGCGTGCTCGCTTCCGGAGGGGCAGCGACGGTGGCAAAGATCCAGTACGAAGCGGACGGTGAGGTCTCGGCCCAGCGATTCGTCGCGGCGCTGACCGACTTCAGCGAGCGCCGACCGGAACTGTGGCCGAACCTGGACGCCCGGTTCTATCGCCTGTTCGAGCGCGGCGACACGTGGGCCGAGGTGACAGAGGGCACCGATGTCCTGGGTGGCGTCTGGGCACGCGAGCGCTACGACTGGTCAGAGCCCGGCAGGGTCACGCTCACGCTGCTCGAGTCGCCGGACTTCCAGCCGGGCACGCTGATCACCTACCGCGTGAGCGACCGTGCCGACGGCGGCTGTCACGTGGTGGTTGACTTCCAGCGCATCGCCGCAAGCCCGCGCGGCCGATTGGTTGGCGCGGTGGTCCAGCTCGCCGGCGTCGGCCGCTTCGGCCGGGACCTGCGCGAGACGCTGGCTCGCCTCGCGCATATTGCCCATTGACCGGCGCTCAGGCGCGGACGTCGGCGGTGTTATCACCAACACCTCGCCGACCTTGTCACTGAGCTCTGCGGCGTCGCGGCGCGTTCAAGGCGGTCCATTATCCGCTTGGTTGTCGTCGAATCCGTCGGCCTGCGGGTAGCGCCCGCAGGCGCAGAAGATCAACCCAGCCAGTGGGTCGAGCCGGTCAAGCCGACTCTTCCCCGCGCCTATGACTTGGACGGTATCCGCTGGTGTTCCCGAAATTGGCGGTAGAGCCCGGGCAGGTGGGCCATCGGGTCACGGTAGAAGGTGTCCGGGTCGATGGTCATGCGGGCATGCGCCGGAGCGGGTTGGACGACCGGGTGGGTCGCGGCGAAATCGCGCAGGATCAGCGCATGTGGCTTGAGGGAGCCATCTGGCCGGATCAGCCCAAAAAATCGCTCATGGCGTGCATCCTGAAAGGGCGGCCGCTCCCACAGCGAGCGGTGGTAATCGGCGAAGCACCAGATCAGGGCTCCCAATGCCCCGACTTCCACGAGGCGCGGCAGCACCGCGGCGATGTACTCCGCCGCCGCCTCCTCGGACGCCATGAATTGCCGGCGCTCCGTTCCAGCAGCCATCCATGTCCGGACACGCGACGGTTGTCCAGGAGACGTGGTGCATGCCCCGAACTCCTCGACCAGCACCGGCCGGCCGGCGAGTGATGCGGTGACGGCGCTGCAGAACGGAGCGAAGTCGGGGTCGAGCGGTCCGTTCGCCCAGTCGGTGTACAAGGGATAGGGGTGGGCCGTGGCGAGGTCTGCCGTCTCGAAGATCCGGTCGATGCGGAGTCCGTTATCTGCGACCAGGTTAGCTAGGTGCAGACCGCAGGTGACGAGGTGGCGGTCGTCCACATCCCGGATGGCGGCCGTCATAGTGCGCACCCACCTTGGGCCGCTCTCGGCGTCGGGTGGCAGCGCAAAGACATCAGGCTCGTTCCCGAGGTTCCAGAGCCAGATGGCGGGATGGTCCCGCAGGGCGCCGACGACGGTGCGGATCAGGAGTCGCTCGGCGCGTAGCGCCTGCGCGTCCACGTACGGATTGCGGTAGCCGCTGGCAACGACACGGCCTCCGCTGACCACCGGTCCACTCGCGGCCGGCGGCGGCAGCCGCTCATCCAGCAGCCAGCCTGGCGCCCAGTTCGAGCCGCTCATGTGGCCGGTGAAGAACGTCACATCGAGCCTCAGCTCATGCTCGGCCGCGAGATCGGCCACTTGCACGAGGCGAGCGAGGGCAGTCGGTGCGACCTGATCCGCCTGCGGCTGAAAGTCATCCCATAGCAGGAAGAGCCGCACGGCCCGCAGCCCGAGATCGCGGATCAGCGCGAACTCGTCTCGCGCCTCGCCCGGATCGAAGTCACGCCACCAGCCCATCGCCTTGCGCCGCGGCCAGTAGTTGACCCCCAGGATGAACGGTTCGGTCATCGGTTCCGCCAACGGGAGATTAAGCTTTGGGCTAAGCGTCGCCACTCTGACTGTGCCGGCGCAGTCGCGCGACCCCGATCCGCGCGTCGGCCATCCCGTAGAAGATGTAGGCCTCAGTGTCGGAAACCTGCTCGAGGGCAGTCGGGAAGACGACGTTCGGCACGGTCCCGTGGATCTCCTCCGGCAGCTCCGGCTCGAGCAGCGGATCTCGTGAGCGGGCGATGACCCGGGTCACATCCGACGGATCGAGGATCATGACCCCGGCCGCATAGCGCACCTTGGGCTGGAGAACCCGATGGGGGTCCAGCTCCCCGGAGACGCCGTGGAAGACCAGCATCCAGCCCTCGGGGACCCGGACGGGCACTGACCCGGCGCCGATCTTGAGCGCCTCCCACGGCTGTTCCGGCAAGGCAACCAAGCGATGGTCTGCCAGCCGCGCCAGGCTGCGGATGTCTCGCGCAACCGCAGCGGCCGGAGTGAAGGAGACCCAGATCCCGGGCCGCGGATCGTGCAAGCCATGAGGGAGTGACTCGCCCTCTCCTTCGCGAATCCACGACAGGTCCCACATCGGCCGATGGAGCATGGCGTAGCTCGGTACGCCGTCAGGGCCGGGTATCGGTTCGGGAAAGAACATCGCGTCCTTGTTGGGGTACAGCTGCAGATCGGAGCCGAGTTCAGGCTCGTAGGCGAACGAGGCCGGCCCGAGCCGCTCCCACACCATGAGGTCGTCAGAGGTGGCGATCGCCACTCGTGGCCCGAGTGGACCGTATGCGGTGTAGACCATGACGTGGCGATCGAGAGCAGGTAGATAGGTGATACGGGGGTCCTCGACCCCCCCGCCGAGCGCATTCTTCTCCCAGGATTCCTGCGACTCGAGGACCACGCCGAGCCGCTCGACCGAACGAGGTATGCCGGCGGCATCGAGCTCCACCCGCACCCGCCCCACGCGCGACACGTTTCCGGCGGCTACGAGGCGAGGAAACAGATAGAGCAGACCGTCCCGTCCTCTGGCGCTGGCGGGGTTGAGCACCCCCCAGGCCTCGTCAGGATCGGCAGGGTCCGCCGACATCAGCACGCCGATGCGTTCGATGGTGTATGGCGGCTGGGTTACCAGCTCACGCTTCGTCTGTTCCCGCACGCTGCCTCCACGATCGGCCGATTCCCGAGACTCCCGCGTCCAGCAGCGTCAGCTTGCGGTAGGGCTTGACGACTAACGGGCGAGCGCCGTACTGTACTAAAACCTTTTAGTAAGCGGGCGAGTAGCCTAGCAGTTCCGGCAGCTATGACAACGGTCCTGGCAGAAGGCAACGCGGAGGTTGGCCCAGTGAAGCCGGCGACTTGAGCCTGACTCGACGGCGCCGCCGCACGACTATCGGGGACGTCGCGCGTCTGGCCGGAGTCTCCAATGGCGCGGTCTCGCTCGCCCTGAGCGGCAAGGCCGGAGTCGCTGATACCACGCGCGGACGGATCATCGCCGCGGCGGACGAGCTCGGCTGGCATCCGAACATCGGCGCTCGGGCGCTCCTCAGCTCGCGAGCGTTTGCTGTCGGCCTGTTGATCGCGCGCGACGCTGAGCTCCTTGGCGCGGACCCGTTCTTCCCCGCTTTCATCGCGGGCATCGAGATGGAGCTCTCGGGGCGTGGCTATGCACTCGTCCTGCAGGTCGTGCGCAACGATGCGATCGGTGAGGACGACGCGTACCGCAGGCTGGCCCAGGAAGGCCGCGTCGACGGGGTCTTTCTAACCGACCTTCGGGACGGTGATCGGCGAATCGCCCTCGTCGAAGAGCTCGCCCTTCCAGCCATCGCCGTCGGAGAGCCGAGCGGTCGCACATCGATCCCCTGGGTAGCCATCAATCATGTGGCCGGTGTCCGCCAGGCGGTCTCGCACCTCCTGTCGCTCGGACATCGCCGCATCGCCTTTGTCGGTGGGACGCCGGGCTACGTTCACTCGGCGACGCGGCTCGCCGCCTGGCGCCATACCCTCGAGCGGGCCGATGTTTCCCCAGGGCCGGACATCAGCGGAGATTTCACCGGCGCCGGTGGGGCGGTGGCCACGGCACGACTGCTCGGGGCCCCCGATCGGCCGACGGCGATCGTGTTCGCCAATGACCTGATGGCGATCGCGGGCATGAGCGTCGCAGCGCAGATGGGGATCGACATTCCTCGCGACCTCTCCGTCGTTGGTTTCGACGACATCCCGCTCGCCGCCCATGTCAACCCACCGCTGACGACGATCCGTCAGGACGTGGTGAGCTGGGGTCGAGCCTCGGCTGCGGCCCTGCTGTCCCTGATCGATGAGCAGGAGCCGGCGCTGGTCGAGCTTCCGCCGGCGGAGCTCGTGGTTCGCGCTTCGACCGCCAGCCCGTCAGGTCACGGGAGGAGGGCTGGCTGACAAGGAATCGCCCCTATTCAAGATCGAGTGACCGCCAAGAGACGGGAATGGAGGAATCGAGATGAGACTGGGATTCATGCGAGGCGCCGGGGTGCTGGCTGTATCGCTGCTCGCGATCACGGCCTGTACCGGCCAGACGACGTCATCAGCCGCGCCTGATGAGAGCGGCGGCGCCGCGAGCGAGGCGCCCGTCGAGAAGGTGACCATCCGACTGACGACCTGGGCGGGCGAGGATGAATCGGCGGAGCTGCAGGAGCTCGTGCTCGACAAGATCAACGCCGAGCAGAGCGAGTTCGAGATCATCCACGAGCCGGCACCGGCCGACTACTACACCAAGGTGCAGACCGGATTGGCCGGCGGGACGGCACCCGACCTGATGTGGCTCTCCCAGGAGTACATCGCCGGCTTCGCTTCTCGCGGCGCGTTGCTGGATGTGACCGAACTGGTTGCTCAGAGCGACCTGCCGGCAGGGCAGGTCGACAGCTACTTCCCCGACGTCATCAAGACGGCTCGCTACCAGGACGGCCTGTACGGCCTTCCCTGGATCGCACAGCCGGTCGTCCTCTACTACAATCCCGCACTTTTCGATGAGGCCGGGATCGACTACCCGGACGAATCGTGGGATTGGGATACGTTCCTGGAGGCCTCCAAGGCGCTCACCACGGACGCCGACGGCGATGGAGTGCCTGAACAATATGGCTTCAGCCTCAACGGCTGGCCACCGCTCCATATGTTCATCTGGCAGGCTGGCGGTGAGGTGATCGCCGACGACCTGGGCAGCTCACCGATCGACTCGCCGGAAGCGATCGCCGCCGCCGAGTTCTATTCCGAGATGATCTTCAGCGCCGAGTGCTGCCCGTCCGAGGAAACGCTCGCCGAGCAAGGCTTCAGCGAGATGTTCAAGGCAGGGACGGTGGCGATGTTCATGGGCGGCGCGTCCGACACCTTCGATGGCCTCGACGTGGTCGGTGCCTCCGTCGTCCCCAGCGGTCCGGCCAACCGGACGACGTTCTCGTACACGGCCTCGACTGCGGTGAACTCGGCGACCGAGCACCCCGAGATCGCAGCGAGGGCATTGGTGGCGCTCACCGAGGGAATCCACCACTGGAAGATCGTCGCGCCGCGCACAGACCTCCTCAGCGAGGATGTCATCCTCGCCAGCATCCCTGAGAAGTGGAAGGCCCAAAAGGAGCCGCAGCTGGCGGCGATCATTGCGGCCGCTGAGGACATGTCCGCCTTCAACATCATCCCACGACACCAGGAATGGGACGACCTGTTCTGGAAGGAGTTCCAAGATCCGCTGTACCACGATCAGGGGACAGCGGCTGAGCTGGCCGCGGCGGCCCGCGCGAAACTCGAGGACGTCATGCGATGAGCTAGTCCAGCGCTTCTCGACACGCCGGCCGGCTGGGCGCCGGCCGGCGTCCGGAAGACGAATCCCCGGTGAGGTAGGGAGCGGCGATGCTCGAGTGGTACGGCGCGACGCTGCTGCGCTACGTGGCGGTGGCGGTCGGGATAGGTGTGCTGATGTGGCTCACCCATCGCGGGCTGCGCAGGCTCGGCATGCGCCGCGAGTCGGCCATCGGTCTCACGCTCATCATGCCATGGCTGCTCGGCTTCCTGATCTGGAACCTCTACCCGATCGCCGCATCTCTGTTCTTCAGCTTCACCGACTACAACATCCTGCAGCCGCCCCGCTGGGTCGGGATCGACAACTACCGGACCATGTTCACGTCCGACCCGTCCTTCTGGCCCTCCGTCCAGCTGACGATGACGTTCGCCCTGATCAGCGTGCCGCTGGGCCTGGCCGGCTCGGTGGTTGCAGCGATTCTCCTCAACCAGGGCGTCCGCGGCGTCGGGCTGTGGCGCACCCTCTTCTACCTCCCGGCTGTGCTGCCCGCCTTCATCGTGGCGTTGCTGTGGCGGCTCCTTCTCCTGCCAACCCGCTCCGGACTGATCAACGGCGTCACCGAGCCGGTCTGGTCGCTGTTCAGCGACACGCCGCCCGGCTGGTTTCTCGACGCGGACATGGTCCTCTGGTCGTTCGTGATCATGAGTTTCTGGGGGATCTTCGGCGCGAACACCGTGATCATGCTGGCCGGGCTGAAGAACATCCCCCGCGATCTCTACGACGCGGCGTCCGTCGACGGCGCGGGCACGTTCTCGAAGTTCCGCTATGTCACGATCCCGCAGCTGACTCCCACCCTGTTCTACCTGCTGGTGATGGGAGTCATCGGTGCAGTTCAGGTCTTTGACCAACCGAAGTTCGTGGAGCTCCCGGCCGGCTCGCCCAACTTCTTGAACGTGGTCGTCTACACGCAGGCCTTTGCGTTCTCGAAGATGGGGTACGGGGCAGCGCTGGCCTGGTTCATGTTTGTCGTCATCCTCCTTCTCACGCTGGCCATCTTCCGTTCGAGCTCCGCGTGGGTCTACTACGAGGCCGAGGTCAGAGAGCGCGCATGACTACCCGTTCCGACTCCGCCGGTCCCGCTGTATCGCCCGCCGCGAGGCTGCTGCAGAGCCCGGCTGCACGACACGTGACGCGCTACGGCTTGGCGTATGTGCTCCTCGGCCTGGGCGCCGCCTTCGCTCTGGTGCCGTTCATCTGGATGCTGTCCACCTCTCTGAAGAGCATCGACCAGCTGTTCACCTTCCCGCCGACATGGCTGCCGGATCCGATCGTGTGGCGCAACTACCTGGATGCCTGGCAGGCTCTCCCGTTCGGCATCATGGTCTTCAACTCGCTGTTCGTGACCGCGCTGGCCATGTTCGGCGAGCTGAGCACCGCGTCCCTGGTGGCGTATGGTTTCGCCCGTTTTCGCTTCCCGTTCCGCAACGCCCTCTTCCTGCTGATGCTGGCCACGATGATGCTGCCGTGGGTGGTGACCCTCATCCCCGGCTTCCTGATCTGGCGCTGGCTCGGCCTCATCAACACATATGACCCGCTCACGGTCGGAGCGCTCTTCGCCTGGGGCCCGTTCTACATCTTCCTGCTGCGCCAGTTCTTCCTGACCGTGAGTCGCGAGATCGAGGAAGCCGCGATCATCGACGGAGCCAATGCCATGCAGGTCTTCTGGCACGTAATGCTGCCGCTCGTAAAGCCCGTCCTGCTGGCCGTCGCGCTGCTCAGCTTCCAGGGCAACTGGAACAACTTCCGTTCGGCGCTGATCTTCCTGTACAACCCCATCGAGCGCTTCACGCTCCCGCTTGGCTTGCAGTTCTTCCAGGCCACGCTGACCGCCGGCGAGGCGCCGCGATGGCACTACATGATGGCCATGTCGACCCTGATGGCCCTCCCGATCCTGGTCCTCTTCTTCCTGGCGCAGCGCCAGTTCATTGAGGGAATCCAGCTGGGCGGGGTCAAGGGATAGGTCGTTGCCATTCCGGCGACCCGCCAGCCTCCTGATGCTCGTTGCGACGATGGTTCCGGGCTGTGGGAGCCCGCTTCCCGACTCGGAGGCGCCGAGGCCCTCCGTAACGCCCGAGGTAGCCGAGCTCGCCCCGACCAGCCGGCAGGGCCTCATCAACCCGGCGCACCTCGACTTCCTGACCGAGCCCATCGTGTCCGACGGCGAGCCGATGGCCCTCGTTCACATCTACTCGGAGTATCCCGATTACCGATGGGTCGATGCCTCTGGCGAGGGGCTCGCGGCAGTCGATGACGTGGCGCGTGCGGCCCTGGTCTATCTCGAGGTGTACGAGCGCTACGCGGACGAGGCGGCCCTGGAACGGGCGCGGCTGCTGCTCAACTTCGTGATGCGCATGCAGGACGACGATGGCCAGTACTACAACTTTGTGCTGGATCGCGCTGGGACAATCAATACCTCGGGCCAAACGAGCTTCAAGGATTGGGGGTGGTGGGCCGCCCGCGGGCAGTGGGCGCTGGCGCGCGGCGTGGCTGTCTTCGGCGATCTGGACGAGCCGTACGCCGACCGGCTGCGCGAGCGCTACCTGCGAGGCGAGTCCGCACTGGACGCTGCGCTCGACAACGTTGGTGAGTACACCGAACTCCATGGCCAGCGGATTCCCGCCTGGCTGCTCAAGGGCGGGTCCGATGTGACCAGTCTGGCTCTGCTCGGCCTTGCGGAGTATTACGCCGTCGAGCCGAACGCGACCACTCGGCGCTTGGCATTCGCGCTCGGACAGGCGGTAGCCGAATACCAGCTCGGCGACAGTGATGAATATCCGTTCGGCCTGCGCCCGAGCACGGCGACTTCGACGGCCTTCTGGCATGCCTGGGGAGCCCACCCCGTACAGGCGCTGGCTCGCGCGGGTGCCGTGTTCGAGCGCGACGATTGGGTGGTTGCTGCAGCCGCGGAGGCCGAGCTGTGGTTCGGCCGACTGCTCACCACGGGCATGATCCGCGAGGTCGGAGTGGTCCCGCGCCGCTACGACCAGATCGCGTACGGGCAGTCGATGGTCGTGCTCGGCCTTTGGAACCTGTTTCGGGCGACGGAGGACGACCGCTACCGCCAGATGTCGGGGCTGGCGGCGGCCTGGTTCTTCGGCGACAACCCTGCCGGCGTGGACATGTACGACCCGGATACAGGCCGCGGATTCGACGGCTTGGCCGGCGCCAACGAGTTCCGGGTCAACCGCAACGCGGGCGCGGAGAGCACCATCGAAGCGCTGCTGGCCCTTCTCGCCGTTGCCGAAGACCCGGTGGCAAGCACATATCTGGACGCCACGCCGGAGAGGGTGCTGCTCCCGTTGGTGGTCCAGGCCGAGAGGGCCAAGCTACGCACGGGCGATCCGGGCTACGGCCTCCAGGACTGGGACGGCGAGGCCTACTACAGCGGCGGCCGCTTCTACGAGCTGCGCCAGGGCGACTCGCTCGAGGTCGCCTTCAGGGTCGCCGAGCCGGCCTCGTACGATGTGTACGTGGCCCACCGGCGGCAGGCAGCCGGCCAACGCGACCTGGATGTGGAGGCGTCCCGCGCGGCTCAGTCCGTGACCATCGACGCCGATCTGACCGAGTGGAGCGGGACCCAGCCGCTGAAGGCCGACCAGCCGCAGAACGTCCTGCGCGGCGCGAGCGCCTGGCCTGGAGCCGAGGGGGCCAGCTACACCGCCTCCTTCCTGTGGGACGCGGATAACCTCTACGCCGCCGTCGAGGTTCGTGACCCTGAGCATGTGCAGACCGGTGTCGGCCCCGACGTCTGGCGCGGCGACGCGGTATGGATCTACCTCGACACCGCCGGGCAGGGCTCGCGCATCGATGCCAAGCTCACCCTGGCCCAGACGCCGGCCGGACCGCAGGTCTGGAACTGGGTGGGTGGCGCCTTCCAGGCGGGTGTCCAGCTGGCATGGCGCGAGGTCCCGGGCGGGTATGTGTACGAGGCGTCCGTCCCGTGGCACAGCCTCAACCGCCCGGCCCCGGCGGCTGGCGACCGGCTGGGCTTCGAAGTCGGCTATGGCTTTGGGACCGGCTTCATGGACTGGACCGGGACCGATCCGGACACGCCCGGCAACCTTGCACCGCTCACCCTCGTCGAGGCACTCACCGCCGACCAACAGGAGCCGACGGCGGAGCTGCGCGACCCTGAGTCGGTCGCGATCCGCGTCCAGCTCGACGGCGGGGAGCCCGCGCTCCTGCCCGAGCTCATCTCGCCGGACCGCGACTACCTGTGGCTGGATCGGGTTCTGGAGGCCGTCGAACTCGCGCCCGGCGAGCACCGCATCGCGTTCTCGTACGCCGGGAGTTCGCCGGATCGCGCCGCGACCGTCGATGCCTTCTGGCTCCATCCGGTCGTCGCCAGCAAGACGTGGCGGCTCGCCGATGGCACCTCCCTCAGGCTCGAATACGACACCCGCACCGGCGAGCTCTCGTGGCATGAGGAGTAGCGGCGGTGCTGCGACCCTCGGCATGCGCCTGGACGTGCCGTGATCGCCGCGATGCGGGTCCTCCGACGCACCGTCAGCGACGCGTGGGACGCGCTCGTGCTGCTCGTGGTCCTGAACCTCGCATGGGTGGCGCTCGCGTTCTCGGTGGTGCTCCTGCCGCCCGCGACTGCAGCGTTGTTCGACGTGACTCACGAGCTTGCACGGGGCCGGACACCTGACCTGATCGACTTCGTGCGTGCGATCCGCCGTCACTTCTGGCGGGCCTGGGGCTGGGCGCTGCTGAACGTCCTCGTCGGGGCGATCGTGATTGTCAACCTGCTCTTCTACGGCCAGTTCGTCGACCTCTGGGCGCTGGCCCTGCAGGCTGTCTTCGTCCTGGTCGGGACCTTCTGGTTCGTTTCACAGCTGTACGTCTGGCCATACCTCCTCGAGCAGGACGCGCCCGACCTGCCGCGAGCGCTGCGCAACGGAGCGCTCACCGTGCTGGCCGCACCTGGCTTCTCGCTGGTCCTCCTCCTGCTGATTGGAGCCGTGCTGGTGGTGAGCTATCTCCTCCTGCTGCCGCTCGTCGCGCTGACGACCGGGTTCTTCTGCCTCCTGGCAAATCACGCTGTGCTCGACCGGCTGTATGCCTTCGGGAAACTCCCAGCGCCCGATGCCTGAGCAGGCCGGCGCTGGCGCGCGAGTGACCGTCCTGACCAACGGAGCGATACAGCTGCGTTTCGCGCGTGAACCCGCCGGCTGCCGCTTCACGAGCTGGGTCCGTGTCCACGATCGCTGGGTCGGCGCTGCGCTCTGGCCGAATGCTCTCGGAGAGGGCGTCCTCGCGCTGGTGCCCGGATCCATCGAGGCGAGCGACGGCCTGTGGCTGGTACAGGGCGAGGGAGCCGGCGCCGTCCTGGATGGCTCGCGGTTGGGCTACCTAGGTCAGGCTCGATCGCCCCGGCCGCCGGGGACGGCTGTTCGTCGACGTGGCGTTTGACATTCCCGTGCTATTACACGGTCCCGCGTCCCTCCTGATCGTTGAGCGCCTCGTAGGCCTGGACCGGTTCCTGGAGCTGCGATAGCGCGCGCTGCGCGGATCCCAGTCGGCCATTTGTCGTCGAGGGAGGGCTCGCAGCGTCGCTACTCGGGCAGGCCCGCCCGGCGTAGCGCCTCGCCCAGCTCAACGTTCTTGTCCGGGTTCGCGTAGCGCGCCGACCGAATCGCGGTGGCGACAGTGAGGTCTGGCTCGATCTCGCGGAGCCGGTGTGCCACCGCCCTAGCCTCTTCACCACGGCCGAGGTCGCCCAGGGCAGCCATGCGCAAGACGTAGGGCATGCTGAACTTCGGATTCGACTGACTTGCTCGGCCCGCCGCAGCTGCCGCTTCCTCGAAGCGGCCTGCGGCGAAGTGTGCGTACGCGAGCCCGACGTAGGGCAGGTATATGAGGGGATCGAAAGGGCTGAGGCGGATCGCACGCTCAGCCTGCTCGACCGCAGTCGCGTCGTCGCCCGTCCACGCGCGGACGATGGAACTGAAACCGAGCGCGAGGGCCGACGATCTCGACAGAGCGAACGATCGGTCGAAAGCAGCGGTCGCCGTTTCGTAATCGTATTCGACCACCGCGACGACGAAGCCGGCGGTTGCGAGCGCCGCGGCGTCGTCGCCGCCCACGGCGATCGCCTTGCGCGCATGTTGCAGGGCAGCTCGTTTCGTTTCCTCGTGGAGACCGCCGCGCAAGTACCGCTGCTCGTGACACCAGGCGATGATCCCGTGCGCCGCGGCGTAGTCCGGCTCCAGCTCGATCGCTCGTTCGAGCAAGGTCAGGGCCTGATCGGCGTCCTGGGGCATCGCGGTGAAGGCATAGGGTAGCGCGCGAAGGTAGAGATCATAGGCGTCGAGGCTGTCAGGCCGCTTTCGCCTGGCGCGCTCGATCTCGACCTGGCGCAGCGTCGGCTCGATGACGCCCACGACGCTGATCGTCAGCTCGTCTTGCACTGCAAAGATATCGTCCAGTGCACGGTCGTAATGG
>Ga0136614_10000360_pt1 | contig 21905 bp, 20 predicted proteins | sample AntDrymUQ2792106_2_FD_106643 | JGI IMG/M metagenome (GOLD analysis project Ga0136614, IMG submission 106643) | Polar desert sand microbial communities from Dry Valleys, Antarctica - metaG UQ279 (21.06) | ecosystem: Environmental > Terrestrial > Soil > Desert | place: Antarctica: Dry Valley... | reverse complement strand
ATGGCGTCGAGCACGGCGTCCGAGATCTGATCGGCAACCTTGTCGGGATGTCCCTCGGTGACCGACTCGGAGGTGAACATTCGCATGCCGTCGTGATTGCTCATTCAGGGCGTCCTTTGTCCGGTGCCACAAGATGGAGTCAAAATCACTCGGGCGGTTGCCGGCCCCCGACGAGCTCTGCCACCAGATCGATCAGGATTGCGGCGAGACCCTGCTTGGTGACCAACCCGACGTCGGTGACGCCGTGGGGGCCGGCGATGACTGCCCTGTTCGTGGGCACGTCGAACCCCGAGTCCGAGCTGCCCACGTCGTTGGCCACTATAACGTCGGCCCCCTTTGATCGTCTCTTTGAGACGGCGAGCTCGGCGAGCCGCTCGGGGTCGGGCTCGGTCTCGGCGGCGAAGCCGATCAGCACTCCCCCCGGCTTGCGCAGGCCGGGATCGGCACCGAGCTCGCCGAGGATGTCGGTCGTCGGCACGAGCGTGACCTCGGGGGGCCCTGCGGCCTTTTTGAGCTTGGCCGGCGCGCTTAGCTGTGGCCTGAAGTCGGCCACGGCGGCGGCCTTGATGATGATGTCGCAAGCTGGGGCGGCCTTTAGCACGGCGGTGCGCATCTCCTCGGCCGTCCTCACGGCTACGACGTCGACGCCGGGGCCGGCCGTCAGCTGCGAAGGCCCAGACACGAGCGTGACCTCGGCCCCCCGCGCTGCGGCCGTCTCGGCGATGGCGTAGCCCATCCGCCCCGACGAGCGGTTGCCGATGAAGCGGACCGGATCGATGGGTTCCTGGGTGCCGCCGGCGGTCACGAGCACGGCCCGGCCGGCGAGGGCGCGGGAGCGGCCAAGCGCCAGGACGGCGGCCTCGACGATGGCGTCGGGCTCGGCCATGCGCCCGGGGCCGAAGTCCCCAGAGGACAGCGCGCCGGAGTCCGGCCCGACCATCGTGACCCCTCTGGCCTCGAGGGTCCGCACGTGGGCGGCCGTAGCAGGATGCTCCCACATCTCCGCGTGCATGGCCGGCGCCGCGACCACGGGACAACGCGCAGTCAGCATGACCGCCGAGAAGAGGTCGTCGGCGAAACCGAGGGCCATCTTGGCCAGCGCATTGGCGGTTGCAGGGGCGACCACGGCGAGGTCGGCGTCGCGCGCCAGCTCGACGTGTGGCGCATCGGCCTCGGCCCCGAAGATGGCGGTGGCGACGGGGTTGCCGGTCACGGCGGCAAAGGTCTGGGCCCCCACGAAACGCTCGGCGGACGCGGTCATGACCACTCTTACATCTATGCCCATCTGGGCGAGGCTGCGGGCGACCTGGACGACCTTGTAGGCGGCGATCCCGCCGGTGATGCACACAAGGACCTTGCGGCCCTCCACCTGGGCCACCTTGGCCACCTGGACCGTGGGGCTACTTGACCGAGTCGGTGGTGCGCTCGAACGTGACCTTCTTCTCGGCGATCTCTTGGAGCGAGATCGAAAGGGACTTGGGCGCACGCTCGGCGCTTAGGGGCACCTGAGGGGGCGTGAAGTCCCCAACGCCCTCTCCGAGCTGGCTGAAGTAGGAGTTGATCTGACGGCTCCGCTTGGCCGCCAGGATCACAAGCGTGTACTTGGAATCCACGCTATCGAGCAGGGTTTCGATCTTGGGTTCGATCATCTAGAGCAGTCCTTTCTGGGGTTTTAGTTGGTCCATTATACGAAAGAGCTCGCCCACGGCTTTGCCGACGCTCTCGTTGACGACGATGTGGTCGTAGAGGCCTTTGTTCTTGACCTCATCGTAGGAGGCCAGCAGGCGCCTTGACAGGCTCTGGGGGTCCTCCGTGCCCCTCCCCCTCAGGCGCAGGGAGAGATCGTCGAGCGATGGCGGCTCGATGAAGACAAGCACCGCCTCCGGCGCCGCCCTCTTGACAGCCGTGGCGCCCTGGACATCGAGCTCGCAGATGACGAGGTACCCGTCGGCCAGAGCCGTCTCGACCGGCGCCCGCGGCGTCCCGTAGTAGTTGCCGAAGACCTCGGCCCACTCGAGAAGCTCTCCCCGGTCGCGCATTCCCATGAACTCGGCAGCAGACACGAACAGGTAGTCGCGCCCGTGCTGCTCGCCCATGCGGGCCGGGCGGGTGGTCGCCGACACCGATAGCCAGACGTCGTCCCTCAGCGCGAGGAGGCCTTGCACGACCGTGCCCTTGCCGGCCCCAGACGGCCCCGAGACCACGACGAGCCTCTCCATGGCCGGCCCAGGGGGGGTCATCGCTGCCTGGACACCGCTACCTCCGCGCCAGCTCGTCGAGAAGGTGCTCCTGCTGCTTGGCGCCGAGCCCCCTCATCCTGCGGGACTCAGAGATGTCGAGCCGCTCCATCATCTTGTGCGCCCTCACCTTTCCCACGCCGGGCAGTGACTCGAGCACTGCCGACACCTTCATCTTGCCCACGATGTCGTTGTCGGTCTGGTCGAGGAGATCCTTCAGGCTGATCTGGCCGCTCTTGAGCCGCGCTTTGATGTCGACCCTCTTGCGGCGCGCCTCGGCTGCCTTGGCCAGGGCCTCCTTGCGTTGCTCCTCTGTGAGGGGAGGTGGCATAGGCATGCGGGCGTCCTCCTTGTCGTGGTTCGTTGCGTCTGGCCGCTTCGGGCCCAAGGGCTGCCGAAAGGATGCAGCAGTATAGGCAACCGATTCGCTCCCCGCCCGCCGCTTGTTCCCCCACCCTTTGCTCAGGCGCCGAGCCGCCGGCTGCCCGGATCCTGAAGCGGCACTCCCGCCGCACACAATGGGCAGGCGCCGGCGTCCCACGCACTCGCCTCGAGCCGCACGAGGGCCTTGAAGGGCACGGCGAAGCCCCCTGAGCCGGCGGCTGTGCGATCGACGAGCGCGCCGACGCCGGCGGGCGCGGCCCCAGAAGCGGCGACGAGGTCGATGAGCTCGCGGGCCGATCCCCCCGTGGTGACGACGTCCTCGACGACGAGCACGCGTTCTGCGGGCTCAAGGCCAAAGCCGCGGCGAAACTGCATGCGGCCCTCGACCCGCTCGGCGAACACGCTTCTGGTTCCGGCCGCCAGTGCGGTCGCGAAGCCGAGCACGATCGCGCCGACGGCCGGCGAGGCGACGACATCAAAGGCGCCGGAGAAGCTCTCGGCGATGGCCTCGGCGCACCTGGCGGTCGGCGCCGGCTGCTCGAAGAGGCGAAACTTCTGGACGAAGACGTCGGAATGGCGGCCCGAGGACAGCAGAAAGTGACCCTTCAGGATCGCCCCCCGCTCCTCGAGGAGCCGCCCGACCTCCGCGCTCACCGGTGTCCCAAGTCCGCGCTCAGACGACGGCGAGCTCCGCCGCCAGCGTGCGCGCAGCGGCGGCGGGGTCCGGCGCCGCAGTGATCGGCCGGCCGACGACGATGAGGTCGGCGCCGAGGGCGACGGCCTCACGGGGGCCGAGCGTGCGCCGCTGATCTCCCGCTGGTGCGCCCTGCACCCTGATGCCTGGGACCACGAGGAGCGGACCACCGCCGTCGCTCGGCCCGAACCGCTCCCTCAGGGCCCCAACTTCCAGTGGTGAGCACACGAGGCCGGGCGCGCCTGCCTGAAGAGCGGTTTCCGCGAGGCGCACAACCGCCTCGAGGGGCGAACCCGTCATCCCCACCCGCTCGAGCTCCTTGGCATCGAGACTCGTGAGCACGGTCACGGCCAGGATCTTGAGATCGAGTCCGGCCGCGCCCACAGCAGCAGCGATCATGGCGCGCCCGCCCGCAGCGTGCACGGTCATGTAGGAAGCGCCGATCCTGGACAGCGCGGCGGCGGCATGGCCGACCTGATCGGGGATGTCGTGGGCCTTGAGGTCGGCGAACACGGGGCGCCTGGGGGCTAGGCGGGTTATGAGCTCGGGGCCTGCGCTTACAAACGCCGACAACCCGACCTTGAACACCCCGACGTGAGCCTCGGTCGCGGCTGCCACCGCAAGCGATGCCTCGGTATCTGTGCCGTCTAGGGCGAGGCAGATGCGGCCCGGCCCCGGCCACTCCCGGGCCCGGCTCGGCGGGCCCTCGGGATGATCGGGAGAATCGGCCCGGCTCGGCGGGCCGGCGGGACGCGGGGTGCGGCCCACCGCCGTCATCCCACGAGCTCGACGGCGCCGACGAGCTCGGCCACCGTGGCCGCCCCGTGGGAGGCCATCAGCTCGCTCAGGCCGCCGGCAACCTCGAGGGCAGAGCGCGGGTTGATGAAGTTGGCCGTGCCGACCGCCACCGCCGTAGCGCCGGCAAGGATCATCTCCAGGGCGTCGGCGGCAGAGGAGATCCCCCCCTGGCCGATGATCGGCACCCCCGGATGGGCCCTGTGGACCTCGTGGACCGCCCTCACCGCTATGGGGCGTATTGCGGGCCCCGACAGGCCCCCGACGGTCCCGGCGAGCTTTGGCCGCCTCGTATTCACGTCGATGGCCATCCCAAGGACGGTGTTGATGAGCGAAAGCCCGTCGGCCCCGGCGGCGACGGCAGCCGCCGCGATGTCGCCGACGGACGTGACGTTGGGCGACAGCTTCGCGAACAGCGGTACCGCCGGGAGCGCGCGCTTGACCTCTGACACCACCCTCGCCGTGGCCGCCTCGGAGTGAGCGAACATGTTGTCTCTGTCCTCGAGGTTCGGGCACGAGATGTTGACCTCGACACCTGCGATCCCTCCTCCAGCGGCAGCAAGTCTGGCCGCAACCCCGGCGAACTCGTCGACGGTGTTGCCCGCTATCGAAGCGATGACGGTCGCCTTGCGCCGCACAAGCCACGGCAGGTCTTCGGAGATGAAATGTGCCACTCCCCTGTTCTGTATCCCGATGGCGTTGAGCATCCCCGACGGCGTCTCGCACATGCGCGGGGTCGGCTTGCCTTTCCACGGCTCGAGCGTCATCGACTTGGTTATGAGCCCGCCCAAACGCGCGATGTCGACGAAGCCCGAGGCCTCCCGGCCGGCGCCGAAAGTTCCTGATGCCGCAAGCACCGGGTTCTTGAGCCTGATGCCGGCAAGGTCGACCGCAAGAGATGGGCGGGTCATCTCAGTTACCCGGTGGAGAGTGCTCAGCACCGGCCCCAGCGGGAACGTGCTGCGCTCGAGGAGGCGCGGCCGGGGGTGGGACGAGCTCAGAGGCGAGGTCGATGGTGTCGGGTGCTGCGATGTGATCGCTCCATATGACCTGCGACCCGTCGAAGACCGGCCCCTCAGTACACGAGCGCGCGTACAAGACGCCGCCCGACCCCGACCCTCCTTTCTTGCGGCGCACCCTGAGCGGGATCACGCACGACATGCACACCCCGAAGCCACACGCCATGAGCTCTTCAACGGCAACCTGCACCGGCAGCTTGGCGGCCCCGCAGACCCCTGCGACGGCTTCGAGCATGGCGTGCGGGCCGCACGTGTAGACGACTTCGCTCCCGCATCGCTCGATCGTCGGCCCAAGGACATCGGTCACGACACCCGTGTCGCCTGCGGAGCCGTCCTCGGTCGTGATGCGGCATATCGAAGCGAGGCGACGCGCGTCCATGGCGTTCAATAACAGCTCCGAGGTGCGCGCCCCGAGGACGACGTCGATGCGGTGGCCCGCCTCGCGCAGCCGTGCGGCAAGGAAGAAAAGGGGTGCAGCTCCGATCCCACCGCCGACCAGAAGGCAGCGTGAGTGCTTCTTGGGGAGGCGAAACCCGTTGCCGAGCGGGCCCATGACGTCGAGCTTGTCGTGCACATCAAGCGCGGCGAGCTCCTCTGTGCCGGGTCCCCTTATGTCGAAGATGATCTCGAACGTCGACGCCCACCCGCCCTGTTTGTGGACCCTGTAGACGGAAAAGGGCCGCCGCAGAATGTGGGCCGTGCGCCCCACCGGCCTGACGTTGACGAACTGCCCGGGGGCGACGCTCTCGGCCACCGCAGGCGCCACCACCGTCAAGGAGTAGTAGTCCTCTCCTTGTTTCTTGCGAGACAGAACCTCTCCCATCACAAGAGATGCGCTCATCGGTTCGGCCCAGTTACCGAGGCATCGAGCCCGAGGTAGCTCTGGAGGGAGCGAACGTCGTTCTCGGCTCGAAGCAGCGCCTCGATCGCCTGAACGGCGGCCGCCATCCCGGCCATGGTCGTTATGCAGGCGACTCCGGCCCTAACCGCTGCCGTTCGGATGAAGTACCCGTCGGAGCGCGGCCCGCGTCCGAGCGGGGTATTGAACACCATGTCGATGTCCCCAGCGACGATGCGGCGGGCGATGTCGGGACCTCCTGCCCCTCCCGGCCCTCCTGCCCCTCCCGCCCGGGGTATCCGGCCATGGATCGCCGCTGGGTCGGAGAGCTTGGGAACGACCTCGACCTCGACTCCGGCGCGCTCGAGCACCCCTGCTGTCCCCACCGTCGCCACAAGCCTGAAGCCGAGGTCCGCGAGGCGCTTGGCCGGGAAGATCACCGACCTCTTGTCCCGGTTGGCGACCGAGATGAAAACTGTCCCCTTGAGCGGGAGGTGGACGCCTGCGCCCGTCTCGGCCTTGGCGAAGGCAAGCCCGAAGTTCGCGTCAATGCCCATGACCTCTCCCGTTGAGCGCATCTCAGGCCCGAGCACCGTGTCTGCGCCGGGGAAGCGGTCGAAGGGCAAAACGGCCTCCTTGACGGCGACGTGGCCAAGCCCGCTGTGACCAATCTCTTTGGCGGGGAGCAAACCCTCGGCTCTCAAGTCTCTAAGCGTCGCACCGCTCATTACGCGCGCAGCCACCTTGGCGAGGGGGACGCCCGTTGCCTTGGAGATGAACGGGACCGTGCGGGAGGCGCGCGGGTTCGCCTCGATCACATACACGGCTTCACCCTTGATGGCGCACTGGAGGTTGATCAGCCCCCTTATGCCGAGGGCTTCGGCGAGAGCGCGCGTGTGACTGATGACCGTGTCGACCTGGTCGTCACCGAGGGTGAGCGGCGGCAGCGTGCACGCCGAGTCGCCCGAGTGGATGCCCGCCTCCTCGATGTGCTCGAGAACTCCGCCGACGTAGAGCTCCGAGCCGTCGAACACCGCGTCGCAGTCGACTTCAATCGCACCCTCGAGGAACTTGTCGATAAGCACCGGATACTGCGACGACACTGCCGCAGCGGCACGCATGTAGCGCTCGAGCGAAGATTCCTCGTAGACGATCTCCATGGCGCGGCCCCCGAGCACGAACGACGGCCTCACGAGCACCGGGTAAGCGATCGAGCGGGCGACAACGAGGGCCTGTTCGATCGAGCGCGCCACAGCACCGGGAGGATGCGGGAGGCCGAGGTCGGCGAGCACGTCTCCGAACAGCTTTCTGTCCTCGGCCCTCTCGATCGCTGCCGGCGTCGTCCCCATGATCGGGACGCCGGCCTTCTCGAGCCGCTGCGCAAGCTTGAGTGGGCTCTGTCCACCGAGCTGCACCATGACCCCTTGCGGCCGCTCGCGCTCGATGACGTTCATAACGTCTTCGAAGCTGAGAGGCTCGAAGTAGAGCCGATCGGAGGTGTCGTAGTCGGTGGAGACGGTCTCGGGATTGCAGTTGACCATCACCGACTCGTAGCCTGCGTCGCGCAGCGCGAAGGCGGCATGCACGCAGCAGTAATCGAACTCGATGCCCTGCCCGATCCGGTTGGGGCCCGAGCCCAGGATCACAACGCGCGGCCGCTCCCCCTCGCGCACCTCGTCTTCGTCTTCATAGGTCGAGTAGTAATACGGAGTCTCGGCCTCGAACTCCGCTGCGCAAGTGTCGACGGTCTTGAAGGTCGGGAGCACGCCAAGAGCAGTCCTGTGTGTACGCACATCGTCTTCTGTGGTGGCTGTGAAGCGCGCGAGCTGGGCGTCTGAGAACCCGAGTCGCTTGGCCCAACGGATGTCGGCTTCGTCCATGGCATCGAGGGCCGCACCCTCGAGCCTTCTCCGCGCCGCAGCGATCACCGCCACGCCGCCAACGAACCACGGATCGAGGCTCGATACCCGCGCCGCTTCACCGCAGTCCATCCCCCTGTGAAGCGCCTCTTCCAGGTAAAGCAGCCGCCGTTCGCCGGGATGGGCAAGCGCTCCCTCTAGATCCTCCGGCAGGTCAGGGGCGACCGGCCCGAGGCCGTCCCAGCCGGCCTCGAGCGAGCGAAAACCCTTTTGCAACGCCTCGGGGAAGGTCCGGCCTATCGCCATCACCTCGCCCATCGACTTCATCTGGCTCGTGAGCTCGTGGTCGGCGGCGGGGAACTTCTCGAACGAGAAGCGAGGGATCTTCACGACGACGTAGTCGATCGAAGGCTCGAACGACGCCGGCGTCTTTGTGGTGATGTCGTTTCTGATCTCATCAAGTGTGTAGCCGACCGCGAGCTTTGCTGCGATCTTGGCAATCGGGAAACCCGTTGCCTTCGAAGCGAGCGCGCTCGAACGCGACACGCGCGGGTTCATCTCTATGACGATGCGGCGCCCGCTCGTAGGATCGAGCGCGAACTGAACGTTCGAACCACCCGTTGCCACCCCTATCGCGCGCATGCAGCGCGCAGCGTCGTCCCGCATCCCCTGATACTCGACATCGGTCAAGGTCATGGCCGGCGCAACTGTGATCGAGTCGCCGGTGTGGACCCCCATGGGATCGACGTTTTCGATCGAGCAAACGACCACCACGTTGTCGGCGCAGTCGCGCATCAGCTCGAGCTCGAGCTCTTTCCAGCCCACGAGCGACTCCTCGACAAGCAGCTCCCCGATGGTCGAGAGGCGGAGCCCGCGCGCGGCAACGACCTCCATCTCAGCCGCATCGTGCACCACCCCCGAGCCTCCTCCGCCGAGCACGTAGGACGGCCGCACGATCACCGGATAGGCGAGTTCCTCGGCAACTTCGAGGGCGTCGCCGGCCGAATAGGCAAACTTGGAGCGCGCTACATCGAGCCCGGCGTCGATCATCGTTTCCTTGAACAGACGGCGATCCTCAGCGCGGCGGATTGACTCGACCCCAGCGCCGATGAGCTCCACTCCAAAGGCGTCGAGGACGCCGGAAGAGGACAGCTCAACGGCGACGTTGAGCCCAGTCTGGCCCCCCATCGTCGGCAGGCACGCATCGGGGCGCTCGGCTTCGATGACCTTGGCGACGTATTCGGGGGTGACGGGCTCGATGTAGGTGTGATCGGCGAACTCGGGATCGGTCATGATCGTGGCCGGATTCGAGTTGATGAGGGTGACCTCGTAGCCCTCAGAGCGCAGCACCTTGCACGCCTGCACGCCCGAGTAGTCGAACTCGCACGCCTGGCCGATGACGATAGGCCCCGAGCCGATCACGAGGATCTTGCTGAGATCCCGGCGCGCGGGCATGTCAGCCGCCCTTCCAGGACACCGAGATCGAGCCCGCCCCTACTTGCGATTCGCCCCCTTGGCTTCGGCCTTCCGGCCCTCGCGTGCCCTCTTCTTGCGCTGCCTGTCCTTCCTCCATCGCACGATCTTGCGGTCTCCTCGGCCCACCGTCCGCTCCTTCCTCCAGCTCAGGGTGAGCACTCAATCTATGTGCGCTTCCGCCGGCTGTAAATCGACCGGCTCGAAGCGCTCGATGAGCGTGCGGAAGCCGACAAACAGATAGCGGGAATCGTGGGGGCCTGGGCCTGCCTCGGGGTGGTACTGAACGCTGTAAGCGACTCCGGGGACCTCGAGGCCCTCGACCGTGCCGTCGTTGAGGTTTGTGTGGGTGAGGACGGCGCCGGCGCGCTCGAGCGAGGACTCGTCGACGGCAAAGCCGTGGTTCTGACAGGTGATCTCGATAGGTGCCCGCCCACCCGGTCGTCCGGCGCCGGGCCCCGCGACCGCTTTGACGGGGTGGTTGGCGCCCCTGTGCCCGAACGGCAGCTTGTAGGTCGCCGCACCGAGCGCGAGGGCGAGGAGCTGGTGGCCGAGGCATATTCCGAATACCGGGATACGCCCGACCAGGATACGAAGCGCCTCGATCGCGTACCCGACCGGTTCGGGATCGCCGGGGCCGTTGGACAGGAACACGCCGTCGAAGCCGCCTGCGAGCACGGCGGCGGCGGGAGTCGAAGCGGGGACGACGGTCACCTCGCACCCGGTCGCGACGAGGAGATCCAGGATGTTGCGCTTCATGCCGAAGTCAAACGCCGCTATCGAAAGCGTCGTGGCCCCGCCGGGACGGGGCAGCAGCTCATGGGTCGGGCGGGAGAGCTCACCGCCCGCCGCGTAGCCGGAGCCGGCGCGGCCGGCGAGCTCGGCCTGCCCGTAGGTGTAAGAGGTAGGAGTGGTTACCTCTATGGCGAGGTCGCGCCCCACAAGCCCGGGCGCCGAGCGGGCCACGTCGACGAGCTCGCCGGGCTCGGTGATCTCGTTCGACACGGCGCCCCTCATCGCGCCGGCCGAGCGGATGTGGCGCGTCAGCCTGCGAGTATCGACTCCGGTGATGCCCGGGACCCCGTGCCGGACGAGGTAGTCGTCGAGCGTCCCTGTGGAGCGCCACGACGACGGCTCCCCCCTCAGCTCGCGCATGACGAAGCCGCCGACCCACGGGCGATGCGATTGGTCGTCAAGGTCGTTCACGCCGGTGTTGCCGATGTGAGGAGTTGTCATCGCCACGATCTGGCCGTGATAGGAGGGATCGGTGAGCACCTCCTGGTAGCCGGTCATTGCGGTGTTGAAGCAGACCTCCCCTGTGGCCGTGCCGGGGGCGCCGCACGCCTCGCCACGCCACACGGCGCCGTCCTCGAGGGCAAGCAGCGCCGCCTCGCCCCGCGGCGCGCCCATGGCCACCTCAGGCATCCACGGCTGCGCCCAGCGGAGCGCCGTCGCGGGCCGTCTCAGAGCCGCCAAAGAAGGTGTGCAGCACCCTGCCGGTGAGCACGCGGCCGGCAAAGGGCGTATTGCGCGCCGTCGAGGCCCACCGGGCCGGGTCGACCGTCACGCTTCCATGCGGGTCGAACACCACAACGTTGGCGGGTGCGCCTGGGGCCAGCGGGCCGCCGTGGCCGTCGAGGCCGAGGATGCTCGCCGGCGTGCTCGCCAGGCGCGCCACCGCCTGCATGAGGGTCAGGTGCCCCGGCGCCACAAGCTCGGTGATCGTCAGCCCGAGCGCGGTCTCGAGCCCTGCGATGCCGGGAGGGGCGTAGGTGAGCTCCTGGTCCTTTTCCTCGCGGGCGTGGGGGGCATGGTCGGTGGCGATCGCGTCGATGGTTCCGTCTGCAAGCCCGGCCACGATCGCGGCGCGGTCGGCGCCGGTCCTCAGCGGCGGGTTGACCTTGGCATTGGGGTCGTAGCCGTCGAGCGCGGCGTCGGTAAGGGTGAAATGGTGGGGGGTCGCCTCGGCCGTCACCGCAGCGCCCTCCGCCTTGGCGCGCCGGACGAGCTCGACGGTGCCTGCGGTCGAGACGTGCAGGAGGTGCAGCCTGCACCCGGTGAGCTTGGCCAGGGCGATGTCGCGCGCAGCCATGATCTCCTCGGCCTCGGCCGGGATGCCGCGCAGACCGAGCACGCTCGCGCGCTCTCCCTCGTGCATCTGGCCGCCCGCCGCAAGCGCGGCATCCTCACAATGCTCGGCATAGATCGCGTCGAAGCCGGCGAGGTACTCCATCGCCCTGCGGGCAAGGAGGCTGTTCTGCACTCCGTTGCCGTCGTCGGTGAAAAGCCTCACGCGCGCAGGCGACATCGCCATCTCGCCCAGATCGGCGAGCTTGTGGCCTTCGAGGTTGCGGCTGAGAGCGCCGGCAGCGACGACCTCAACGAGGCCGACGGCGCGGCCCGCGCGCCAGACCTTCTCGACGACCGAAGCGCTGTCGGCCACGGGATCGGTGTTTGGCATGGCGCAGATTGCCGAGTACCCGCCGCAGGCGGCCGCGGCCGAGGCGGAGGCGATCGTCTCTTCGTCCTCGCGTCCCGGCTCCCTCAGGTGCGCATGCATGTCAACGAACGCGGGGGCGACGACCGCGCCCGACGCATCGATTCGCTCGGCGTCCGGCGCATCGATTCGCTCGGCTACCCCGGCGACGACGCCGTCGGCGATGAGGACATCGGCGTGCCCATCGCGCCCCGACGCCGGATCGACGACGCGTCCTCCAGAGATGAGGTAGCGGCTCATGCTCCCGTCACCCCTGCGGCGACCTCGGCGTCGTCGGTGCGCCCGAGCATTAGATAAAGCAGGCTCATGCGGACGGCGAGCCCGTTGGCGACCTGGTCGAGGATGATCGAACGGGGAGACTCCGAGACATCTGCGGCGATCTCGACCCCGCGATTCATCGGCCCAGGGTGCATTACGAGCGCATGCTCGGGCAGGTGCGCCAACCTCTTCGAGTTGAGGCCCCACAGGGCGGCGTATTCGCGCAGGCTTGGGAGCAGCTGCTCGGACTGGCGCTCGGCCTGCACACGCAGCACATAGCAGACGTCGAGGTCCACAAGGATCGCATCGAGGTCGTAGCTGACCTCCACCCCCCACGACCTCACCCCTGGAGGGATGAGGGTCGGGGGGCCGCATACCGTCACCGCCGCCCCCATCGTCACGAGCGCCTTGATGTTCGAGCGCGCCACCCGGGAGTGAACGATGTCGCCGACGATCGCGACCTTCAGGTCCGAGAGGTCTTTGAACCGCTGCCTCATGGAAAAGAGATCGAGGAGCGCCTGAGTGGGATGCTCGTGCGCCCCATCGCCGGCGTTGATGACGCTCGCCGTGGCCCACTGCGAAAGCTGCTGCGGGGCGCCTGAGGACCCGTGCCGCACAACGATCGCGTCGACGCCCATGGCTTCGAGGGTCCACGCTGTGTCCTTGAACGACTCACCCTTTGCGACGCTCGACTTGGAGTCGGCTGAGAAGTTGATGACATCGGCAGAGAGCCGTTTGGCTGCAAGCTCGAACGAGATGCGGGTCCGGGTCGACGCCTCGTAGAAGAGGTTGCACACGGTGCGCCCGCGCAGCGTCGGCAGCTTCTTGATCGGACGGTCGGTCACTCCCTGTAGCTGCTCTGCCGTGTCCAGGATGTGTGTGATGTCGCCGGCCGACAGCTGATCCATCGACAGAAGGTGTTTGATCATTTTTTCTCCCCAATGAGGACGACGTCGTCGCCGTCGATCTCCCTGACGTGGACCCTTACCGCCTCGCCGGCCGCAGTGGGAAGGTTCTTTCCGACGTGATCGGGGCGGATCGGGAGCTCCCTGTGCCCCCGATCGACAAGGACGGCGAGCCGGATAGCGCGCGGCCGCCCCAGGTCCAAGACGGCGTCGAGCGCCGCCCTTATCGTGCGCCCCGTGTAAAGCACGTCGTCGACGAGCACAACGACGCGGCCGTCGAGGTCGACGGGAACGGTGGTCGACTCGAGCCGGCGCGGCCCCCGCAGCGCCACATCGTCCCGGTATAGCGCGACGTCGATGGCCCCCGAGGGAAGGTCGTCGCCCTCGAAAGAGGCAATGGCCGCAGCAATGCGCTCGGCGAGGGGGGCGCCGCGCGTCCTGATCCCGAGGACGACAAGATCACCGGTGCCCCGGTTGGCCTCGACGATCTCGTGTGCGATGCGGACAAGTGCCCTGCGAACCTCGTCTGGATCCATGACCTGCGCCTTGACCGTGAAGTCCCCGCCCGGAGCGCCGGCGGCGACGGGGGTGCCGGGGGCTCCAGCGGCGCCGGGGGCCATCAAAAAACGCCCGCCGGCCACCGGCGGGCGTTCGCGTTTGAGTAGCTCAAGTCCTGCTCCTTTCCGGCCTCACAGTGCCGAGTTAAAGGATCTCGTCGCTCACCCTACAACGCGCCGACCCGCCCGTGTGGGTTTCCTGAGCTCTCCTTCGCTATGTCTCCTCAGGTCCCTGGCGAGCTTGGCGAGACGACCTACGTTTATGCTCCAGCCGATTCCGAAGGCGGTGTCCGTAAAGATCTGGTCATCATCGGGCCTCCACAGGGAGTTTCTTATGCGCTCGGGCGTCGGCGGGCGAAAGTCATAAGGCACAACGCCGGCCACGTGGCCGTGCCACTGCCGCTCGCCGGGCGGGCTCTGGAGCTCCTTGGCGACCGCGCCGGCCCCGAGGCCCCACCACACCAAGCGCATGAATCTTGCCAACGGATTCTTTTTTTTCGCCATTTGCCTCTCCCAACCTGGATGTGCCGTGCCTGAGCGATCCCGACAGATTACCTACGCCGCCGAGGGCTTCGCTACCTGACGCTGCGGGTTTCCGCCACGCGGCCGAGCACGCCGTTGACGAAGCGGCCGGAATCCTCGGTCGAAAGCGTCTTGGCCAACTCGACGGCCTCATTGATCACCACGGCCACGGGAACATCCAACCTGCACGACAGCTCGAACGCCCCCACACGGAGCACGTTGGCGTCGACCACCGGCATGCGCTCGATCCCCCAGTGCTCGGCAGACGCTGCGATCAATGCGTCGATGCGCTCACGCCCCTCGTCGACCCCTGCGACCAGAATGTAGACGTAATCAAGGACTTCGGAGGCCGGGGATCCTTTGAATCCCGAGGCGGGCCCGCGCTCGTCGTCTGGCTCTTCGGGCATCTGCCAGTCCGTCCTGGAGCGGGCCCGAAACACCTCGAGCGGGGAAGCCTCCTTGATCTCGGCCTCGTAAAGCACCGCCACCGCCAATCTGCGCGCAAGGCTGCGGCTCTTCATCGTCTAATGACGCCGCTAGGCAGCACGCCTAGGCGCGGGACAGGTACTGACCGGAGCGGGTATCGACCTTGATGCGCTGGCCTAGCTCTACGAATAGGGGCACCTGCACGGTGGCGCCGGTCTCCACGGTCGCCGGTTTGAGCGTCCCCGAGACTCGGTCGCCCTTGAACCCTGGCTCCGTCTCGGTCACCTCGAGCTCAACCGCGACGGGCATGTCGATGCCCACCGGCGTGCCCTCATGAACGGGGACCATGCACACGGTCCCGTCCTTGAGGAACTTGACCGCTCCACCAAGCATGTCCGGGTCGATGTGGATCTGGTCGTAGGACTCTTGATCCATGAACACAAGGCCGGCGTCATCGGGATACAGGTATTGCATGGCGCGCTTATCGAGCACAGCGAGATTGACTTTCTCGTCGGCGCGGAAGGTTCGATCCGTGACCGCGCCGGATATCACGTTCTTGAGCTTGGTCTTGACGAAGGCCTGCCCCTTGCCGGGTTTGACGTGCTGGTATTGGGTGATCGTGTAGAGCGTGCCGTCAAGCTCCAGAGTCTGGCCGGGGCGCATATCGTTGGTCGAGATCATTCAGGCACTCCCTTTCACCCGACCATTCTAAGCGGGGCAGACCTCCCGCTCACCCGTCACGGCTCGTCCGGAGCCTTCAGGGATGAGTTGACGGCGTCAAAGAGCGCAGAGGCGACGAACGGTTTGGTCAAATACCTCGCCCCCAAGGACTTCCCCGCCTCGATGTCTTCGGGGAGCACTCGTGCGCTCAAGAAGATGACAGGCAGGTCGGTCATCCCTTCGCTTCCGCGCAGCAACCTGCAAAGCTCCAATCCACTCAGCCCCGGCATGCTGACGTCAAGCACGGCGACGTCCGGGGGATCTTCCGAAGTGACGGCAAGGGCCTCGGCTCCTGAGCCGGCCATAACGACCTTGTGCCCCTGCTTTCGAAGCCGGATGTTGACGAGATTGACGATATCGGGATCGTCGTCTACCACCAGAATACGGGCCATCAGAACACTCTTCCTTTCTCACTTGTCGTTTGCAACATGTGTGCAACATGGATGATCGGTCACTTCGTCACGCCGCTACCTCGCTGCCCCCCTCCTCGTCGCGCGCCGGGGGTGGGGGGAAAGCGAGGCGGAAGGTCGTCCCCTCGCCGACCTCACTGGATACCGACGTGCTGCCTCCGTGAGCTTCGACGATCGCTTTGACTATGGTCAGGCCGAGACCCACTCCGGGGATTGCTTCGTGCGTTGCGGTGGACGCCCTGAAAAAGCGTTCGAAAAGGTGCCCCTGCTCGGTGGACGGGATCCCGATGCCCGTGTCTTGCACCTCAACCACGAGCACCCCGTCATCGACGCCCAATCTGACCTCGACTCGGCCGCCCGTGGGTGTGAACTTCACGGCGTTGGATATCAGGCTGTCAAACGTCTGGCCCAGTCGTTGGGCGTCGCCTCGATATGGCGCCAGGGCTTGACTCGAAAGCTCGAGCGTCAGCCGTTTGCTTTCCGCCATCGGCCGGGCCGCCTCCAGAGCCTTTTCGGCAAGCCGAACGAAATCGAGGTCCTTGAACTCGAGGGGCAGTCCGCCCTCGTCCAGCCGCGCGACGAACAACAAGTCCGCCACGAGGCTTAGCAGTCGTTTGGCGTTTCTGTCCACGGTTACCAGATAGTCGCGAAGCTCATCGCCCAGAGCGTCGGCCTCGGCCTCCAAGATGAGGTCGAGATAGCCCACGATGGAAGTAAGAGGGGTCCTGAGCTCATGTGAGACAAGCGCGAAGAACTCGCCCTTCTGTTTGTCGGCTTCACTCTCCGAGTGCTTGCGCTGCAACCAGTGCCCGATCTGGTTCCCCATGATGCTTAGCGTGCTTATCAACGATGCATCGCGCATCTGGGCCGCTCGGTGGAAGAGGACGATGACTCCGAGCACATTGCCGTCGCCCACTATGGGAAGCGCAAGCACGGCGCTGAGGGCAATGTCCTCTGCAAGCTGAGGCCGGCCGACGTTGCCCTCGGTGAAGATGTCCTCGATCCACAGGACCTCTTTGCCCTCGAGCACGGCGGCCAGCACGTCGGTGCCTGAGGCCATGGTCACGACGTGGTTCAGGGCCTCCAAATCGGTGTAGGTGACCGCCGGTGTGTGCCACACCTCGTCGCAGCGAAGCCGGCCACCAGGTCCCTCCGCCATCCACAAGGCGCCTGCATCCCATTCCAGGCCTTCCACAAGGGCGGCCAGCAAACTGCTGCGTGCTTCCTCCATCGTCGGAGACTCCGCCAGGACCCGCGTCGTTGCGTGATGAGCATGCACGTATCTCTGTGTGAGCTTGCGTCCTGTGATGTCCCTCACGAAGGCGCCGAAGCTGGACACCCCTTCTGATCTGACCGGAGAGAGGGCCAGCTCCACGGGGACCTCGTGACCGTCTTTGTGACGTGCGACAAGCTCGATGGGCACACCGGGGGCCGCGTCTTTTCCTCCCGACAACAGATTCTCGAGCACATCCCAACCGTTCTCGTTCGCCTCGGGGGGGATAAACGTCGACGATAATCTGCGTCCGATCACTTCGGCGTCGGACCACCCAAAGGATGCTTGTGCCTGTGGGCTCCATGCGCTTATGGTCCCTCTGCCGTCCAAAGCAACAAAGGCGTCGTATGACGCCTCGAGCATCGCCTTGTTCATGGACGCCTGCCGTTCAAGATTAGTGAGAGAAACGACATTGCCGATCTCGAGGGCCGCCTGCGTGACGAAGCGCTCAACCGTTTGCAGGGCCGCAGGACCGAACGCCTGCTCGGACAACCTCCCGATCGACACGACGCCAAGTACACGCGTCCCTTGAAGCAAGGGCACATGCACTTCGTGATTGACGTCACTTGCGAGCGCCAATCCTTCCGAGTGAGCCGCGCTCGTCTTGTGGGACACGACCATTGGCTTTTGCTCTCCGATTGCCTGTCCGGCGGCCCCCGAATCCGGGTAGAAGCGGCGGCGCAGCGGCTCCGGGTCCAGGGAGTGTGTCACGAGCAGTGATGGGTCGTTGTCGTCGACCAATCCGTTTCCCACATGCAGCGCACCGATGTCGGCCCCCCCGACGGCACAGATGCCAGTTATTGCGGCTGCGGCCAGGGGTTCGAGGTCCTTGATAGCCCCAAGCCGCCGGCTGAAGCTGTTGAAGGTTTCAATGCTTGCTTTTTCCTCCTTGAGCTGCGCCAGGACGCGCGCCAGCTCGAGGGCCTGAACTTCGAACTGGAGGCTCTGTCCCTCGGGCTGCCGCCTGCTCTGGCGCAGGGAGGTCACCATGGCGTTGAAGGTCCGGGCCAGCCACCTGATCTCGCCGCCTCCCCGCTCCCGCTCCCGGACTTGGAGGTCACCCATCTCGAGGCGGCCAGCCGCCTCCGACAAGCTCCTTATGGGGGCCACGACTGCGCGCGTCAGATAGACGGCAAAGAGAGCGACCATTGCGGCCAGAACTGCGACCCCTCCTCTGGCCACCGACGTCGCTCGCTCCGCCTGCCGCTCGGATCGCAGCTCACGGATCCCATCCAGCCGACTCTCCTGAGCGATGAGGTTCTCCAACTTCGCCTCGATCGCTTCGCCGCGAAGCCTGGAGTGAACCTCGTTGAAGACCTCCGCAGTGGGAAATGGATTCGAGCCGCCCGGCGCGAGGACCTGCCGGCGCCATCCTCTGCCATAGTCGGCCAACTCGGCCTCGATGATCCCGAGGGGGGTTCTTATACGCCGAGTCGGGTCGAGGGCCCGGATTGATTGGAGGACGTCGTCTATCCTCGCCCCAGTTGCGCTGCGGGTGCGCAGGAAGCCCTCGTCACCGGTAAGAAGGTACCCCTGGAGGTTCGATCTCAACTCGGCGTAGAGACTCTCGAGCTCGGTGATCTCGCCGATGACCCTCTCGGATCGCCTCTGCTGGCGACCAGCGGCGGTCAGATCGGAGATCGCGATCACCAGAACCAAGCCGATCGAGAAGACCACAAGGGCGAGCAGGCCGCTCGCTATCAGCATGCGCGCCCTGAGGCCCCCCTTCATGCAGGCCGCGGAAGGCGGGCAGGCCGGGGCCGCCGGCCAAGCGGGGCCGGGCGGCGGCAAAGCACGACGGTCCTGCTGGCAGGGAAACGAGGGGCGCGCATAGCTAACCTAGGAATCGGCGGCTGCCTCGGTTGGCTTGAGCAGGCGGGTCGGCGGCCGGTGCGCCTGCGCCTATTGGGGCAAGCTGCCGCCGGGCGCTTGGGAGGTTCCCCCCACCCCTCTAGACCTCCACGAGCTCGTTCTTGAACGCGCTCCCGAGCACCTCGCTGCCCTCGTCACGGACCCAGACGATGTCTTCGATCCTGATGCCCCCCCGGCCTTTGATGTAGATGCCGGGCTCGACGGTGACGACATCGCCCGGGGCGAGCGTGTCCTCGGAGATGCGGTGCAGGCGCGGCGCCTCGTGGATGTCGAGCCCGACGCCATGCCCGAGGCCGTGGCCGAAGTCGTCCCCGTGGCCGGCCGCTTCGATCACCCGGCGCGCGGCTGCGTCGACATCGGATCCCGACTCGCCGGAGCGCGCCCGCTCGATCCCCCTCCCCTGAGCCGCGAGCACGAGGTCGTAGAGCTCGCGCTGCTCGTCGGAGGCGGGGCCGATCACAACGGTCCTTGTCAGGTCGGAGCAGTAGCCGCGCCATTTGCTGCCGAAGTCGAACAGCACGAGGTCACCCTTTACAAGGGTGCGCTCCGACGGGGTGTGGTGAATGTGGGCCGAGAGCTCACCAGAACCGACGATGGGCTCGAACGAAATCGAATCGGCGCCTGCCTCGCGCATGTGAACCTCGAGCTGAAGGGCGATGTCCCGCTCGCTCGCCCCTGGGACGAGGCGCTCGAGCATCCACGCGAATGCTTCGTCTGAAATCCGGACCGCCTCCCTGATGAGCTCGACCTCGGCGGGCTCCTTGAAACGCCTGAGGTTCTCGACGACGTCGGTTGTCGCCACAAGCTCCGTGGGATCGAGGCGTCCCTTCAAATCGTCGAGCTGCGCAACCGTCATCGTCTTGGCCTCGAAACCGAGGCGCTTGACGCCGGCGGCCTCGAGTCGCTCGCCGAGCACATCGGTCAGGCGAGTCGGATAGATGACGACGCCGCCCCCCTCGACGAGAGCGCCGGCGCGCGCCTCGTAACGAGGATCGGTAAAGAACACCGCCCCACCCGAGCCGACGAGCACCTGCCCATTGGTGCCCGAGAACCCGGTGAGGTATCTGACGTTGGAGAGCTCGGTGACCAAGAGCCCGTCTGCCTCTGTGTCCTGCAGGCGCTCCCGAACGCGAGCGATACGCCCCTCGCAATCCATCATCTCGCCCCTTCCACTAGTGCCTTGAGCGCGTGCAGCCCGGCTATGTAGGAGCCCGCCCCAAAGCCCGCTATCACTCCCGCCGCCGCCGCCGCCGTCACGGACCTGGCCCGCCACGGCTCACGGCCATGGATGTTCGAAAGATGGACCTCGATCACGGGCCACGGAACCGCCTCGACTGCGTCGGCGATGGCGCGACTTGTGTGCGAGTAGGCCCCCGGGTTCAGCAGTGCGCCCGCAGCCTCGGGTATGCCCGAGTGGAGGATCTCGATGATCTCGCCCTCGTGGGCGCTGTGATGCATCTCGACCTCGACGCCGAGGGCCGCCGCCTCCTTCACGATCAGGTCGTTGATCTCGGCGAGCGTCTGTGACCCGTATATCTCGGGCGCACGCGTCCCGAGCAAGTTGAGGTTCGGGCCGTGCACCACCAGGAACTTCATTCACGCCATCCTTTCAAGCGCCTTGACCACGGCGGTGCGGGGCGCTTCCACCCCGGCCACGGGCTCCCCGAGCCCCTCGAGAAGAACGAAGCGAACGCCGCCCTTGTACTTCTTGTCGAGCTGCCACGCTGGCTCGAGCGCCTCGATCTCGAGCGGGGCCGAGGTGGGCAGTCCCACGGCCCCAAGCACACCGCGGTGCCGTTCCACGACTGCGGCGTCGATCATGCCGAGCTCGTGCGCCAGGTGGGCGGCGGTCATCATACCGAGCGCCACAGCCTCGCCGTGGCGCACCCCCTCGTAAACGGCGTCGGTCTCGATGGCGTGGGCGAAAGTGTGGCCGTAGTTCAGATGGGCGCGCACGCCGGCGTCGCGCTCGTCGGCCGCCACGACTCCTGCCTTGATGGTGGCGGAACGGGTGACAATCTCGGTGAGCAGGGCCGGATCGCCCGCCACAATCGCCGGCGCATGCCCCTCGAGGAGGTCGAGGAGTCCGGGGTCGGCAATAAACCCGTACTTGACCACCTCGGCTAGGCCGCTTCTTACTTCACTTTGGGGCAGGCTTGCGAGGAGCTCAACGTCGCAGATCACAGCGGCGGGCTGCCAGAAGCTGCCGACAAGGTTCTTTCCCTCGGCCAGGTTGACACCGGTCTTCCCGCCGATAGCGGCGTCGACCTGGGCAAGCAGCGAGGTCGGCACGTGGGCGACCCGCATGCCGCGCGCGTAGGTGGAGGCTACGAACCCGGCGAGATCGGTCACTACTCCGCCGCCAACGCCGACGACGAGATCGCGCCTGTGCGCCTTGGAGCTCGCAAGCCACCCGTAGAGCGCGCCTGCGACGTCGAGCGACTTCGACTTCTCGCCCTCAGGCACGAAGGCGATGTCGACCTCGAGGCCCCGGGCGCTAAGCGAAGCAAGCGGCCCCTCGGCGAGCTTTGCGAGCTCGGGGTGGGTGATCACGAAGGCCTTGGCAACATCGTCGAGGCCCGGAATGAGGGCGCCGCAACGCCCGGCCAGGGTGCGCCCGACCACGATCTCGTAGGCCCCTCCCCCAACTTCGACGGGGATGCGACTGGCATCGACGCCGGCCCGAGGCCTGCGGCCTGGTTCCGGCGAGGCGACTGCCGCAACCTCGGCGGCGACCTTCTCCGGCGTCAGCCCGTCGGTGAGCACCCTCACGCCGGCGGCCTCGTCATAGAGGAGGGCGCGCTCGATGTAAAGCTCCTTGGGGTCCCTGAGGTCGAGCATCGGTCGCTCGCCGCCCTCGATCCCAGGACCCAACCGGCTTGTGGCTTCCTCGAAGCTCACGTCGAGGTGCACCACGGTCGCGCCCGCAAGCGCGGCCCTCGTTCCGGCGTGAAACGGCGCGCCTCCGCCGAGGGCCACCACGGCTTGGGGTCCGGCAAGGGCTTCAGCGGCCGCCACTCGCTCGAGCTCTCGAAACACGGCCTCGCCCTTGGTGTCGAAGATCTCGGGCACCGATGCCCCCGCGCGCCTGGCGACGACCTCGTCGGTGTCGACGAAGGGGAGGCCGAGCCGCCCAGCCACAAGCCGCCCGACCGTGGTCTTGCCT
>Ga0136614_10000359_pt1 | contig 21909 bp, 22 predicted proteins | sample AntDrymUQ2792106_2_FD_106643 | JGI IMG/M metagenome (GOLD analysis project Ga0136614, IMG submission 106643) | Polar desert sand microbial communities from Dry Valleys, Antarctica - metaG UQ279 (21.06) | ecosystem: Environmental > Terrestrial > Soil > Desert | place: Antarctica: Dry Valley... | reverse complement strand
AAGCTCCTCGAGGACGACGCCGTGGGCGCGCTCGTCGAACGCCTCCTCCCGCTTGCGACCGTCGTCACGCCCAACCTGCATGAGGCGTGCGTCCTCGCCGGCGTGCCGTATTCGGACGAGGCGAGCCGGGAGGAGCTGGCAGAGCGCATCCATGCTCTCGGGGCGGCCGCGGTGATCGTCACGGGCGGGCACGGCACCGAGGCGGTCGACTGGCTCTTCGACGGCCGGCGGCACGTCCCGATTCCGGTGGAGCGCTACGGCGAGGAGACGACGCACGGGGCAGGGTGCACGCACTCGGCCAGCCTCGCGGCTTTCCTGGCGCGGGGCGAGTCGCTCGAGGATGCGGCCCGGGAGGCCGCCGATGTCGCGGCCGAGGCAGTCCGATCCGGCTATCGGGTCGGTGCAGGCTCGGGGCCTGTGGACGTCCTGAACCTTGCGTCTCTCAGAGCTCGGTGAGTTCGGGCTCCTGCGGGAGCTCGAGCGGCGCGGACTCGCGCATGGGATCGGGGACGACGCCGCCGTCTTCGGCGACGGGTTCGTGGTTACGCAGGATGCGCTTGCCGAGGGTGTGCATTTCCGCCTCGAGACGACTTCCTGGCGCGACCTCGGCTACAAGGCCGCTGCCGTCAACCTGAGCGACCTGGCCGCGATGGGCGCCGAGCCGGCCGGCCTGCTCGTCTCCCTGACGGTGCCCGATGTTCGGGTCGAGGACGTCCTTGATCTCTACCGCGGGCTGACCGAGCCGGGGTTCGCCGTCGTCGGCGGCGACACGACGCAGGCCGAGCGGGTGACCGTCGCCGTCACGGCGGTCGGGGAGAGCGCGCGCGTCCCCGGCCGGGCCGGCGCGAAGCCGGGCGACGTCCTCGTCGTCACCGGCCCGCTCGGCGGCTCGGCGGCTGGCCTGCGAGCGCTCGAGCAGGGGCTCGACGGCTTCGACGACTTGGTCGAGCGGCACCGGCGGCCGCCGTACCGGCTCGATGCAGCCCGCCGCCTCGCGCCGACGGCCCACGCGCTGCTCGACCTCTCCGACGGGATCGCATCGGATGCCGAGCGAATCGCCGAGCGCTCCTCGTGCAGGCTCGTGATCGACGTCGACGCCGTGCCGCGTGCGCCGCGCATCGAGGAGGTCGGCGACGACCCCTTCTGGACGCTGGGCGAGGACTACGAGCTGCTCGCTGCGCTTGCCCCGGACGACCCTGTTCAGGAGGACTTCACAGTCGTCGGGCGCTGCGAGGCGGGCGAGGGCGTGGAGTTGCGACGTGACGGCGAGCTGCTCGAGCTCGCGGGCTGGGATCACTTCCGCGTTTAGTTGCTACTTGCAACCAACTGGTTGTAAGCTGCAACCGTGTCTACGGTCTCCGCTCCGTCCGGGTTGCAGGAGGGCGTTGTGGACTTCGTCCGTGCGTTTGGTCTGCACCGCCCCGACCGGACGCCCTGCGGCAAGCCGCTGTCGGTCTCGGAGGCGCACGCGCTCATGGAGCTGGACGGTCGCGAATCCGTCTCCCAGAGCGAGCTGGCGTCGGCACTTCGGCTCGAGAAGAGCACCGTCAGCCGGCTCGTCTCTCAGCTCATCGCCCGCGGCTGGGTCGAGCGCGGGCGCGACGACGACGACGGGCGCGTACGCCGTCTCCGCCTGAGCGACCGCGGGGCGCGAGTTGCGGCCGAGGTGGCTGGGGCCCGGCGGGAGAAGTTCGAAAGCCTCCTCGCGCGCATCCCGGACACCGAGCGGACTTCGGTCCAGCGCGCGCTTCGCGTGCTTGTCGATGCCCTCGATGCGACGCCGTAGCCGACTAGTCCCTGTTGCCGCCGCGCTCGCGATGGGGATTCTCGTCTTCGCCGGCTACCTATGGGGCTCCTCTCGGGGCGAGTCACGGGTCGAGCAGGTGGCGGCTCGTGGGGAGGGGGTCATGCCCTTCGACCTGGAGCGGACGACGCATCGGTTCGCGAAGCAGTCCAACGGCGGCATTCAGTCGGTGGTCGCCGACGATCCCACGGACGCCGAGCAGGTGGCGCTGATTCGCGATCATCTGACTCGGGAGGCGGAGGAGTTTCGAGCGGGCCGGTTCGACGACCCCGCCGCAATCCACGGCATGGAGATGCCGGGCCTCGCGGCTCTGCGCGCGGGCGCCGACCGGCTGACGGTCCGCTACGCCGACGTGCCGGCGGGCGGCCGGATTACGTTCGCATCCGAGGCTGTGGGGCTCGTGGCCGCGCTTCATGCCTGGTTCGAGGCCCAGGTAGTGGATCACGGCGCGCACGCCGAGGCGGGAGCGGGCTAGGCGGCGGCTTGGGCCTGCTCGGCGCGGCGCGCGACCCAGCGGGTTGCGACGCTCGCCCGGGCGAAGCTCCGCGTCGCGCGGTCGTCGACCGCCAGGGTCACCGGCCCGTGGACGATCAGCCCCGGAGCGGCCTTCTCCTTCAGGAGGTCGGGGACGAAGCCTTCGGCGAGCCACTCGCGGCCGGGTGCGATCGAGAGGCGCACGCGGATGCGGACCAGGGCGTCCGAGAGCTCTTCGACGTGCTCGATCCAGGGCTGCTTGACGAACGTGGTCGGTCCCTCGGGGACGAGACCGCGGACGGACTCCACGAGCTCTACGCCGGCCGATGGGTCGTTCACGAAGAGCTCGAGCGCGAGCTCCTTGACCCCGGAGGGGAGAACACGGACGGCCGTGATCTGCGAGTTGTGCACGTTGATGACCTCGCCGTTCACCGCGCGCAGGCGGGTCCGGCGGAGGGACATGTCCTCGACGACGCCCTGCAGCTCGTGGTTGGCGAGGACGACGATCGTGTCGCCGACCGAGAACCAGCGCTCGACGAACATGGCGAAGCCGGCGATCAGGTCGACCAGCACGCGCTGGGCGATGTAGACGCCGACGAGGACGGCGAAGACGCCTCCCGCGATCGCGGCCAGGCGGTCGACACCACCGATCAGCTGGCCGAGCGAGACGACGAGCGCGGCGGAGAAGGCCGCGTAGCCGATCGTTGTGCGAACGATCCCGACAGACGTCTCGCGGCGCTTGACGCGCGCGACGCGGGTCGAGAGCTCGGCCTCGCCGTCGGCATGGCGGCGTTCGTGCCACGCGAGCAGGTGTCGGGCGAAGACGGCCGCTAGGCGCGAGACGAGCCAAGCGGCGGCGAAGAGGCCGACGATCACGACGATTCGCCCCCAGGGAGCGAAGAGGGGCGTCCGGTCGTTGACGAGATCAATGATGGGATCGAGCATCAGCATCGAAGCTAGCGATCGCTTCGACGGGCGCAAGGGGATTCACAACCCCGTAGCCGCGGGTTAGCGCAGGCTTAACGTTCGCGCCGCGCTACGCGGCCTGGAGCCAGCGCTGCCAGGCGCCTTCGTAATGGCTCTTGGGCCGCGCGCCGACGACCGTGTCGCGTGGCTCGCCGCCCTCGAAGAGGACGACCATCGGGATCGAGAGGACGTTGAAGCGGCCGGCCGTTTGGGGGTTCTCGTCCACGTTCATCTTCACGAACTTGACCCGCTCGCCATGCTGGCCGGCCAGTTCGTCGAGAATCGGCGCGATCATGCGGCACGGGCCGCACCAGGGGGCCCAGAAGTCGACCACGACAGGCTGGTCTGAGCCGATGACTTCCTGCTCGAAGCTCTGGTCGGTGACCTCGGAAACCTGTCCCACCGGCTCGACTATACCCACGCTCACAGTCGACCAAGCGCAGCCGCCAGGCGCAGCGCCGGCACGCGCAGAACGGCCTCTCCGACGATCGCGCGGCTCATCTTCGAGCGGCCTGCCTCGCGGTCGGCGAACGTGATAGGAACCTCCGCGATCCGGAAGCCGGCCCGGTGCGCGCGGTAGGTCGTCTCGATCTGGAAGGCGTAGCCACGCGTCTCGATCGCGTCGAGATCGATCCTCTCGAGCACCGCCCGGCGGAAGACCTTGAAGCCCGACGTCGAGTCCCGGACCGGGAGGGCGAGCCAGGCCTGAGCGTAGAGGCAGCCCACCCGGCTGACGGCTCGGCGCACCGGCCCCCAATTCGTGACGCCTCCGCCTGCCACGTAGCGCGATCCGATCACGAGGTCGGCCTCCTCCGCCGCGGCCACGAGCCGCGGAACGTCTCGCGGGTCGTGCGAACGGTCGGCGTCCATCTCGAGCACGAGGTCGGCGCCTTCGTCGAGGACGCGGCGGAATGCCGCCAGGTAGGCGGGTCCGAGGCCCTCCTTTCGTTTGCGGTGGAGCACGTCGACCCAGGAAAGCTCCGCCGCCAGGCGGTCGGCCAGAGCTCCGGTCCCGTCGGGCGAGTCATCGTCGACGACGAGCACGCGGCCGTCGAGATCGCCCGACTCGAAGACGGATCCCAGGGTTCGAACCACCCCCTCGAGGTTGTCCCGCTCGTTGTAGGTCGGCAGGCAGATCGCGAAGCGCACCGTGCGTATGATCGCCGTCGGGATGGCCGGCGACTCCCTGCCGCGAAACCAGGAGCTCGCCGAGCAGTTCGAGCTCCTCGCCGACCTCCTCGAGTTGGACGGCGCAGATGCCTTTCGCCTCTCCGCCTACCGGCGTGCGGCAGACCGGATCCGCGAGTCCTCCGCATCGGTCGCGCGGCTCGCCGTCGAGGGAAAGGCGACGCAGATCCCTGGGATCGGGGGGACGATCCAGGACAAGATCGCCGAGTACGCCGAGACTCGCGACCTCCGGGCGGTCGCCAAGCTCCGCGGCCGCGTCCCGGTGGGCCTTGTTCAGATGATGAAGGTGCCCGGCCTCGGCCCGAAGACGGCGCGCCGGCTCTGGCAGGAGCTCGGAATCGAGACGATCGACGCGCTACGCGGGGCCGCAGAGGCCAAGCAGCTTCGCGAGCTCTCGGGTCTCGGTCCGAAGACCGAGGAGCGCGTCCTTGCGGCGCTCAACCGCCCCGCCCGGGACGGCTCCGCTAACACGGGGCGAGTCCTTCTCGGGCGCGTCCTCCCGATTCTGCGCGAGACGGTGGCCGAGCTCGCCGAGCATCCCGCCTGCGAACGGGTGTCCGAGGCGGGCAGCGCGCGGAGGCGGATCGAGACCGTGAAGGACGTCGACCTGATCGCGACCGCGCCCGACCCCCCCGCGCTCACCCAGCACTTCGTCTCGCACCCGCGCGTCGCGGAGGTCGTTGCCCACGGTCGGACCAAGGCAACCGTCGTCTCGTACGACGGCTTCCGGTTCGACCTCCGCGTCGTCCCGCCCGAGTCCTATGGGAACCTCCTCCAGCACTTCACCGGCTCGAAGGATCACAACGTCGCCCTCCGCGAGAGCGCGGTGCGCCGCGGGCTCTCGGTCTCGGAGTACGGCGTTCAGCCGGAAGAAGGCGAGCTCTTCCAGACGACCGACGAGGAGGAGCTCTACGGTCACCTGGGCTACGCCTGGATTCCTCCCGAGCTGCGGGAGAACCGCGGCGAGCTCGAGGCCGCGCGTAAGGGCGAGCTCCCGAAGCTCGTCGCGCTCGAGGACATCGCCGGCGACCTTCACATGCACACGACGTGGTCGGACGGCCGCGGGACGCTCGAGGAGATGGTCGACGCGGCGCGGGAGCTCGGGCGCGGTTACGTCGCGATCTGCGACCACGCGAAGCGCTTGCGAGGTGACCTGCTCGAGCGTCAGGCGGCGGAGATCCAGACCGTGAACGAGCGCCACGGGGACATCGAGGTCCTCGCCGGCGTGGAGGTCGACATCCGTCGCGACGGCTCCCTCGATCTGGAGGACGAGACGCTGGCCGCGCGCGATTGGGTGATGGCCTCGATTCACTCCGGCTTCACCGAGGGGAGGGCTGAGCTGACCCGGCGCCTTCTTGCCGCCTGCGAGAACCCGCACGTCGATTGCGTCGGTCATCCGAGCGGCCGCAAGCTGAATCGCCGCGCGCCGTACGACGCGGACTGGGACGCAGTCTTCGCGCGGGCGGCCGAGACCGGGACGTTCCTCGAGATCAACGCCCAGCCAGACCGGCTCGACCTGAAGGACGCGATGGCCCGCGCGGCCGTCGGGGCGGGCGTGAAGGTCGTCATCTCGACCGACGCCCACCGCGTGCACGAGCTCGGCAACCTCGAGCTAGGCGTCTTTCAGGCCAGGCGCGGGTGGCTGACGAAGGACGACGTCGTGAACACGCGCCCGTGGGCGAAGGTCCGCCGGATGCTGAAGGCGTGAGCGACTTCCGCCAGGACGGGGCGGCGGCGCTCGAATGGGTCGCCGGCTACCTCGAGGGGATGCGCGAGCGGCCGGTTCTCTCCCGGGCCGCCCCCGGCAACGTGCGGCGCGCCCTTCCGGCCGAGCCACCCGAGCGGGGCGAGCCCTTCGAGGCGATCCTGCGCGACCTGGACGAGGTGATCGTCCCGGCGACGACGCACTGGAACCACCCGCGCTTCTTCGCCTACTTCGCGATCACCGGCTCGAAGCCGGGAATCCTGGCCGAGCTCATGAGCGCCGCCTTCAACGTCAACGCCATGCTCTGGCGGACCGGCCCGGCGGCCACCGAGCTCGAGGAGCTCGCCCTCGACTGGCTGCGACAGCTCCTCGGCCTTCCCGAAGGCTTCCACGGGCATATCGAGGACACGGCCTCGACATCGACGCTCGCGGCGCTGGCCGTCGCTCGCGAGCTGCGTCCGGACGGGGTGATTGCCTGCTCGGAGCACGCCCACTCTTCGGTCGACAAGGCGGCGAAGCTCCTCGGTCTCACGGTCTGCAAGCTTGCGGTCGACGATGAGTTTCGCCTGCTTCCCGAGGCGCTCGAGAAGCTCCTTGCGAGAGAGCGGATCGCCGCGGTGGTCGCCACGGTCGGCACGACCTCGACCACCTCGGTCGACCCGGTGGCCGCGATCGCGGGCCTCTGCGAACGCGCTGGTGCCTGGCTGCACGTGGATGCGGCGTACGCGGGCTCTGCTGCCGTCTGCCCCGAGCTCCGCTGGGCGCTGGAGGGCGTCGAGCGCGCCGACTCGCTCGTCGTCAACCCGCACAAATGGCTCTTCACGCCGGTCGACTGCTCGGCCCTCTTCACGCGCCGTCCTGAGGACTTTCGCAGGACGTTCAGCCTCGTCCCCGAGTACCTGCAGACAAGCGAGGAGGAGGTCACGAACCTGATGGACTACGGACCCGCGCTCGGCCGGCGTTTCCGCGCGCTCAAGCTCTGGACAGTCATTCGCTCCTACGGCCGTGAGGGGCTACAGGAGCTGATCCGCGAGCACGTTCGCCTTGCTCAGCTCTTCGCCACCTGGGTCGAGGCGGAGGCAGGCTGGGAGGTCGAGGCGCCTCATCCCTTCTCGGTCGTCTGCTTCCGGCGGGACGCGTCGGATGAGGAGAACGAAAGCCTCCTGGAGCGCGTCAACGCGACGGGCGAGGTTTACCTGTCTCACACGCGGCTGCGCGAACGCTTCGTCCTCCGCCTCGCGATCGGCCACGCGGCGACGACCGAGGAGGACGTGGCCCGTGCGTGGGACGTCCTGCGCGCGGCGTGATCGTCAACGCAACCGACTACCACACTGCCGGCGAGCCCTTCCGGATCGTGACCGGCGGCGTCGACTCGCTCCCGGGCCGGACGATTCTCGACAAGCGCCGTTATGCCGCCGAGCGACTCGACCGCGTGCGGGAGTTGCTCGTCCACGAACCGCGCGGCCACGCCGACATGTACGGCTGCTTCGTGACGGATCCGGAGGACGAGGGCGGCGACCTCGGCGTCGTCTTCTTCCACAACGCGGGCTACTCGACTGCCTGCGGCCACGGGACGATCGCGCTCGCGACCTGGGCGCTCGAGAGTGGGAGGGTCGATGCGACCGAGCCCGAGACGAAGCTGGCGATCGACGCGCCCTCCGGCCGGCTCCCCGTCACCGTCTCGGTCGAGGGCGGACGTGTGCGCGGCGTGCGCTTCAGGAACGTGCCCGCGTTCGTTGCCGCCGAGGGACTGTGCGTCGGCGAGTGGAGAGCGGCCGTCGCCTTCGGCGGCGCCTTCTACGCCTCCGTCGAGCTCCCCGGCGGGATCGTCCCGGCCGAGCTACCGCGCTTGATCGAGGCAGGGCGCGAGATCAAGCGGGGCCTCGAGGCGGGGCGGGACTGGGTTCATCCGCTGGAACCCGAGCTTCGCGACATCTACGGCGTAATCTTCTGGCAGGAGGAGGGCGGCGCGGACGAAGCGCTCGTGCAGCGAAACGTCACGGTCTTTGCCGACGGGGAGGTCGATCGCTCTCCCTGCGGGAGCGGCACGTCGGCGCGCCTCGCGCTCCTCGACCGCTCCGGCGCTCTCGCGCGGGGCCAGACGCTTCGCCACCTGAGCATCATCGGGACGGAGTTCAAGGCCCGCGTGGTCGGCGACGCGGATGTCGCTGGGGGCCCGGCCGTGGTGACCGAGGTCGCCGGCAGCGCCCATCTGACCGGGTATCACCAGTTCGTCCTCGAGCCCGGCGACGAGCTCGGAACCGGGTTCCTCCTGCGCTGAGCGCCGGCCTCGCCGGTACGGACACGTTGCACGTGCGTGACCCACACGCGCGGATTTCCGCGATACGCTCGGACGCGGGGGAACCGGTAATCCGGGGGTCCCCCGGGGGGAATAGCGCTCGGGTCAGAGATACCGCAGAAGCTCGACAAGCGCGGTCGGCGACTCGACGACGAGGTCGGCGGCCTCGCGGAGTTCGGCAGGCCCCTCGTCCGAGGCGACGGCCAGGCGAACTGAGTGCTCGAGCCCAGCCGCGTCGAGGCCGGCAAAGGCGTCGAGATCGGTGGTGTCGTCCCCCGCGTAGAGCGCCCGGCGGGCACGGGAGCGCTCGAGCAGCGCACTCACGGCAGTCCCCTTGTCGGCCTGGAGCGAGGGGCGGATCTCCAGCACCTTGCGGCCCCAACGCGGGCTAAGCCCCGCCGACCGCGCCCGCTCCGCGACGGCTTCGAGTTCGCGGACTGCCCTCTGCTCGTCGGGAGCCTCGCGATAGTGGAGCGACAGCGAGAGCCGCTTGTCCTCGACCGGCCAGCTCAAAGTCTCCCGGAAGGCGGCGATTCCCCGCGCCGCGCCCTCGGCGTCCGGATGAAGCTCGAGCCCGTGGTTCCCGACGTACTCGATCCCGTCGAGCCCGACGAGGCGCCGCGCATCCGACCCGTCCCGCCCGCTCACGCAGGCGACGAGGAGATAGCGCGCGGCGAGGCGGCGGAGCTCGGCGCGTGTTTCCTCCGGCACTTCGGAGAGCTCGGGCCGCGCAACGATCGGCGCCAGCACCCCGTCTACGTCGAAGATGAGCGCGCTTCGCTCGGGCGCTTCGGCGAGCTGGGCAAGGACGGCCTCCACGCTTCCTACGATACGGCTGTGGCCCGGCCGCTTCCCCCGCTCCTCGTGCTCGCGGGGATCGGGCTCGTAGCGGGCTTCTTCGGCGCGCTCTTCGGCGTGGGCGGAGGGATCGTCGTCGTTCCGCTCCTCGTCCTCGCCGCGGGGCTCGACCCGAAGGAGGCGACCGGGACGTCTCTCGCGGTGATCGTGCTCACGGCAGCGTTCGGCGTCGCCGCGTTCGCTGCCACGTACGAGATGCATTGGCGTGAAGCAGCCGTCGTCGGAGTTCCGGCCCTCGCAGGAACGGTGGCCGGAACGTGGCTCCAGCAGCGCGCCTCCTCGCGGGCGCTCGTCCTCCTCTTCGCCATCTTTCTCCTCGCCGTGGCCGTCCGTCTCCTCGTCGCATGATCGAGCTCGTTGCCGCCGTGCTTCTTGGGGTCGCTGCGGGTGCACTCTCGGGCATGTTCGGCGTCGGCGGTGGCATCCTGTTCGTCCCGACGCTCGCCCTTGTCCTCGGCCTGAGCCAGCTCGGCGCCCAGGCGACCTCGCTTGCCGCCATGATCCCCGTCGCCTGCCTGGGAGCCTGGCGGCAGCACCGCTACGGGAACGTTCGCTGGCGCACGGCCCTGATCGTCGGGCTTGGCTCGGCTGCCGGAGTGGCGGCCGGAGCGGCACTTGCTCACGGGTTGTCGGAGGACGTATTGCGGCGCCTCTTCGCCGGGCTCCTCCTCGTGACCGCCGCGCATCTGGTCGTGTCCGAGCTGCGCTCCTGAGCGGGTCTAGAGTTCCAGTGTGAGCGCGGACGAGCTCTGGATCTCGCTCGTCGACGAGCCGATCGGGAACTTCGTCGCAAACGTGCAGGCGGCCGATCCCGACCTGGCGGCCATGGTCGCCTCCCCCCAGCGGCAGCTGGTCTTTCGCGCCTTCGCGTACATCCGCGTCGGCCTCGTCCTCGGCGAGCTCCTGGTCGAGCATGGCGCGCCGCTTCCCGACCCGTCGCGTTGGGTCGAGGACTTGCTGGCCGACCCCGTCTCGCGCGCTCGAGCCGCGGAAGAGGTGCGAGCCGTCGCGCGAGATGTCACCGCCGACCCGGAGCTCGCCGAGCTCGACGAGGCAGCTCCGGGCGCCGCGGCTCGCGAGCAGTTTCTCAAGCTGACGCGAGAGAGGCTCGGCGGCTGAGCGAGCGCGCCGATAACCTCCCCTCGGTGTCCGCCCGCGCGGTCGCACGGGTTTGCCTCATCGCGCTGGCCGCTCTCGCGACCGCGTCGTCGTCGGCTGCCGCCGCACCGGTCTCGCAGGCGTCGGCCCGCTCGTTTGCCGTGCGCGTCGTCCTCGCCGACGGCACGGAGGAGGTCCTCGGTGAGGCCGTCGCGCCGCCCAGCTGCGCTGCCCGCTCGCCGCGACTCGACTACGGGGAGGGGATCGTCACGACCGGCGGCGTCTGGACGCGCGCGCGTGCGCTTGCAGGCCAGGAAGGCCGCGCGAGCGCCGGCGCGACCGTGCGGACGATCTCACTCTTCGGCGGCGAGATCACGGTGGGCGCGCTGAGCACCAGGGCCGCGGCGACGGCGTCGCAGAGCCGGGTCACCGGAGGCCTGTCCGGCTCCTGGCTCGCGGACGTCACCGTCCTTGGGCAACCCGTCCGGGCGGCACCGAACGCCCGGGTGCAGCTCGGCGACTGGGGCTACGTCGTGCTCCTCGAGCAGGCGGTCGTGCGCGCATCCGGCGCGAAGGTCGGCAGGCGCACGCTCGTCAGCGGCCTGCACGTCCACGTGACCGCGGATCACGGAGGCCTGCCGGCTGGGAGCGAGATCGTGGTGGGCTACGCGGAGGCAGGCGCGACGGCGAGCAAGGCCGTGGTTCAGCCGCCGAGCCCGCCCTCGGCCGGCGTGCCGGTGGCGCCGCCGAAAGGCCCAAAACGCGACCCCGAGCCACAACCGTCCGTCTCGCCGGGCAAGCCGCCGCCGGTCGTCCAGAACCCGCCTCCCGAGGTGCGGCCCGAGTTGACGGCCGACCGCTACGTCTTCCCCGTCTACGGGCCGTCGAGCTTCACCGATGACTTCGCCGCGTCGCGCGCCATCACCGGCTGGCACCACGGCAACGACATCTTCGCGCCGGTCGGCGCCCCCATCCTCGCGGTCACGGACGGGACGCTCTTCCTTGTCGGCTGGAACGACGTGGGCGGAAACCGGCTCTGGCTTCGCGACGACCAAGGGAACGAGTTCTACTTCGCACATCTCTCGGCCTTCTCGCCGCTTGCCTTCGAGGGCTCTCGCGTCGAGGCGGGCGACGTGATCGGGTTCGTCGGGGCGACCGGGGACGCGGCTGGGACACCGCCGCACCTCCACTTCGAAGTGCACCCCGCTGCCCTGCTCGGTCTCGGCTACGACGGGGTCGTCAACCCGCACAGCTATCTGCTCGCGTGGCGTCGCGTCGCCGACGCGACGTTCGACTGGGGGAACCCGCAGCCGGGCAAGGCGCCGCCGCCGGGGATCGTCCTTCTGCAGGCCGAGGACATCTCGGCAACGAGCGGCCTCGACGCCGAGGCCCTTGCCCAGGCGATGGAGGTGCAGCCGCTCGCCGGCGACGTGCTGCCCCCCGGCGAGCCCGCGATCGTCGGCTCTCAGCCAGGCCTCTCGTCAGGCTCCGGCTAGCCCTCGCTGCCGTATCGTTCGCGGCGTGGACGTGAGCGCCGCGCACCGTTTGACCGGCTACTCCCTGCCGCTGACGCGGACGGGCCGCTCCTCGCTCGTGCCGCCTCCGCCCTGGCACTACTCGGGCGACTTCCTGATCGTCGAGTACCGGACCGATCCGGATGCCGCCCGCGCTCTCCTGCCGCCGGAGCTCGAGCCGGGGGACGACCTCGGAAGCGCAGCCGCCATCTTCGTCGATTGGCAGTCGTGCTCCGATTCAGGCGAGGAGCTCCTCGACCCGGTGCGCGCGCAGTACAAGGAGTTCTTCGTCGTCCTCGCGGCGATCTACCGGGGCGAGCCCGTCACGCGTTGCCCCTTCATGTGGGTGGACAAGGGCATGCCGCTCGTGCGCGGGCTCGTGCAGGGCTTCCCGAAGAAACCTGGGTCGATCTGGATGACCCGGCCGGTCACGGTCGGGCGCGCGGGCCCGCGGCTCGAGGCCGGCGGGACCCTCGCCGCAACGCTTGCTGCAGGAGACCGTCGGCTCGCCGAGGCGACGGTCACGCTCTCGGGCCTCTCCGACGAGGGGCCGACCGTCAACTCGCCGCCGCTCTTCAACACGCGCTTCTTCCCGGCCTGGGTGGCGGAGAACGAGCCGCTCCAGGAGCACGTCTGGGCGGGCGGACAGGATCGCGAGATCTCGCCGATCTGGGAGGGCGATGCGACGCTCGGCTTCTTCGAGTCGCCCGCGGACGAGCTTGCCGACCTCGCACCTGTGGATGTCGGGCGGGGCTTCTGGTTCTCATTCGGCTACACGGTGGACGGCGGAAGGCGCGCCGAGTGACGCGACCTGTCGGCGACCTGCGGCCGTCGAAGATCATCGGTGTCCACCTGAGCTACCCGAGCCGGGTGGAGGAGTACGCAGCCCGCACGCCGGACGAGCCCTCGTACTTTCTAAAGCCGCCAACGGCGCTCGCCGGCCACGGCGACGAGATCGTCCGCCCGCGCGGGTGCCGCTACCTGAACTACGAGGGCGAGGTTGCCGTGATCGTCGGCCGGCGGATGAAGCGCGTCCGAGAGGAAGAGGCTCTGGCCCACGTCGAGGCCTACACGGCGGCGAACGACTTCGGCGTCCACGACTTTCGCCACGCCGACCGCGGGTCGATGTTGCGGGTCAAGGGTCAGGACGGATTCTGCCCGCTCGGGCCCGCGCTCGCCGACGAGGCCGAGGTCGACCCGACCGACCTGGCGCTTCGCACTTACGTGAACGGCGAGCTGGTGCAGGAGGGGTCGACACGCGAGCTCCTGTGGCCGATCGCTTACATGCTGGCCGATCTCTCACGGCTGATCACGCTCGAGCCCGGCGACGTCCTTCTCTCGGGCACGCCAGCGAACTCTCGCCCGGTCGAGCCCGGCGACGTCGTCGAGGTCGAGGTCGAGGGAATCGGCCGCCTCTCGAATCGCGTGGTCGAGGGGAGCGAGGAGCTGGCGCCGCCCGGGGTCATGCCCGCAGACTCGCCGAACGCACGGCACGTGGCCCTCGCTGTCCCCGAAGAGACAGCGTGAGTACATTGCTCCGGCTCCGGCACAGAACTGGCCCGACTCGCCACACATTCGTAGGGGAGTCCTCCGTAGGCTGGCCGAGGGCGGCGGGTGGTTCCCTCCCCACCCTGGGAGGTGGCGTGGGCGCTTTGCGCCCTGAGGAGGGGGCGGCGTGAGCGTCGTCGCGACCGTCGCGGGCGTCGAGGTCTCGCCCGACCACTTCATCGGCGGCGAGCGGGTCGCATCCGCCGAGAGATTCGCGGACGTCTCGCCGATCGACGAGAGCCGGCTCGCCGACATCGCCCGCGGGGGCCAGGAAGAGGCCGACGCGGCGGTTGAGGCCGCGCGTGAGGCGTTCCCCGCCTGGGCCGCCCTCGGGCCGGAGGGCCGCGCCGGGCACCTCTCCCGCGTCGCAGACCTGATCGAGGAGCGCCAGGAGGCGCTCGCCGAGGTCGAGACGCTCGACAACGGCTCGCTCCTCGAGGCTTCCCGCATGCGGCTGATGAAGCGGGCCGCGCTCAACTTCCGCTTCTTTGCCCGGCTCGCGCTCGACCTCGAGCGCCGGGCCTGGGAATCGAACGGCACCGCCTACCACGTGCGCCGCGACCCATCGGGCGTCGCCGTCCTCATCACGCCCTGGAATGCGCCGCTCCTCCTCGAGACCTGGAAGTGCGGGCCTGCACTCGCCGCCGGGTGCACCGCTGTCCTGAAGCCGGCCGAGTGGTCGCCGCTCACCGCCTCGCTGCTGGCCGAGATCGCGCGCGACGCGGGGCTCCCCCCGGGTGTCCTCAACGTCGTGCAGGGGTTCGGCGAGGAGGTCGGCGCCGCGCTCGTGGCGCACCCCGGTGTCGCCCGCATCTCGTTCACGGGCTCCGTCGAGACGGCGCAGCAGATTGCCCGCGCGGCCGCGGGCAACCTCACCCCCGTGTCCTTCGAGCTCGGTGGCAAGAGCCCGTTCATGGTCTTCGCGGATGCCGATCTCGACCGTGCGGTCGAGACGGCGACCTACCAGTACGACAACGCAGGGCAGGTCTGCCTCGCGGGCACGCGCCTGCTCGTCGAGGAGGCGATCGCGGAGGAGTTCAGCGAACGCTTCCTCGCCGGCGTCGCGGAGCGGAGGCTCGGCGATCCGCGCGATCCGGACACGGACATCGGCCCGCTCATCGCGCGCGAGCACTTGGCGCGCGTCGAGGGCTTCGTCGAGCGGGCCGAGCGCGACGGAGCACGGCTCGTGATTGGCGGGCGCGTTTCGCCCGAGCTCGGAGGCCTCTACTACGAGCCGACGCTCTTCACGGACGTCCGCCAGGAGCTGGAGATCGTCCAGAAGGAGGTCTTCGGGCCCGTCCTCACGCTCCAGACGTTCGCGGACGAGGACGAGGCCGTCCGCCTGGCCAACGACACCGAGTACGGCCTCGCGGCTACCGTCTTCACCGAAGACGAGGAGCGCGCTGAGCGGCTCGGCGAGGCCCTCGTGGCCGGGACGACCTGGATCAACTGCTTCTACGCCCGCGATCTCGGCGCGCCCTTCGGCGGCGCCAAGCGCTCGGGGATCGGCCGCGAGGGCGGCGAGTGGAGCTTCGACTTCTATGCAGACGTCAAGACAGTGGCGCGAAAGGTGGCCTGATGGCGACGGAGACCAAGCAGACGACGGGGGCGCGGACCGGGGAGCAGTTCCTGGCCGGCCTGAAAGGCGAGGGTCGGGAGATCTGGCTCGAGGGCGAGAAGGTGACCGACCCGGCGACCCACCCGAAGCTCGAAGGCGCGGCCCGCTCGCTCGCGCGGCTCTTCGATCTCCAACACGAGGACCCGGAGACGTTCCTCTTCCCCTCGCCCGACACGGGCCAGCCGGTCAACATCACGCACGTCCAGCCGAAGCGCCGCGAGGACCTCGAACGGCGGCGCGTCGCATCCAAGCGGATCGCCGATGCAACCGGCGGGATGATGGGCCGGACGCCCGACTACCTGAACTACACCTTCGCCTGCTTCGCCGCGCGGGCCGACGTCTGGGCGCGGTACGGGAACGAGGAGGGCGCGCGGAACCTCGTCGAGTACCAGCGCCTCATGCGCGACAACGACCTGTCACTCACCCACACGCTCATCAATCCGCAGGTCGACCGCTCGGTCGCAGAGGCGGACCAGCTCGGCGGGGAGATCTCGCTGCACAAGGTCGGGGACACCGAGAACGGGATCGTCGTCCGCGGAGCTCGGATGCTCGCCACGCTCGCGCCCTTTGCGGACGAGCTGGCGGTCTACCCCGGCTCAGACCTGCGCCTCCAGGACGCGAAGTACGCGATCTGCTTCTCGATCCCGATGGACACCCGGGGGCTCAAGTTCATCTGCCGCGACTCGTACTCGAGCCGGCGCGACCCGTTCGACTACCCGCTCTCGACGCGCTTCGACGAGATGGACGCCGTCGCGATCTTCGACGATGTGGAGATCCCGCGCGACCGGCTCTTCCTGGACGGCGACCCGCAGCTCCACAGCGAGGTCATCACCGACTCACACTGGCGCGCGCACATCATCCACCAGGCGATGACGCGAGCCTGGGCGAAGCTCGAGTTCGCCTTCGGGATGGCGCACACGATGGCCGAGCTGACCGGCGTGAACTCCTTCGACCACGTGCAGGAGAAGCTCGGCGAGATGTGGACGATGATGGAGCTGACGCGCGCGGGCGTGATCGCGGCCGAGGCCGGCTCGTTCCAGGCCGAGGGCGACGGGATCGACGACTGGGTGCCCGACGAGCGCTCGTTCGTCGCGCTCCGCGGCGTGATGCCGAAGTGGATCCCGCGCGCGATCGAGCTGATGCAGCTCGTGGGCGGCGGCGGCTTCATGACGACTCCTTCGAAGGCCGACTTCGAGGGGCCGATGCGCGAGCTGATCGACAAGTACTTCCAGGGGCGGAACGCCCCGGCCGAGCGGCGCGTGCGCGCCTACCGGCTCGCATGGGACTTCGTCGGCTCGGCCCTCGGAGGGCGCGGCGAGCTCTACGAGCGCTTCTACCTCCAGGACTCCTTCCGGATGACCGCGCTCGCCTACCTGCTCGCCGACAAGAAGCACCCGACCGAGCTCGTGGAGCAGTTCCTAGTCGACTAGTGCCCCTCCCGGCCCTACCCCCATCACCTTCCGAGGCCGCTGAGACGGCGCCGTTCGGCGTCCTCAGTCACCCCGATGCCACCAGCATCGGAGCTCCCTGCGTCCTTGCCCGGCTTGCTCATCGACCCCGGAAGGCGGGGGCGCAGAACCGGAAGGAACACCAGCCGACTACCTAGTGGCCGCGCCCGTCGACCCGCTCAAGTTCCGCCACGTCATGGGTCACTTCCCGACGGGCGTGAGCGTGATCACGACCGCATTCGAGGGCGAGCGCCACGGGATGACGGCAAACTCGATCACGTCCGTTTCACTCGAGCCGACGATGATCCTCGCCTGTCTCGTCCGCGGCTCCCGGACGGCGCTCGCGGTCGAGCAGGCGGGCCGCTTCGCCGTGAACATCCTGGCCGAGGACCAGGAGGAGCTCTCGCGGCGCTTCGCCCGCCCGGGCGAGGATCACTTCGAGGGGCTCGACGTCCAGGGAGGGCCCGGTGGGATCCCGCTCATCCCGGGTTGCATCGCCTACCTGGTCTGCGGCCTGCACGACGTCGTCGAGGCGGGCGATCACGACATCGTCCTCGGCACCGTCGAGGATGCCGACGTGGCCCAGAACGGCGCGAGTCCGCTCGTCTTCTTCCAGGGTGGCTACCGGACGCTCCCGGGGATGGGCCGGCTGGGGTGAGCCTCGTCGGGATCCACCACGTGGCACTCCGAGTCTTCGACCTGGACGAGGCCTCGGAGCGCTGGTGCCGTCAGTTCGGCCTCACCCTGCGGGAGCGCCGGGCCGATCGCGCCTTTCTGCGCTGCGGCTTCGAGGACTACTCGCTCGAGCTCGTCGCGTCCAGCGAGCGACCGGGGTTCGACCACGCCGGCTGGCAGCTCGCCCCCGGCGTTGAAGCCGAAGATCTCGGGCTCGAAGAGCCGCTTGTGGATCCCGATGGCTACGGCGTCGAGCTCGTTCCCTGGCGCGAGCCGGAGAGCCCGTTCCCGGATGTCGCCCGACTCTCGCCCGAGCTCCCCGGGCTCCATCCCCGCCGGCTCGGCCACATCAATGCCGTGACGGACGACCTGGCGCGCCTCTCGGCGTTCTACGTCGACCGCCTCGGATTTCGCGTCACGGACCGGCTCGGCGACGAGGGCCTCTGGCTGCACCTGAACGCGGATCATCACGTGCACGCGATCCTTCAGAAGGAGGAGGCGCACTTCCACCACTTCGCGTTCGAGCTACGCGACATGGGCGAGATGCGCGGGATGCTCGATCACGTCGCGAAGCACGGCCGCTGGGTGGTCTGGGGGCCCGGGCGGCATGGGGTTGCGGCGAGCCTCTTTGCCTACATCCGCGTCCCGGAGGAAGACCTGATCGTCGAGCTCTACGCCGACATGGAGCAGCTCGGGCCGAACCACCGGCCGCGAGACTGGGAGGACACGCCGCACTCCTCGAACGTCTGGGGCACGCTGCCGCCGCGCACCTACTTCCGCTTCGATCAGGAGGCGATCGAGATCGAGCGCGGGCAGCTGCAGGCCTTCGGCCGGGCGCCCGGCTAGGGGTGAAGACCGGCTCGACGAGGTCGTCGCGTGGCGCCGGCTGGCGCTGCGACGAACCCGGCCGCTACCGGGAACTTCTCGAGGAGGCTCGTGCCCTCGAGCCGGGCACCACTCGGGCGCCGAACGTCGAGCCGGGTGCCGATCAGTTCCGCTGGAACCTCGTCACGATGCGCGAGGCGCGAAACGAGAAGCTCGCGGCGCTGCACGACCCGAGCGACGACCAGCGTCGAGCCTGGGTCGCGCACATGCGCGCCGAGAGCCTGACGATCCGCGCGCCGGGCGCGGCCGACCGCACCTCCTTTCTTCTCTTCGGCGATCCGGGAGAGGGCGACTCGTCGCAGTTCGCGCTGGTTCAACCCCTGCTGAGCCGGGCGGACGGCGTCGACTTCGCTTTCATCGCCTCCGATGTCGTCTATCCGGCCGGCGACGTCAACGACTACCGCCGCAAGTTTTACTTCCCCTACCGCGATCTGAGCGTCCCTATCTACGCGATCCCGGGCAACCACGACTGGGACGACGGCGGCCTTCTCGGCTTCATGTTCCACTTCTGCGGCCACGACGAGCCGCCGCGAACCGTGCTCGACGCCGTCCCACGGGCTCTCCGGCCTTTCTGGCGCAAACCGGCCCGGGTGCACGCGGCGACGCAGGTGGCGCGCCGCGAGCGGGAGGAGAAGAACACGATGGCCCGCCAGCCGGGGCCGTACTTCGCCCTCGACGCCGGACCGCTCCTCCTCGTCGGGCTCGACCTTGGCCTCTGCGGGCGCGTCGACCACGACCAGGGCCGCTGGCTGGGCGAGGTCTCGCGTGGCGACCCGCGGCCGAAGATCCTCGTCACGAGCAAGCCGATCTATGGGGACGGGCACTACAACGCGACGCCGATCGAGGGCGGCGGCTCGGTGGACGAGGTCGTGCGCCACCCGGCCTCGAATTACGTCGCCGTCGTGAGCGGCGAGATCCACAACTACCAGCGCTACCCCGTCTCCGTACCGGGCGGCCGCACGATCCAGTACATCGTGTGTGGCGCGGCCGGGGCCTTCTCCCAGGGGACGCACACGATCGAACGGATCGGGATCCCCAATCCGGACCCGGACCTCCCGCCGGTCGCCGAGGAGGACGTGCGCCTCTACCCGCTCCGCGGTGACTCGCTCTCCTTCTTCAGCGAGCTCTACGCTCGCCGGGCAGAGGAGAGCCGGCTCTTCCGGCGCCTGCTGCGGGCGGTTGGCGTGCCCAACGCCGACGCTGTCCGGATCCGTCCGGAGGAGGCGGGTCGTCTGATGGAGGAGGTGACCGGCGCACCGTCGCGGAGGGACCCCTCGGCCGGCCCGGTCGGGGTCGCCGAGGCAATCACCCGGGCCGCGGAGCGCAGATCCGCACAGGTGATCCGCTGGCTCCCCGACGGACACCTGGGCGAGCTGTACTACCCTTACTGGGACTGGGACGAGCCGCCGTTCTTCAAGTGCTTCTTCCGCGTCGACGCGACGGAGACGGAGATTCGCCTTCGGCTCTTCGCGGCGACCGGCTGCGCCGAGCACGACGACGATCCGCCGCTCGAGGACGAGCTCACCTGGACGAAGGACGCCGGGTGGTCGTGAGGGCACTGGTCTGCGTGGCCGTGGCGCTCGCTCTCGCGCCCGCCGCGAGCGCGCAAGCGCGGCCCAACTGGCAGGCGAACGTCTCGGCCGCGGCTCGCTACGCGGAGGCCCGGGCCGGAGTCGAGTCCTTCGCCGTGGTAACAGAGCGCGGCCGGCTCCTCGGGCGCTTCAAGGAGCGCGCCTACCCGTCCGCGAGCGTTCTCAAGGCGATGCTGCTCGTCGCATATCTGAACAGGCCGGCAGTCCGCGCGCGGCCGCTGAACGACAACGAGCGTGGCCTCCTCGAGCCGATGATCCGCTGGTCTGCCAACGAGCCGGCGACGTACTTCGTCCGGCTGCTCGGCCGCGGGCCGCTCAACCGCCTTGCCGAGCGCGCTGGGATGAGGCACTTTCAGTTAGTGATCTCGCCCTGGGGCACGTCGAAGATCACGGCTGAGGATCAGGCGCGCTACTTCGCCCGGGTCGACCTCCTGACCCCGAGGCGCCACCGCTCCTACGCGCGCCGCCTCCTGGCCACGGTCGTCCCGTCGCAGCGCTGGGGGATTCCGCCGGCCAGACCGGACGGCTGGAAGATCTTCCTCAAGGGAGGCTGGGGCTCGGGCACCGGTTGGGTGACCCACCAGGTCGCGCTCCTCGAGCGTGGGGATCGCCGCGTCTCGCTCGCGATCCTGACGCGCCGCAATCCGAGCCACACGTACGGAACCGAGACGACCCGAGGGATCGCGACGCGGCTTTTGCGCGGGCTTCGTTAGGGCGCGCTTGCCGACCTCCGTCAACGACGTTCACTCGCTCCTGAACGAGACGGCTGTTGCGAAGGTCGTCCAGGTCACCTCGTTGGACTCGATCCGAGACGCCCTCGCAGAGACGGAAGCAAGCCGGCTGCCGGTCGCGATCGCCGGCGGGCGGCACGCGATGGGTGGGCAGCAGTTCTGCGCGGGCGGCCTCCTGCTCGACACGAGGCGACTCGACCGCGTGCTCGCCTTCGACCCCGACGCAGGGACTATCGACGTCGAGGCCGGGATCCAGTGGCCGGCGCTTCTCGACTTCCTTCGACGCGCCTCCGAAGAGACCGGCCGCCCCTGGGCGTTCCGCCAGAAGCAGACCGGGGCCGACAGGCTGACGATCGGCGGAGCCGTCTCTGCGAACGTGCATGGTCGCGGACTCGCGTTCCCGCCGTTCGGGGACGAAATCGAGTCGCTCACCCTGGTGGATGCCGCCGGCGAGGTGCGCACCTGTAGCCGTCAGCAGAATCACGAGCTCTTTCGCCTCGTGATCGGCGGCTACGGACTGTTCGGCGTGGTGGCGTCGGTGAAGCTTCGCCTCGTTCCGCGGCGGACGCTCGAGCGGATCGTCGAAGTGCGCACGCTGGACGGGCTCGCAGCTGCTTTCGAGGAACGAGCGCGGGCCGGTTTTCTCTACGGCGACTTCCAGTTCGGGATCGACCCGGACGATCCCGAGTTCCTGACGCGCGGAGTCTTCTCATGCTACCGGCCCGTTCCGGGCGATCCTTCACCGCCTGCTGGACAACGCGTCCTGACCACGGCCGACTGGCAAGCGCTCCTGCTTCTAACCCACGTGGACAAGCGCGAGGCGTGGGCGCGCTACTCGGCCCACTATCTCTCGACGAGCGGCCAGCTCTACGAATCCGACGCTCACCAGCTCTCCGAATACCTCGACGGCTACCACGCCTGGCTCGACCAGACGACCGGCGCCGAGACTCCGGGCAGCGAAATGATCACGGAGATCTATGTCCCGCGCGGCCGGCTCGAAGATCTGCTGCTCGAGGTCGCCGACGATTTTCGGGAACACGGCGTGAATGTCATCTACGGAACGATCCGGGTCGTCGAGCGTGACGAGGAGTCCTTCTTGCCGTGGGCGCGCGACCGTTGGGCCTGTGTGATCTTCAACCTTCACGTCGACCACACGCAGAGCGGCCTCGCCGAGGCTCGGGACGCCTTTCGCCGGCTGATCGACCTGGCCGTCGCTCGGGGTGGCTCGTACTTTCTGACCTACCATCGCTGGGCGCGCCGCGACCAGGTCGAGTCGTGCTACCCGCGGATGCGCGACTTCCTCGCTGCAAAGCTCGAGCACGACCCCGAGGAGCGCTTCCAGAGCGATTGGTATCGCCACCAGGTCGGGCTACTTCGGTGAGTGTTCGTGCGGCGGTTCAGGCGGGGATCCTGCTCGGCATCGTCCTCGATCTCCCGGTGGTCGCACCACTCGTGCGACGGCTGACCGGCTCGCCGCAGAGCGAGCGGGTCGACGTCGACCGCGTT
>Ga0136614_10000358_pt1 | contig 21939 bp, 20 predicted proteins | sample AntDrymUQ2792106_2_FD_106643 | JGI IMG/M metagenome (GOLD analysis project Ga0136614, IMG submission 106643) | Polar desert sand microbial communities from Dry Valleys, Antarctica - metaG UQ279 (21.06) | ecosystem: Environmental > Terrestrial > Soil > Desert | place: Antarctica: Dry Valley... | reverse complement strand
GTAATACCGGCTCTGACCTGCACGTTATGGTCTGGGCGAGTATCTGGACAACAGCTTCCCAAGCTGACAGTGCGGGTTCGATTCCCGTCACCCGCTCCAGGTAAAACGCCAGGTCAGAGGCCATATTGACCGGCTTGTCATCGATCCCAAGATGCCCGCCGGAGCCCTCTCAGGACCTCTGTTTTCCGATTCTTAGCCCACGTTTGGCCCACGGCCGGATGGTGGCGGTTCGGGCTCACTGGCACACTCCGCTTCCAGCCCAGACCGACGACAGTGCCTTCCGACAACCACGTCTCGCCAGCCATGGCCTTGGGACGGGATAGCCGAGCCGAAGAGGCTGCCGCTGGCGCGGTCGGAGTGGGGAGTCCATCGCCCGGGCTCGCACCGAGATCGCCGCCTACCTCGACACCTGGCACCACCGCCCGCACTCCGGCATCGGCTACGCCACCCGCGCCGAGGTCACAACTGCTCGGCGCAGCAACCCCGAGGCTCCTCCAGACCGCGCGACCGACGTGTCCACGGGCGACGGGTCGAGTTCAGCAATGGTGCCGGAAGTGCGGGCGCTGTTCTGATCGGTCTTCCAGTTTCCATTTCGACCCCTACGTTGTATGGATGCGCAGCCACAGGGGGAGGCCATGCCGACGCCTACGTCGATGACCGCCGGTCAGAACCTGCCAGCGCCTCGCGGTCGGCTCTCCGTCTGGATGGAGGGTCTGTACGACGGTGCAGTCCCCGACCTCTGCGCCCTGCTCCTGCGAGCGGACAGCAAATAGCGAGTCCGTGGAGATTGAGAGGCAGACCATGATCACTGATCACGTGGCAGACGTACGGAGTGTCGTCACCGCACGGCGGGAAGCATCAAGACTGCGACCGCACGAACGCAGCGACTGCGACGGGCGCTGTTGGAGACGGCGTTCTCGGGGCGGTTGACGGGCTCGGCCCGCGACGAGGAGGTCATTGAGGAACTGGCCGAGGGGTGACCACCAGCCGGGCAGGCTTGTCGGTGGGCGGTGGGTTGATGGGACCATGCACAGCAAAGGGGTGGTGATCACGAGCAGGCACGAACTGGAGCTTTGGCTGTAGCGCACCGTCGGGGACGCGTGCAGCGCGCCTCACCCGTTGTCGGCGTCCATGAGGGCCGTGAACGCAGGCTCCATCTCGCGCATCTCACCGGCTGACAGGCCGTGGCCCGCCGCGACGGTTTGCCACTGACTGACGGCATGGGTTACCACGCCGAGGATCTGGCGCGCCTCGACTTCGGACAACCTGAAGTAGGCGGCGACCGAGAGTGCGCTCGCCAAGCTGGCTTGGTCGCCTCCATCGTCGATCGCGGTGCTCAAGAACTTGGCTCCCGGCTGCGGATTCGGATTGAGGTCGAATGCCGGGGATAGACGCCATACGTCACCGCGCTCGTGCAGGAAGCCGTGATTACGAAGATGGTCGTCGGTGTTGGAGAGGAGAACTGACAGCACGATTCGTCGCCATAGTTGGTGCAAATCCTGCGTGGTCCGTGTCGAGGTGGCTTCAATAGCTTCAGCAATTTCTAGATAAGTGCGCTGCTCTCCGTCGCCGGCTTCGAGCATCGTCATTGCGCTGGCATAACCGATCCTCTCGCCATCGGCCGTGCGGTCAAAACGGTCGACGATCAGCACGCTTCGCCCGGCCAGCTGTATCAATTGGGATGGTGGCACTACGACGCCGGCCTTTTCCGCCAAGTCCAGCGCAACCTTCTCCCAGGCCATCACGTTCCACGAGTCGTGATCAGCGCTGGGGAACTTCGCAATACCGAGTCGGCCGTTGACGTCACGCACATGCGCCTTGGGTCGGGCGCCGCCCAGAGAGCTGCTGACCCGGATGAGTCGTTGGAGGTCGGGCAGATCGGCGGTGTTCCGCTCTGCCCGAGCAGCCAGATCCAGAAGCCCGGGCAGGTCCGTCAGCGCCGGCACACCAGTGGCATCGTCGGCGAGGAAGGGTCCGCCAGCGACACGGAACCGCAACGCACCCTGACGCAGATCGTCTCTGACGCCGAGCAGGAAGTCTCGTTCACCGAGCAGCCGAGCCGCCCGCCCCTCCGAACGCGCCAGGGCTGCCTCCCGGCGCGTGACCAACGTACGGCCCCAACGATCGGGCGCGCAGTCGGTGAACGCGCCGAACAGAGCCTGCCCAGGCCGGATCTGGTGTGCGCCGGCATCCAGGCCCAGCATCGGGTCGAGCGCGTAAGCAGCCGGCCAACCCAGGTAATCCGGGGTATAGGTGAAGGTCGCTGATTCCGTGCCGCGCCGCCGATGCGTGTGAAGCGTTCCCGCGAGCACGTCAGAGCCGCCATCCGCCACGTACACCTGCACCTGGGCGTCGGTCATCTTGCCCTCCGCGGGCGGACCCGTTCGGGCAGTTCCTCATCCGCCCGGGCACGGCCCAGATCGGTCGAGTAGGGGTCCAGCGTGCTGGCCAGCATGTCGAGCACGCCGACGGCACGGGCCACCCGCAGGGTGTTCTCCAAGGTGGCACCCGCACCGGCCTCGAGGCGCTGCACGGTGCTCGCTCCAACCCCGGCGCGATCGGCGACCTGTTCAACGGTCAGTCGCCGGAGCTTGCGCCAGGTGGCCAGATCCTCCCCCAGCGTCCGCAGCGTGCGAGCAACCGGCGTTGGGACCGGACGACCCGAAGTGATTCGCTTATCGGTCATAGATGACAGCTTAACAGTGTTGGTCCATTATTTTTGACATCTAGAGTCGACAGGTTGCCGCGAGCGCCGGGTCGCTGGTGGCCGACGCCGGTGGCGCCGGGCGGCGATCACACCCGCCGCGGCGAACTCGCGGCGGTGTTCCAGGCCGACCACGGCCGCCCAGCCACCGCGGTGGAGGCCATCAAGCTGGCCCAGCAGGGTACCCTGGAAACCCGCGGTCACAAACACAAACCCCGCTCCCTCGGCCAGCAGCGGTTCGCCTGGCGGCGGGAGGCGATGCCGCTGATCGGCGGCCAAGCTGACAGTGCGGGTTTGATTCCCGTCACCCGCTCTGGTTGCGACCCACGTTGCTGGGCGGCCAGTGCAAACCACTCCGTGCGGGATCTTCGGGAACCAGCGAGTTCGACGGCGCGTCTGAGTGGCGTGTCCACTCGCGAGATGGCAACACGGTTCGCGGCGCTGACGCTGGCGGTCGGAGCGACCAGTTGCACAGCCAACGCCGAACGAGCGCAGATTGCCGCTCCGCCGGAGTCGCAGTGGCAGCCGATCGCGGAGTCGCCGTTGCTGCCCCGCTCTGGCGCGGTCGCCGTATGGACCGGCGAGGAGATGGTCGTGTACGGCGGCTCCACCGGGCCGCCGTGTCCGCCCGGCGCAGGCTGCGTCGGCCCCAGCCCAGACGAGTTGGCGCGCGACGGCGCGGCGTACGACCCGGACACCGACTCATGGCGATCGCTGGCCGACTCTCCACAGTCGGTCGCCTACGCCACCGCCGAATGGACCGGAACCGAGATGGTGCTGCTGGTCCCGCAGCTTCCCGACGGCCGGCAGCCGGCCGCCACGCTTGCCTACGACCCGGCCGCCGACCGGTGGCAGCAGCTGGACCCGCCGCCCGACAACTGGCTCACCCGTGGGGAGTGGAACGGGCAGCAGATCGTCTACTGGCAGTCCGAGGAGTCAGCCGACCGCACCGACTGGTCTCTCGACGTGGCCACCGGCACCTGGGCCGAGATCGGTGACGACCCGTTGGGAGAGACGTTCGACCGCAGCTACACCTGGGTCGGGGACCGGTTCATCGTCACCGGCCTGCTGATCTCGGGCGTCGACAACGACGAGTCGGAGCAAGACGTCTTTCACGTTGCCGAGTACACGCCCCCCAGTCCGCAGCGGCCGGAGCACTGGCGGTCGTTGCCGCCATCGACGGTCGGCTTCTGGGACGCCAACTGGCTGTTCCACGACGGAGTCCTGATCAACCCCTCCCAGGACGCGGTCGCCATGCTCGGGGAGCGAGCCCACCCACCACCCGGCGGACAACTCGACCTAGCAACCGGCGAGTGGGCCCCGATTCCGCAGATCGACGCCACGCCGGCGCAGGTGCTGGCCGGCTGCCAGTTGCCGATGATCGGGAACGCCGGGGACTGGGTGGCCGGTGGCGGCCCCGTGCTGGTGTCGGTCAGCCCGGCGGACACCCAGCTGGTGCCCGGATGCGAGGACCTGGTCGACCCTGATGTCGCGGTGTGGGCGGGGGAGCAACTGATCGTGTGGGGCGGACCAGCCAGCGACTTCCGGAGCAATCTCAACAGCGGGTACGCCTGGATCCCGTCACCCCCCGACGGGATTGGTTCCTGACCGGGGCTGCGCTTGGTTCGCCCGCTCGCCCTTCGCCGCCGACGCGGCAGTCTGCTCGACCCGATTGGCGCGGGTCTCGGCCCTCTTGGCTTGCACGATCCATTCCAGGATCCCGCGCTTCGCTGAGCGGGGAAACGCCTCCCACAGCCCCCGAGAGCCAGGAAACCGCTCGAACGCCGATGCCAGGTCAGCCGGTACGACGAGGTCCTCCACCTCGTCGAGCTTGCTCCACGACCCGTCAGCCACGGCGGCCGAAATGACCTGCCGCCCCGCCTCGGTCATGAGCCCGTCGCGCTCCAGCGCTTCGATTCTGAGCTTGTTCGGACGCGACCACCCACTGCCGGGCTTCCGCCGGGTGAAGTACAGCATCGTGCGGTCGTCATCGAGCTTGCGGCCCAAGCTGTCAACCCACCCGACCGCCAGCGCCTCGCTCACCGCGTCGTCGTAGCTGACCGCAGGCTTGCCGGTGTGCTTGCGCCACGACACCAGCCAGACGGCAACAGCAGAAGCGTGATGATCGGCGAGCCAGGAGCGCCATTCGGCCCGTGTCTCGGGATGCACCCGCCCGGCGTCGTCAGGAACCGCCACGGTCAGCGCCCGGCCGCGAAGTACGTCCGGAACACCTCGTCGCCGGCGTCGAAGCCGTAATCCGACATGACCCGACCCATCGGCAGCCGTCGACGTTCGGCAACCAGTGCGTCCCGGGCGCGGGTGGCCTCCTTCTCCCTGACGAGCAACTCCGCGCGGGCGGCTTCCCACTCGGCTGGCGAAACGACCTGCGGGCGGTTCATCACGTTCTCCCCTCGGATACGGACTCTCCCAGTGCAGACCATGGTGCAGCCCGAGACTCATCGTCGTCGCACCGCTAGGTTGCACTCCTCGGCATGCATCGACGATCCGCGGGGCTTTCGGAGGGCAGCAGATGGCCGATCACCTGGCTTCTGACCGTGCCAGCATCGAAACCTGGTTCCTTTCCGGGGAGGAGCGAGCGAATCGCGCCACCCGGATCCCGATCTGGACCGAGGGCAACGAGGTCACGCCGCTGATCCATGGCGGCACCTACTTCGACCGCCTGGTCGAGGAAGTCTCCGCACTGCAGGCCGGCGATCAGCTGTTCTTCACCGACTGGCGCGGCGACCCCGACGAGAAGATGCGGCCCGGCGGTCCGACCGTCGCCGAGCTGTTCAGCGCCGCCGCCGAGCGCGGCGCCGTGGTCAAGGGCCTCATGTGGCGCTCACACCTGGATCGCTTCGCATTCAGCGAGGAGGAGAACCGGCATCTCGGCGAGCGCATCGAGGCAGCCGGCGGCGAGGTCCTGCTCGACCAGCGGGTACGACGCGGCGGGTCGCACCACCAGAAGTTCGTCGTACTGCGCCATCCCAGCCGGCCCGAACGGGACGTCGCCTTCGCCGGCGGGATCGACCTGTGTCACGGCCGCCGCGACGACTTCGAGCACCTCGGTGACCCGCAGCCGATCCGGATGGCAACGGCGTACGGCGACAACCCCCCGTGGCACGACGTACAGCTCGAACTCCGCGGTCCCGTCGTCGGTGTCCTCGACTCCACCTTCCGGGAGCGGTGGAACGATCCGAACTCTCTGGACGCCCACGATCCGATCGCTCGCATCCGGGACCGGCTCAGCAATGCCGACATGCGGGCGGACCCGCTGCCGCCACAACTTCCCGACCCGGTCGGGCGAGGACCGATCGCCGTTCAGGTCCTGCGCACGTACGCCGACCTCCGGCCCCGCTACTACTTCGCCCCCAGCGGAGAGCGAACGGTCGCCCACGGCTACACCAAGGCGATCGCCCACGCGCGCCGGCTGGTCTACCTTGAGGACCAGTACATGTGGTCCAGGCAGGTCGCGGAACTCTTCGCGACCGCGATGCGGAACAACCCTGACTTGCACGTCGTCGTCGTGGTCCCCCGCCATCCCGACGTCGACGGCGCCCTCGCGCTGCCGCCGAACATGCTCGGCCGGCAGCAGGCCATCGAGCTGTGCCAGGCTGTCGATCCCGGTCGGCTGCACGTCTTCGACATCGAGAACCACCGCGGTACGCCGGTGTACGTCCACGCCAAGGTCTGCGTGGTCGACGACGTCTGGTGCAGCGTGGGCAGCGACAACTTCAACCGCCGGTCGTGGACGCACGACAGCGAACTGTCCTGCGCCGTATTGGACAGCCGGCGCGACGGGCGAGCGCCGACGGACCCGTCCGGGCTCGGCCACGGGGCACGGGTGTTCGCCCGCGACCTGCGGCTGCAGCTGTGGCGCGAGCACCTCGACCGGCCGCCGGACGGCAACGCCGATGCCGACCTGCTCGACCCCAGCGCAGCCGTGACCGCGATCGAGGCAAGCGCAGCAGCGCTGGATCGCTGGCACGCGGAGGGACGTTCCGGCCCTCGACCGCCGGGGCGGCTCCGCGCACATCGTCCGGACCGGGTCTCCCGAGTGACCAAGCTCTGGGCGCTTCCGGCGTACCGGATCTTCTACGACCCCGACGGCCGCCCACTGCGTGACCGGCTGAGAGGAACCTGGTGACGCCTTGGCGCCATCGGAGGGTCGGATAGGGATACTTGGCACCGATCACCGGCTCGGTGGTCCGGGACGATGGGACTGCGTGTGCAGTACGGCTTCGCGATCGACCAGCGCACCTGCATCGGCTGTCATGCCTGCACGGTCGCGTGCAAGACCGAGCACCAGATACCCGTGGGTCAGTTCCGCACCTGGGTGAAGTACGTCGAGAAGGGTGAGTTTCCCGCCACCACCCGGGACTTCGGGGTGATGCGGTGCAATCACTGCACCGACGCCCCCTGCATCACGATCTGCCCCACCAAGGCGCTCTACAAGCGGCACGACGGGATCGTCGACTTCGACGGAGACCGCTGCATCGGCTGCAAGAGCTGCATGCAGGGCTGCCCGTACGACGCCATCTACATCGATGAGGACACCCACACCGCCGCCAAGTGCAACTTCTGCGCGCACCGCATCGACCAGGACCTCGAGCCGGCCTGCGTCGTAGTCTGCCCCACCCACTCCATCTGGGTGGGCGACCTGGACGACGCCAGTTCCGGGCTCAGCCGGCTGATCAACACGAACCCGACGACGGTTCGCTCGCCGGAGCAGAACACCGGCCCGAACGTCTTCTACCTCGGCGCGGACCGGGCGGTGCTCGACCCGCTGGCCGCCCCCGTCGACAGCGCGTACATCTGGGCAGCCTCGGACCCGCACCGCATGGACGTCGGCAGAGACCTGGCCGGGGACCCAGCCACCGGTGCCCGTACGACGTACAACACCGCACACGGCCGGCCCTGGGGTTGGCGGGTGACCAGCTACCTGTGGACAAAGGCGGTCAGTGCCGGAGCGTTGCTGGTCGCCGTTCTGGCGCTGTTCCTCGGCATCGACCTCGGCGTGGTGGCCACCCTGGTCGCTCCGGCGATCGCCGTCGTGTTCCTCGTCGTCACCGGGCTGCTGCTGCTCACCGACCTCAAGCGTCCGGAGCGGTTCCTCTACATCTTCCTCAAGCCGAACCCGACATCGTGGCTGATGTGGGGATCGGTGGCCCTGCTGGTCTACGGAGCAGTCGCCGCCGTGTGGCTGCTGCTCGGCCTGCTCCAGGAGACAGGTTCCTACGACGCCTCCGGAGCGTACGACGTGCTGCGCTGGTTCGCGCTGCCCGCGGCCGCACTGGCGACCGGCTACACCGGGTTCCTGTTCGGGCAGGCCGAGGGGCGTGACCTTTGGCAGTCACCGCTGCTGTTCTGGCACCTGCAGGTGCAGGCGTTGATGGTCGGGTCCGGCGCCCTGACGGTGGCGCTTCCCTTCGTCGACCTCGAGCCCGCAGCCGATCGCCTCATCGTGCGGGTCCTCGTCATCGCCACGGTGGCGCACGTTCTCGTGCTCGCGCTGGAGTACGGCGGCCGGCACCCGACTCAGCACGCCGCTGCGGCCGCGCACATGGTCACGCACGGCCGATACGCCCGGTTGTTCTGGGTTGGTGCCATAGCGGTCGCCCTGCTCGCCACCGGGATCGCCGCGTTCGGCTGGTCCGGAGAGCGGCTGGCCCTCGCCGTCACCGGCGGCCTGCTCGTCCAGGCAGCCCTGGCGGCCTACGAAAGCGTGTTCGTGCGCGCCGGCCAGGACGTCCCGCTGTCATGACTCTGACCCCGCCGCCGGATCTGCCCGGTGCCCGCACCCACGAGAACCTGCGCAACTACCCGCCGGCCGACCAGTGGGACTCCTTTTTCCTCAACGACGCCCGGGCGCACCCGCGCAAGGTCCGGCGCGAGTTCATGCTCGTGCCGAGCACCTGCTTCAACTGCGAATCGGCCTGCGGGCTGTTGGCCTACGTCGACAAGGAGGATCTGTCGATCCTCAAGGTCGAGGGCAATCCGGCCCACCCCGGTTCGCGTGGCCGCAACTGCGCCAAAGGGCCCGCGACGATCAACCAGATCAACGACCCGGAGCGGCTGCTGCACCCCCTCAGGCGAGTGGGCGAGAGGGGTGGCGGCGAGTGGGAACGGGTGTCTTGGGACGAGGCGTTGGACGACATCGCCGGCCGGATCCGGACCGCGATCACCGAAGGCCGCAACAACGAGGTCATGTATCACGTCGGCCGGCCCGGTGAGGACGGCTTCGCCGAGCGGTTCTTGATGGCCTGGGGCGTCGACGGGCACAACAGCCACACCAACATCTGCTCCTCCGGAGCCCGGTTCGGCCAGTCGCTGTGGGGCGGCTTCGACCGCCCGTCGCCGGACTACGCCAACGCCAAGGTGATCCTGCTGCTGTCCAGCCATCTGGAGACCGGGCACTACTTCAACCCGCACGCCCAGCGGATCATGGAGGGCAAGCTCGACGGCGCGAAGCTCATCGTCGTCGACCCGCGAATGTCCAACACCGCCTCGCACGCCAACCTGTGGCTCGCACCGTGGCCCGGCAGCGAGGCGGCAATCCTGCTGGCGATCGCCTCCTACCTGCTCAGGACCGGCCAGATCAACGGGACCTATCTCGAGCGCTGGTTCAACTGGGACACCTACCTGGACAACCTGCACCCGAACGCGCCGCGGGACTTCGCGACGTTCCTCAACCTTCTCACCGCGGACTACGAGCACTTCACGTTCGAGTTCGCCGCCGCCGAGGCGCAGGTGCCGGTCGCGCGGATCGAGGAGATGGCCCGGCTGGTCGCCCAGTGCGACGGCCGGCTGTCCGCGCACGTCTGGCGGTCGGCCTGCGCCGGCAATTACGGCGGTTGGCAGGTGGCCCGCGCTCTGTGGTTCGTGCTGGCGCTGACCGGCAGCATCGGCACCAGGGGCGGGACGAGCCCGAACGGCTGGGACAAGTTCATCCCGCACGGCCCGAACATGCGCCCGCGCACGAGTCATGGAACGAGCTGACCTGGCCGGCGGAGTACCCGCTGTCGACGAACGAGATGTCGATCCTCTTGCCGCACTTCCTCAAGGACGGCCGCGGGAAACTGGAGGTGTATTTCAGCCGGGTCTACAACCCGATCTGGACCAACCCCGACGGCTTCAGCTGGATGGAGGCGCTCACCGACACCGACGCCGTCAGGCTGCACGTGGCGCTGACCCCCACCTGGAGCGAGACCGCGGAGTTCGCCGACTACGTGCTGCCGATGGGCCACTCGCTGGAACGGCACGACACGCACTCCTACGAGACGCACGCCGGCAAGTGGCTGGGCTTCCGTCAGCCGGTACGCCGGGTGGTGATGGAGAAGCTGGGGCTGCCCGTGGTCGACACCAGGGACGCGAACCCGGGTGAGGTGTGGGAGGAGAACGAGTACTGGTTCGAGCTGTCCTGGCGGATCGATCCCGACGGGTCACTCGGCATCAGGCAGTACTTCGAGTCGCCGTACCGGCCCGGTGAGAAGGTCACGGTCGACGAGTACTACCGCTGGATCTTCGAGAACCAGGTCCCCGGACTGCCGGCCAAAGCCCAGCAGCTCGGCCTGACCCCGCTGGCATACATGCGCAAGTTCGGGGCCGTCGAAGTCGCCACCGACGTCTACCGGGTCGACGAGCGGCCGCTCACTGCCGCCGAACTCGACGGCGCAGCACCCGACGATCACGGCGTACTGCGCAAACCCGTGACGCTGGAGTCCGCGCCACCACTCGTCGGGGAAGCCGGCTCCGTAGGCCTGCAACACAGAGATGGCACCCAGACGTTCGGCTGGCTCTCGCCATCGCGCAAACTCGAGGTCTACAGCACGGCGATGCGTGACTGGGGCTGGCCGGAGTACGCCACGCCGCAGTACATCGAGTCCCACGTAAGCCGCACGCAGATCGACACGGAGCAGGGTGAGTTCGTCCTGGTGCCCACTTTCCGGTTGCCGACCCTCATCCACACCCGCTCCGGCAACGCCAAGTACCTCAACGAGCTCAGCAACACCCACCCGCTGTGGCTCAACAAGGGAGACGCGCAGCGGCTGGGAATGGCCACCGGGGACCTCGTCCGGGTGACCACCCGGATCGGGCATTTCGTCGTCAGGGCCTGGGCGACCGAAGGCATCCGCCCGGGTGTGACGGCGCTGTCCCACCACATGGGCCGGTGGCGGCTGCGCGACGGCGAGGGCAGCCGCTGGGTGACCGGTCTGGTCGATCTGGACCGCAGTCCCGAGGGCGTGTGGCGACTGCGGCAACGCCAAGGTGTGCAGGCCTTTGGCTCCGACGACAGGGACAGCGAACGGATCTTCTGGGAGGACTCCGGCGTACACCAGAATCTCGCCTTCCCGGTCCAGCCGGACCCATGGTCGGGCATGCACTGCTGGCTGCAGAAGGTGCGGCTGGAGCCGGCCCACGACGGGGACCGGTACGCCGATGTCGTGGTGGACACCGGTAAATCGCGGGAGGTCTACCGCGAGTGGCTGGCGATGACCAGGGCCACCGTCGGTCCCGGTGGCCAGCGCCGTCCGGAGTTCCTGATGCGGCCGGTCAAGCCGAAGAGAGAAAGGCGTTCCGGGTGTGAAATTACGCAGCCGACCGAGGCTCGACCTCGCCGCGGTGCGCTCCGCTGTCGCGCTCGTCGAGGACCCCGAGATCCACCGGCCCATCGGGGACCTGGGCATGCTCGGCAACGTCGACGCCGGCAGGGACGGTCGGATCAGGGTGGAGATCCGGCTGACCACACCGTCGTGCCCGCTGCGCGAGACGTTCAGCCAGCGGGTCACCGCCGCCGTGCACAGACTCGCCCCGGACGCCACCGTTGACATCGCCTATGCGGTCCTCGATGACCGGGCCCGTCGCGATCTCGCCAGCATGTTGCGCGGCCCCGAAACCGGCGCGTTCCCGGTGATCGCGCCCCGGATCTACGCAGTGGCCAGCGGCAAGGGCGGCGTGGGAAAGTCCTCGGTCGCGGCCAACGTGGCGGTCGCGTTGGCCGACCAGGGGCTGGCCGTCGGGCTGCTGGATGCCGACGTGTGGGGCTACTCCGTGCCGCAACTGTTCGGGACCCGTCGGTCACCGGTCGCTCTGAGCGGGCTGATGTTCCCCCTCGAGGCGTACGGCGTCCGCCTCATGAGCACCGGCTTCCTGGTGGCCGACGACGAGCCGGTGATCTGGCGCGGCCCCATGCTGCACAAGGCTTTGGAGCAGTTCCTCGCCGACGTCTACTGGGGAACGCTCGACGTGCTGGTGATCGACCTCCCGCCAGGTACCGGTGACATCACGCTGTCGCTGCTCGAGCTGGTGCCCTCCGCCGCGCTGCTCGCCGTCACCACGCCGCAGCCCGCGGCGCGCGCCGTCGCCAGCCGGGTCGGCCGGATGGCCGCTGATGCACGGATGCCGCTGGCCGGCGTGGTGGAGAACATGACAGTCGCCACCTGCGAGGCGTGCGGGCACGGCACCGCCCTGTTCGGTTCCGGCGGAGGTGCTCAGCTCGCGGACGAACTCGGCGTCAAGCTGCTCGCCCAGATACCGCTGGACATCGCGCTCCGCGAGGCCGGCGACGCCGGCATCCCCGTCGTACGGCGAAATCCCGGCACCCCCTCCGCACAGGCGCTCAGGTCGCTGGCCGCGGCATTGCCCACGGTCCGGCGCAGCCTGGTCGGCGTACCGCTGCCCCTCAGCGTGGCCTGACTACCAGGTCAGGGGTCCCTAACTCGCGCAGCGGCCGGGGCCAGCGCCACGACTCGGGCGCGGACGTCGGCGGTGGGCTCACCGCCGTTCCACGGCGTCAGCTCGGCGCTCGCGACAAGCGCGCCGGCGCTCGCGGTGGCCGGGTTGGTCGCCGCTCAGGCATCGGCTTGCCGGACGACTTCGATCCGACCGTTTCCTCGCGGGGCGGGGCGAAGAGCTGTGCCGCGCGGCTCGCGGCAGAGGAGGACGTCGTCCGTCGGGCCCCTTTTCAGTAGTTGGCGGGGATGGGCGGGCCGATGACCTGCAGGCCGTACCGCGGGCCGATCTCGTTCCAGCGCGGGATCTCCTCCTCGATCGACCGGCCATCTGGGCCGGGCAGTCGACGTTCCTGCGCCGGTATTCCGACCTCGTCGTACAGGTCCATCAGCCCGGCCGGGGCGTCCAGACTGAGGAATCGCGCCGGCGTGTTTCCGGTGATGCGAAACGCATGCGGCACGCCCCGGGGGAGGTAGATGAAGGATCCGGCAGCCAGGTGGTACAGCTCCTCACCGGCCTGGTAGACCATCGTCCCCTCGAGTACATAGAAGGCTTCCGCCTCATGGGCGTGGACGTGCAGCGGTGGCGCGATGCCGGGGGGCTGGGTGGCCAGTGTCAGATCGAATGCCCCCTCCGTCTCCGTGCCCGAGGCGAGCCGCTCGAACAGCGATCCCATGGCCCAGGTGGCCTTACCCTGGTTAGGGCCTCGTACGACGACAGCCGTGGCCTGCTGAGCTTCCATCGCTCCTCCTCGTCTACCCCCAGAATCATCCGAATCGGGGTCGGATCAATAGCGGTAACATAGGGCGCATGACCGACTCCGTCAAGAGCCGCAGTTATCGGTCGCCGCTGCGCGATGAACGGGCCCGGCAGACCCGCAAGGCCATCCTGGCGGCGGCCCGCAGGCTGTTCACCGAGCATGGTTATGCGGGGACGACCGTCGCTGAGATCGCCGCCGAGGCCGGGGTCGCGGTCGATACGGTGTATGCCGCGGTTGGCGTGAAGCCCGTGCTCTTCCGCCTGCTGTTGGAGACCGCGATCTCGGGCACGGACGAGGCGGTCCCCGCCGAGGAACGCGACTACGTCCGGCGCATACTGGCCCAGCCCCGGGCGCAGGTAAAGCTTGAGGCCTATGCCGCCGCGGTGCGCGCCATCGCCGAGCGGCAGGGTCCCCTGCACCTTGTGCTCCGCGACGCAGCGGCCCAGGCCCCGGAGCTCGCCCGGATCCGAGACGAGATCGCCGTCCGGCGAGCCAAGAACATGCGCCTGCTGGCCCAAGACCTGCTCGCCACCGGGGATCTACGACCGGAGCTCGACGTCGAGGAGATCGCCGACGTCGTATGGAGCATGAACTCCGCCGAGTTCTACCACCTCCTGGTTCACGAACGCGGCTGGTCGCCAGACAGATTCCAGCGGTGGCTGGCCGACACCTGGTGCCGCCTCTTCCTCACCTAGCGACAAGCCGGGCGACGGGATGGCCGAGACGGCGCGGTGTCGGGAAGGGTGCAAGTTCGCTCGGCTCTTGACGGCGTCAGGCAGCGCGTGCGACCTTGAGATATTCGTCCGATAGAGAGTCGGATCAATGAGGGGAGGACGCCATGGTCGACTGCCATATCCACGATGCGCCGCTCGGGTATCGGCTGGACATGCTCGAAGCGCGGTTTGAGCTCGTGCCGGATGGTGCGCGATGAGCATCGCGACGACCGGCCTACGCCCGATGCAGTCGCTGCTCGCCGCAGTGCAGACGGCGGCGATCGTGCTGACCGGGGTTCTGGCCGGTGCGGTTCTGGCTACGTGGCTCAACGAGGCTTCGCTCGGCGGCTCCAGCGAGCTCTGGGTCGCCTACCACCAAGCCATCACCCCCGCCTACACCCGCACGGTCCCGCCGCTCGGCGGACTGGCGATGGTCGCGGCGCTGGCGACACTGGCCACATCGGGGTGGAGCCGGCGCGACCGGCGGCTGGTCCTTGCCGCTGTCGCCTGCCTGCTCGTCGGCCTGCTCGTCACCGTGGTCGCGCACTTCCCGATGAACGCCGAGATCGGGACGTGGCGGCCGGTCGCCCCACCCGCGGACTGGCAGCAACTGCGCGACCGGTGGCTCACCGCCCACGCCGTACGCACCGTGTTCGCGGTGGCCGGATTCGCGCTGCTTGTGATCGCTGCCCCCAGCCGGCGACCACAGGCAGCCCCAGGGACAGAGCTCGAATAGTTCCCGCGACCAATCTCGTGCTAGGAAGGAGGCGTCCTCGCCGACAGTCGACGCGCGACTCTTGGAAGTTGAGTGCGTACGTCCTTCGGAGTGCCGCGCGGCAGGCCGCGCTGGACGCCTTGAATCCCATCGGGCCCGCCCGCAGGGATGCCCGGTCAGGGTGGCCTAACCGCTAAAGTCGCCCGGCTACGCTGACTGCCCTTCCGATGCCTAGGACCTCCCGCCGAACGCGCCAATTTCTCCGCATCTGGGGTACGCCAACCAAATCTGCGTCGTCCACGGTCTGATCGTCACCAATTATGACCGCCCGGCTTGCGCGAGGCGCTGGCGGCTTGCCCTGCCGGCGACACCCTCGTTGTCACCAAGCTGCACCGGCTGGCTCGATCCCCGCCCTTTAAGCGCGCGACACGTCGGGGAGCTGACCGCAGCAGGCGTGAGTTCAGCACTGACAGCTCGGACCGATCCGACCTATCCGTCTGGTCGATCGTCACGTGCCCTGCACATGCCGGTCCGGGCAGCATCGATCGACGACGCGCTCATGCTGAGAGGTCGAGCAGGTGGTACAGCAGCAGCAGCTGGGTGACCGCCAGCGGAGCGCTGCGTTGCCCCTCACCGAGCATTCCGAGCGTGTCCGGCCGGGGCACGTCCAGGTCGAAGTCCGCCCAGATCGCCTTTTCCAGGGTTTCGCTCTCCTCCGCCGAGGCATAACCGTGCACGTGCAGGGCGTCCACCGGTCGCCCGTCCTCGTCCCTGATCAGCTTGAGGTGCATCGACCGGTGATCCTCGTCGGCGAGTACGCCGGTGAGATCCGGGTGGTGGATCGTCGGACGGAGCAGCAGCTCGGCTGACAATGGCGTCTCCGGTGGGTCATTCCGGGTGGCGATCGGAGCGAACCGCACTACCACGTCGGCGCGCTGCCGCTGCGGCCGGATGAACTCGGCGGACTCCGGCTCACGGTGCTCGAGCTCGGCGTCGACCGCCTCGGCGGTGTACCCGCGGCTGCCGGTGTCCCGGTCGATCTTCCATTGCCGGCGGATCTCCTCGGGCGGGTCGAGGTAGACGGTCACGTCGAAGCAGGCCCTGGCCAGCTTGCTGAACAGCGGCAGCAGTCCTTCGACGATGACGAAGTCGCGTGGCTCCACGAGCTCGGGTCGGGCGAGCAAACCCGTGCTGTGGTCGTACACCGGCTTGAGGACGGGCTCGCCCATGGCGAGCAGCTGGAGGTGCTGCTCCATGATGGTCATGTAGTTGCAGTCCGGGTGCAGCGCGGTGAACGGAAGCTCTTTGCGCTCGGCCCGGTCGTAGCGGTGATAGTCATCCACACAAACGGCGGTGGCACGCTCGGGACCGAGCGCCTGCACAAGACCCTCGGTGATGGTGGTCTTCCCGGCGGCACTGTCGCCCGCGATGGCGAGCATGATCGGGCGGTGCGGGTTGGGTTGACCAGCCCGCTGCATGCGCATCTCTTTGTCCGGCAAGGAAGCCCCTCAGTTCATCGCTGGCGGTCGAAGTCGATCGAGGAGTACGCGCGCAGCTTGGTCAGCTGATGGATCGCGTCGATCATCCGGATGGTGCCGGACTTCGACCGCATGACGATGGTCTGGGTGAATGCCGACCCGGACTGATAGCGGACACCGCGGAGCAGGTCGCCGTCGGTGACCCCCGTCGCACAGAAGAAGACATTGTCGCTGCGCACCAGGTCGTCGATCTCCAGCACCCGATCCAGGTCGTGGCCGGCATCCACGGCGCGCTGGCGCTCGGCATCGTCCACCGGCCACAGCCGCGCCTGCATGCCGCCACCCAGACATTTCATCGCGCAGGCGGTGATGATCCCCTCCGGTGTGCCACCGATACCCATCAACAGATCGACGCCGGTGCCCTCCCTGGCCGCGCTGATCGCGCCGGCCACATCTCCGTCGGTGATGAAGTGGATGCGCGCCCCCGCTTCGCGGACCTCCGCGACCAGCCGGTCGTGCCGCGGCCGTTCCAGGATGCAGACCGTGACGTCGCGGACCTGGCTTCGTTTGGCCCTGGCTACCCGACGGATGTTCTCCGCGGGGGGAGCGTCGATGTCGACGACGTCCGCGGCCTCCGGGCCGACGCACAGCTTGTCCATGTAGAACACGGCCGAGGGATCGAACATGGTGCCCCGCTCCGCGACCGCGAGCACCGCCAAAGCGTTGGGCATCCCCTTGGCCATGAGCGTCGTACCGTCGATGGGGTCGACCGCCACGTCGCACTCGAAGCCCTCGCCGTTGCCGACCTCCTCGCCGTTGTACAGCATCGGGGCATCGTCCTTCTCGCCCTCGCCGATGACGACCACCCCGCGCATGGAGACCGTGCCGATCAGCTTGCGCATGGCGTCGACGGCCGCGCCGTCCCCGCCGTTCTTGTCCCCGCGGCCCACCCAGCGTCCGGCGGCCATCGCGGCCACTTCGGTGACGCGGACCAAGTCGAGGGCGAGGTTGCGTTCCGGCTCCTCCGGTCTGGCGACCTGCGTTTCGGCACCGAGCGGTTCGGCTATGGCGGTCAACGGCTGACGGTCTCTCGCTCCAGCAGGGCGCTGTAGCCCCCGCTCAGCGCGGCTGAGTTGCATCTCACCCGGTGTGCCAGCGCAGCCTGGCCGTCGCCCACCCGCTCGGAGTCACCCCGCCACGCGGCCAGGGCGTCGTCCACGAGCGCTCGGCCGAAGGAGAAGGTCAGCGGCCAGGGCGCGTCGAGCCGGCGGAGCGCGGCGAGGCGTTCGGTCGCGAGCACCGACCCCTGGCCTCCCGACAGAAAGGCGATGCCGGCGACGTCCGCCGGTACGACGGTGCTGAGCGCCTGCAGCGTTGCCGCCGCGATGTCGCCTGAGGACGCGCCGTCCGGGCAGTCCTGGCCCGGCAGCACCATGTTCGGCTTGAGGACGATCCCGTCCAGTTCGACCCCGGAGTCGCGGAGTTCGCCCATGACTTCCAGGAGAACGACGCTGGTGACGACGGCACAGCGGTCCAAGCTGTGCGCGCCGTCCATCAGAACCTCTGGCTCGACTATCGGGACGATTCCGGCCTCCTGGCACAGGGCGGCGTACCGGGCCAGTGCATGCGCATTCGCCCGGATGGCCTGGTGTGTGGGCTTACCCTCGTCGATTCGAATGACCGCGCGCCATTTGGCGAACCGGGCGCCCATCGTGGCGTACTCCGCGAGCCGATCACGCAGGCCGTCCAGCCCCTCCGTGACCGTTTCATCGTCGGCCCCAGCCAGTGGCTTCGTCCCCATGTCGACCTTGATGCCGGGCAGCAGGCCGGACTGAACGGTGGCCTCCACGAAGGGTCGCCCATCCGGGAGCCGCTGCCGAAGCGTCTCGTCGCAATAGATCACCCCGCTGACCCCGTCGCTGAGGTCGGGGGTGGTCAGCAGCAGTGCCCGGTACGCGGCGCGGTTGTCAGCTGTCGGTTCGACTCCGGCATTTTCCAGGCGGGAGGACATGGTCCCGACGCTTTCGTCGGCGGCCAGAATCCCCTTACCGGTGGCAACCATCTCGGCAGCGGTGACTGCAAGGGCAGGCATGCAGGGCTCCTCACGGTCGACGAAACTCCAGTGTTGACCGACCCTCGACTGGTGTCCCCCCCTCACCGGGTGAACGTCGGGGGGAGGGCGCCGACCGGTCCGGCCCGGCCGCAATCGCTGTTTCACTCGCCGGCGGCACGCGGCGTCATACCCTTCGCACCATGACACCACCCCGCTCGCGGCCCCTTCGGGTCCTGCTGGTGGACGACCACGAGATGGTGCGGCAAGGCCTGAAAGCGATGATGGCACGATACCGGGACGACGTGGTCATCGTCGGCGAAGCCGGCGACGCTGTGGACGCCGAGCGGCAGGTCGCCGACCTCGGCCCGGACCTCGTGCTGTGCGACGTGCGACTGGGCGGAGCGAGCGGACTGGACCTGGCCAGAGCGTTGATCCAACGAGACGCCGGCTGCAAGGTCGTCATGTTGACGGTGTACGACGACGAGCAGTACCTCTACCAGGCGCTACGGGTCGGCGTCGTCGGCTACCTGCTCAAGCGCGTGGATGGGGCCGAGCTCGTGCGACACCTTCTCCGGGCGGCTGATGGACACATCGTCATCGATGAGACGTTGGCGGGGAGGGCGGCGACCTCGGCCGCGCGACTGCAGGCCGGCGAGTTCTGGCCCGGCGCTCGGCTGGGACTGTCTCAGCGGGAGAGCGAGGTGCTCGCCTTGGCAGTGACCGGGATGTCCAACCGGGCGATCGCGGCCCGATTGGTCATCGGCGACGAGACCGTCAAGAGCCACATCAGTTCGGTCTACCGCAAACTCGAGGTCAGAGACCGTGCCGGCGCGGTCGCGGTGGCCATGCGCGAGGGCCTGTTCCGGTGAGCCGAGAGCGAGTGAGCATCGCAGCGAGGGACGAGCGAGGAGCGAAGCTAGCGGTGCGCGCAGCGCACGAGGCGGGGCCAGCGGTGAGCCGAGAGCGAGTGAGCACCAAGGGGTGCGCCCAGCGCACGAGGCGGAGTGTTCGAGCGGAGCGAGCGGTCCGCCGGAGCCGAGCATCGCAGGAGTTGCTCGGCGGACCTGGCAATGTGAACGCTGCCCGGATGCCGATCTGCCCGCCGGGCGGCTCCGAGGAGCGGAGGCGACTCGCGCGCGTAGCGCGCCATGACAGAGCGCACGAGGCGGGCAAGCCATGACCGCCGGTGGGGACGGCAGCATGAAACCGCACTGGCTCGACCGGCTGGCGCCGGTTGAGCAACGCGACCTGTTGCTTGGGGTCATCACGCTGTCGACGTCCGCCGATGACCTGGCCGGCCTGGCCGACGCCGCTGCTCACCTGGTGGCCCGGGTCAGCAGCACCGACCGGTGCGTGCTGCACGTGCTGGACGACAGCAGACGGCGGCTGTCCGTTGCCGGCTCCTGGCCGGCGGCCGAGTCGGGCACCGCCGCCGTACTCCCGATGGGGGCTGGCCTGGCCGGGTGGGTGGCCAGCCACGGCCGGTCGGCAGTTACCGTCGACCTGAGCAGCGACCGCCTGTGGCTGGAATCCCTGCAGTACCGGCAGCGCCAGCCCGCGCCGGTCGCCTCCGCGGTGTCGGCTCCGATCGGCGTCCCCGGCAATGCGCCGTGTGGTGTCCTGGAGGTGTTCACCGAGCAGCGGTACGACTTCACCGACGCCGAGGTCGAGATCATCGTCGGGCTCGGCCGCCTGCTGGCGCCGTCCGTAGCGGCAGCGCGGCATCACCAGCACGTGCATGCCCGAGAACTGATCCGCCATCGCAGCACCGAGGAGTTCATCGCCCTGCAGGAGAGCGACCGTCGCCGGTTGGCGGCGGAGGTCCACGACGGGGTCGGGCAGCACATCGTCGGTCTGTCCTTCCACCTCATCGCCGCTGCGGAATCCCTGGCTGATCACCCCGACTTCGCCGCCGAGCAGTTGACCACCGCGCGCGAACTCGCCGACCTCGCTCAAGCCGAGGTGCACAGCGCCGTCAATGGCCTGCGACCGCCCCTGCTCGACGACCTGGGTCTCGCCGATGCGCTGGCCAGCCTGGGCCGTCGGGCAGCCGGCCTGGACGTGGACGTCCGGGTGAGCGGGCAGCCCCTGGCCGATCACGTGGCCACCTCGCTCTACCGGATCACCCAGGAGGCCCTGCAGAACATCACGAAACACGCCGGAGCCGAACGAGCCATCGTCGAGCTGTACACCGCAGGCCGGCACGTCATTCTCCGGATCACCGATGACGGGAACGGCTTCGACCCCGACGGTCACACCGACGGACACGGGTTGCGAATCATGCGCGAGCGGGCCGAGCTGATCGGCGGCCACCTGAGTCTGGTCAGTGGTCGTGGAGGTGGAACGGCGCTGTCGGTGCGGATTCCGCTGACCGTGGCCCACCCGGTGACCTGAGGATCCGGAACCGCGGGATGTCAGCCGCGGGGGCGTCCTCGAGGAGGTGGCCGAGGAACAGTCGGGTCGGCGCCGGAATGTCCTCGCGGCTGACCAGATGCCAGGGCCGGATCATCGGCGTACCCGGCGCGCGAACAACCGTCAGCCGCCCCAGCGACACCTCTCCGGCGGTGGCTGAGCGGGAAACCAGGGTGACACCCAAGCCGGCGACAGCCCCGGCGATGACCGCACCGTTGGCGCCCAGGGTCAGCTGCGGCGGGCTCAGCTCGCGATCGGCGAGATAGCCCAGCATGGTGTCCCGGTTGCCGGAACCCGGCTCACGCAGCAGCCACGTTGCTTCGGCCAGCGCGGCCAGCCCGACGTGCTCCGGTCCGGTGGGCACGATCCCGGGTGCGGCGACGAGGACGAGTTCGTTGGCTGCCTGGGCCCGGCTCACCAGCGGCGAGCCGGCCGGCGGCCGGCCCGCCACCACCAGGTCGACCTCGTGCGAGACGAGCCGGCGGAACACGTCGTCGCGCGATCCGACATGCAGGCCGACCTGGGCGCCCGGATAACGGCGTCGGAAGGTGGCCAGGTACGCCGGGATCACCTGCTCGGCCGCGGTCGGCACGGCGCCGAGCCGGACGTGACCTTGCTCCGGGCGGTTGCCGTCGCGAGCGGAGATCAGCGCCTCGTCGATCAGCCCGAGGATGCGGCGGGAGTATCCGGCGTAGATGATGCCTTCCTCGGTCAGCCGAACTCCTCGACCATGGCGTTCCAGCAGCCGCACCCCCAGCTCGCGCTGCAGGCCGGCCAGCGACGAGGACACCGCGGACTGGCTCACCACCAGCAACTCCGCCGCGTCGCTGACCGACCCGGACTCGACGACGGCGAGGAACGTTCGGAGTTGATGCGGTGTCACCACGGCAGTGTCCCATAACCAATGGCTTATGCCGCATGACAGTTTCAGCGATAGACATCTCATGCATGACAGGCCAAGCTGAAGGGGACCGATATCGCAGGGAACGAGGGTGAACAGCATGAGCAGCGAAGCCGAGAAGAAGGAGCGCTGGTCCGCCGGCGTGCACTCCTACGCCAGCATGGGTTACTACGACGCGGACTACGAGCCCAAGGACACCGACGTCCTCGCGTGTTTTCGGATCACCCCGCAGGAGGGCGTCGATCCCATCGAGGCCGCGGCCGCGGTGGCAGGGGAGTCCTCGACGGCCACCTGGACGGTGGTGTGGACCGACCGTTTGACCGCCCACGAGCACTACCAGGCCAAGGCCTATCGAGTCGAGCAGGTCGGGGACACCGACCAGTACATGGCCTACATCGCCTATGACATCGACCTGTTCGAAGAGGGGTCGATCGCGAACCTGACCTCATCGATCATCGGCAACGTCTTCGG
>Ga0136614_10000357_pt1 | contig 21948 bp, 19 predicted proteins | sample AntDrymUQ2792106_2_FD_106643 | JGI IMG/M metagenome (GOLD analysis project Ga0136614, IMG submission 106643) | Polar desert sand microbial communities from Dry Valleys, Antarctica - metaG UQ279 (21.06) | ecosystem: Environmental > Terrestrial > Soil > Desert | place: Antarctica: Dry Valley... | reverse complement strand
CGGATGCCGAGGCGCGCCGCCTTGTCGGCGTAGCACGGGCCGATGCCCCGGCGGGTCGTGCCGATCTGCAGCTTGCCGAGCTTGGCCTCCCCGGCGTGGTCGAGGAGCATGTGGTACGGCATGATCAGGTGGGCGTTGGCCGAGATCCGGAGTCCAGACACGTCGACGCGCCGGCGCCGCAGCCCGTCGATCTCCTCGGTGATCACCTTCGGGTCCACGACCACGCCGTTGCCGATGGCGCAGGTCTTCCCCGGGTAGAGGATGCCCGAGGGGATCAGGTGGAACTTGTAGGACTCGCTCCCGCGCACGATCGTGTGGCCCGCGTTGTTGCCGCCCTGGAAGCGGATGACCACGTCGGCGTGCTCGGCCACGAGATCGGTGACCTTGCCCTTGCCCTCGTCGCCCCACTGGGCGCCCACGATCGCGAGTCCCGGCACGGTGGAGAGGTTACGCCCGAGGGCAGGCGACCCGGCCGGGCGCCGGCGCGGGTGACACGACGGGCGAGCCGATCGAGGTGCCGCTCATCCCGAGAAGGCCATGCGCAGATCGCCGCCCATGATGGGGATCGCCTCTCCGCACACCTCGGTGAGCCGCGACACCGTCCGCGCCCCCACCTGCTCGCGCAGCTCGTCGAGGTCGAGCAGGTTGGTGGTCACGAGGATGGAGCGCTCGTCCTGCCAGCGCTCGTTGACGATCGAGTAGAGCTGTTCGAGCACCCAGTCGGTGCGCTTCTCGGCTCCCACGTCGTCGAGGTGCAGGAGCTCGACCTCGCAGAGCTGGCGGAAGAGCTGCTGGTAGGAAGGGCCCGCGCCGTCCTCGTAGGTGGCCTTGATCTCGGCGAGCAGGCGCGGCACGGAGTAGATGGCCACCGAGTGGCCGGCCTCGAGCGCGGCCTGGGAGATGAGCATGGCCAGCGACGTCTTGCCCGTGCCCACGTCCCCGTAGAACCACCGCCCGCGCCCCGCGGCGAGGTTGTCGTCGATGTTGCGCACGAAGCCCTGGACGTCGCGGAGGACCACCGGGTCGAGGTCGCACACCGGCCGGCGATCGAAGGACACCCCGCGAAAGCGCCTGGGAATGCCCGTACCCATGCGGCGGGACGTGGCGCGGTTGATCCGGACCTCGCGACACGGGCAGGGCCGAGCCACGTTGCCCTCCTCGAGCACGAATCCGCTGCCGTCGCAGAGCCCCTGCGGGCAGAAGTCGGCGGAGGAGCTCACAGGCCGAGCGGTCCGTCCAGGCCGCCGCCGTTCCCGGCCGGGAGTCCCCCGTTGCCGCCCGTGGCCAGAGCGGGATGGCCGCTGGCCTCCCGCTCTCGGAGGGCGTTCGCGAACTTGGGGTAGCGCGAGAGAAACGTGAGTGTGACCTCGCCGACCGGGCCGTTGCGGTGCTTGGAGATGATGATGTCCGCCATCCCGGGGCGCTCGGAGTCGCGGTTGTAGTACTCGTCGCGGTAGATGAACATCACGAGGTCGGCGTCCTGCTCGATCTGCCCGGACTCGCGGAGGTCGGAGAGCAGGGGCCGCTTGTCGGGCCGGGCCTCCACCGCCCGCGAGAGCTGAGACACCGCGATGACCGGAATCTCGAGCTCGCGGGCCAGGATCTTCAGCCCGCGCGAGATCTGCCCGATCTGCTCGACGCGCGAGTCCGCCGAGGCGTCCGGGCGCATGAGCTGCAGGTAGTCGACGATGACGAGCCCGAGTGGGTTCCGCGAATGCAGCCGCCTCACCTTGGCCCGGAGCTCGTGGATGCCGATGTCGCTCGAATCGTCCACGAACAGGGGCGCCGCGGCGAGCTTCTGCACGCCCTTCAGGACCTTCGGCCAGCGATCGCGCGCGACCCGCCCCTTGCGCAGCGCGTCACCGGGCTCCTTGGCCTGGGAGGCGATGAAGCGCTGGGCCAGCTCGGACTCGGCCATCTCGAGGGAGAACAGGGCCACCGGGCGACCGTGATCGACGGCGGCGTTCTCCGCCATGTTGGTAACGAGGGCGGACTTGCCCATCGAGGGGCGGGCGGCGAGCACGATGAGGTTGCCGGGCTGGAAGCCCCCGGTGAGCTCGTCGAGGTCGATGAAGCCGGACGGCGTGCCGGTCATGGACACCGACTCGCGCGAGAGGCGCTCGAGCTTGTCGAGCTCGTCGTGGAGGACGGCCTCGATGGAGCGGAGCCCGCCGCTCGAGTCCTCGTGGCCGATGCGGAAGAGCGCGGCCTCGGCCTGCTCGAGCAGATCGCGCGGATCTCCCGCGAAGGTGTGCACCTGCTCGGAGATCTCCCGGGTGGTGGTGAGCACCCGGCGCAGCGTCGCGTTGTCCTTGACGATCTGCGCGTAGTGGCCGACGTTGCCGAGGGCGGCGACGATGCTCGGCAGCGCGTGCACGTAGTCGATCCCGCCGGCCTGCTCGAGCTCCGCAGAGCGGCGCAGCTCCTCGCCCACCGTGACCCAGTCGACGGCCTCCGGCTCCGGCTTCTCCTTCAGGCGGAGCATGGCCGCGAAGATCACGCCGTGGCGACCGCGGTAGAAGTCCTCCGGCCGCAGCCGGACGTCGATCAGGACCTTGTCGAGCGCCTGCTCCTCAAGCAGGATGGTGCCGAGCACCGAGGCCTCGGCGTCGAGGTTCTGGGGAGGGAGGTAGCCCTCCTCAGCCACGGGAGCTCAACTCCGGACGCTGTCGCGCCCGAGAGCTCTCCCGGTGAGGCGCGTGCTCACGCGTCCGGCGTGACGATGGTCTTGATGTCGGCGGTGACCCCGTCGTGGACCTCGACGGTGACCATGTGGCTGCCGGTCGAGCGGATGGGGGGATCGAGGTGCACGCGCCGCCGGTCGAGCCTGATCCCGCGGGCCTGGCGCACGGCGTCAACGATGTCCTGCGCGGTGACCGACCCGAACAGCCGCCCGTCGGCACCCGCCGCCTGCGGGATGGTGAGCACGGTGCGGGTGAGGATCGCCGCGTTCTCCTCGGCACGCTCGGACTGCTCGCGCTCGGCTCGCTCACTGGCCTCCAACCGCCTCCGGGCCTCCTCGAGCGCCCCCGGAGTGGCGCGCTGCGCCAGCTTCCGCGGCTCGAGGTAGTTGCGCAGGTAGCCGGGCGCCACGTCGACGACATCGCCCCGCTCGCCGAGCCGGTCAACGACCTGAAGAAGGATGGCCTGGGCCACGGCTAGACCCTTGAGCCCACGGCGCGCCCACGAGGCACACGCGAAGTTGCCGCGACGTTGAGCGCGGAGAGCAAGCTAGGCGGGGAAAGCAGGGAGCGACGCCTGCGAACGCAGGCAAGCGACCGATGACCCCGCATAGCGCAGCTATCCGCGCTCAACGGTCGGCGACGTAGGGGAGGAGGCCGAGCTCACGCGCCCGCTTGACCGCGCGCGCCATCTGCGCCTGGTGGCGGCGGCAGGAGCCGGTGATCCGCGCCGACCGGATCTTCCCCTTGTCGCTGACCACGCGGCGGAGCGTGCCGAAGTCCTTGTAGTCGACGAAGTCGACCTTGTCGCGACAGAACTGGCAGGGCTTGCGACGGCCGCCGCCGGCCGGTCCCTTCTTGTTGTCTCGCCGGCGCGACCCTGTGGGCTGCCGGCCCCGTGACTTGGCCATGAATGCCTGCTACCTACCTCACTGTGGGCCTTGAAAGAGCGACGGACGAGTCTAGCGTTGCCCCCGTAGGGCCTAGAACGGAATGTCGTCGTCGGCGGACCGGGGCCCGGCCGGCGCGGTCTGGAAGTCGCTGACGTCGGCGGGGACGTCGGACTGGGGGGTGAAGCGGGAGCCGTTCTCTCCGCCACCTTCGCGAGAGCCGAGGAACTGGACCGTGTCGGCGACGACGTCCACGTTCTGGCGCTTGTTGCCCTCCTTGTCCTCCCACTCCCGCCACTCGAGCCGGCCGTCGAGCGCCACCGGACGACCCTTCTCGAGGTACTGCGCGGCGTTCTCGCCCTGGCGGCCCCAGATGGTCACGTCGAAGTAGTTCGGCTTGTCGACCCACTCGCCGGAGGCGTCCTTGCGGCGGGTGTTGACCGCCAGGCGAAGCGAGCACACGGACGTGCCGCTCGGGGTGGTGCGCAGCTCGGGGTCGCGAGTGAGGTTCCCCGTGAGCGTGACCCGATTGATGTTCGTCGATGCCATGGTGTGAGACTCCTTCGTGTTGGCCGGGCGGCCGGTGAGGACGGAGAAACGAGGGTAACCCGGCGATCACCCGGAATGAGCGCCGCAGCCGGTGAAGTCACGAAAAACGCGCTGACTGCGGGGTGACTCGTGACAGACGTCGCGTCTTCGACGCTCGCGCGGGCGGGAGGACCCCTCGGGACCCGCGGCCCCGCCGCGGGTCAGGGGGTGCCGGACCTGGGGGCGAGGAGCCCCGCGCCCAGCCCCAGCACGGTGAGCGCCGCGTGGAGGACGTTGTCCGCGGCGTTGACCGGGATGAGCCCGAGCACGTTGTCGCCGTCGAGCACCCCGACGAGGGTCACCACGGCGTAGAGCAGCCCGAAGCCGATCGCGCCCGCTCGGGCCGAGCCGCGCTTCGAGGCCAGAGCGAGCAGGACCAGCCCGGTCACGAGGTGGACCACGTTGTGGGTTCCGTTGACCTCGAATCCGAGGAAGCCGTCGCCCTGGAACCCGCCGCCCGTCCTGTCGGTGGCCTCGGTGTCGAAGGTGGCGTCGGCCGTGAAGCCGAACGCGCCCGCGAGCAGGAGGGCGGCGCCGATGATGTAGCCGTACCACTGCGCGGGCGTGCGGGCGTCCGGGCCGCCCGCGTCGGCCGCGTCGGCCCCGGGTTCGGTGCTCGCAGAAGTCTGGTCTGCCACGTTCGATCCTTTCGTGTGCCGGAACAGGCGACGCTAGCCGCCCGGTGGCGTGGAACGGCCGAGGGCCGCGTCTCGCCGTCCCGTTAGGGTCGCGGGCCCAACGGCACCGAGGAGCACGAGGCGTGAGCGCGGGGACCAGTTCTAGCGACGATCGGGGGCCGCGGGAAGCGCCGCGCTGGCTGTCCTGGCTCGGTTGGTGGGCCGGCCCGCCCGTCGCGACCACCATCCGAGAGCACGCCCGCCACCTCCGCCTCGACCCTCCTCTACGCCGCCTTCTCCCTGGTGGGCGCCGTGGCCGCCGCCGCCGCCCTCTTCCTCCCGGTGCGACGACGGGGGCGCAACCAGGGCGCGGTCGAGCGCGCGGGCACCCGGACCGTGGCCCGCCTACGCACCCTTCACTCGGGCCACGTGGGCGACTACGTGGCCTGGCTCGTGGCCGGAGCCGCCACCTTCGGGGCTGCGCTCACGCTGATGGTGATGTGAGGCGGCCCCACGCAGGCCGTCCCTAGACGCGGAAGCGCTCCCCGGCCGGCGCGGGGAGCGCGTCCAGCTCGGCCAGGTCCTCCGCCGAGAGATCGAGGTGCGCGGCCCCGGCGTTCTCCGTCAGGCGCTCCAGCCGTCGAGTCCCGGGGATCGGGACGACGCGTTCGTACTGGGCCAACAGCCAGGCGAGTGCGACCTGCCCGGGCGTCGCGTCGTGGCGATCGGCCACCTCGCGCACGCGGTCGACGATCGCGCGGTTCTGCTCCAGGGCCCCGGGCGCAAAGCGGGGGTTCGCGGCGCGAATGTCCCCGGCGGTGATGGTCTCGCTTGTGACCTGACCGGTCAGGAAGCCGCGGCCGAGCGGCGAGTAGGGCAAGAAGGCGGTCTCGTGCGCACGACACCACGCGAGCACGCCGTTCTTGTGCGGTCCGCTCTCCCACAGCGAGAACTCGGACTGGAGGGTCGCCACGGGGTGGATGGCATGGGCGGCCTCGAGCTCGTCCACCGTGGCCTCCGACATCCCGATGGCACGCGCCTTGCCCGCGGCGACCGCCTCGGCCATGGCCCCCCAGGTCTCCTCGACCGGGACTTCGGGGTCGGTGCGGTGGAGCTGGAAGAGATCGACGTGGTCGGTGCGCAGGCGTCTCAGGGAGCCGTTAATCGCCTCGCGCACGTGCTCGGGGTGGCCGTTACGGGCGATCTCCATCGGCTCGATCGAGCGCACCTCGAGTCCGCACTTCGTGGCCAGCACCGCGTTCTCGCGATGCCCCTCGAGCGCACGTCCGACGAGCTCCTCGTTGGTGTACGGACCGTAGGCGTCGGCCGTATCGATCAGCGTCACGCCAAGGTCGAGAGCGCCGCGGATGACCGAGATCGAGCGCTCGTCGTCTCGGTCCTCGGGGTTGTAGGCCCACGACATGCCCATGCAGCCAAGGCCTATGGCCCCCACCTCGGGGCCGTCGGGCCCGAGCGTGCGGGTGGGAAGGGAGAGGTTCATACCTCGGAGGGTAGGCCCGTCAGACGAGGTTTACCGGCGGTTCTGAGGGCCGAGAAGGGTCGCGGAGGGGTGGACGCAGGAAGCGCCGCGTGCGGATAGCACGCAAGCGACCAAGGACGCCGCTCAGCGGCCCTTATCGGCCCTCAGCGGCGGTCGGCCGTGGACCGAGGGGCCCGAGAGGAGGAGGCTGAGCCCTCCTCGTCCTCGACACCGCGCCCCGCGTCCGAGCGTGGCGTGGGGGGCGGGGGCTGGTCGGCCCTCACCCCGATGGTGCGGAAGCGAAGGACGCCGTCGGCGATCTTCAGCGAGTGGTCGAGGCGCTCGAGCAGCGCCGCGTCTCCGGAGAACTGGAAGAGGTGGTAGGCCGCCTCCTCCCGATGGTCGATCTCGAAGCTCATGCGGCGGGTGCCCCAGTCGTGCTGGCCCACCACCGAGCCCCCGGCGTCGATCATGGCGTTCACGTCGCGCAGGATCTCGTCGCGCCGCTCGTCGGCGGCGTTCGGGTCCAGCAGAAGAACGAGGTCGTAGAGGCCCTGCACAGCGTGGCGACCCTAGCAGCGCTGCCTTTCACCACCCGGCGGCCTCGGCCCCGGCGAAGGCCGCGGCTGCCCCCGGCCCGCGTCCCGAGGGGGCGAGGTATCGACGCGGCGACCTTCTCCACCCATGGCACGGCGGCGAGCGAGCACCCGCACCGGTCTTCTCGGCCGGCTGCGGTGGGGAAACCTCGGGCGGTTGGCCGCGCTCGCCGCCGCCGGGGCCATGTTTCTTCTCGGGCCCCCGGGAGGGGGCGGCGAGGCCGGGCCGGCGCCTCGGGCCCGAGTGGTGGTCCTCCCGACCGGCACACAGATGTCCCGGGTGATGGCCTCCGTGCCGCGGCTCGTGTCGGCTCGCGCGTACGCCTCGCGCCGCCGCCCCGACGCTCGACGCTCGCGGAGGCGCACGCGACGGTCCCAGCGCTCTTCCCGGCGCGGGAGTCGATCGGCCGGCGGGAGAGCCGGCCGGCGCTCGTCGAATGCCCAGCGGGCCTCCTCGCCTGCGCGGCAGCGCCCGGGTGCCGCCTCCGGGCGAGCCCCGAGGGCGGCCGGCGTACCGCGGAGGGCCCCGGGGTCCTCGAGCGCGAGTCCGGCCCGGCGTGCGCCGGCCCCGAGCCCGCCCCGCGTCGTCCGCCCGGCTCCTCGGCCATCCCTCTCGTCCCTACCTCCCCCAAGGGCTCGACCGGGCGAGTTCTCGGTCGAGCGCTGAAGCCCTCGGGGCCCGGCCGGACCTAGGCCACCGAGGTGCGCCCCACCCGCTTGCGCTCGATGTCGGCGAGCTGGTCGTCGACCCAGTCGCCGGGGTCACGGCGGGTCACGATCTCCTTGAGGCCCTTGGCTCGGCGCGAGCGCTCCTCGGCCGACATGGTCAGCGCGCGATGGATCGCGTCGGCCTGCTCCTGGATGTCGAAGGGGTTCACCGAGAGCGCGAACTCGCCGAGCTCCTCGTGGGCGCCGGTGTTCTCCGAGAGCAGGGAGACCCCGTTGCGCTCGTTGACCAGCGGCCCCTCCTTGGCGATCAGGTTCATGCCGTCGAACATGGCGTTGACGATCAACAGGTCGTAGTGCTTGTAGGAGGCGATGGCCTCCTCGAGGTTCTCCCGGAGCTTCAGCTCGATGGGCATCCAGTCGGTGGTGCCGTGGCGGTGGTTGATCACAGCCACGAGCGCCTCGATCTTCTCGAGGTACTCCTGGTACTCGGGCACGTCCTGGCGCGAGGGAACGAGCTGTGCGGTGAACGTCACCTCCTCGAGGAACTCCGGGTGCTGCTCGAGGAAGAGGTCGAAGGCCTTGAATCCCCGGAGGACGTTCTTCGAGAGGTCGGCGCGGTCCACGCGCAGGATGAGGTGCTCCCGGCGCCGACGCAGGATCACCCGCTCGTACTCGTGCACGCTCGGGCGCTGGGCGTTGCGCCGGAAGGTCTCCGTCGATATGGGCAGCGGATAGGCCCGCACCCACACCTCGCGGTCGTCGATGCGCACGATGCCCGCTTCGAACTCGACCTCCACGTCGAGCAGGTCTCGGCAGCACTGGAGGAAGTTGTCGCGGTAGGAGACGGTGTGGAAGGCGACGATGTCGTTGGAGAGCACGCCCTCGTAGATGTCGTTGCGGATGCGGGTGGGAAGCACCCGCCAGGTGTCGGGCTGGGTCCACGGAATGTGGATGAAGTGGTGGAGGAACACGTCGGGGCGCTCGCGCCGGATGGTCTTCGGGGCGGTGTAGAGGTGGTAGTCGTGGAGCATCACCACGGCCTCGCGGCCGTCGATCTCCTCGAGCACGGCGTGGGCCAGGTCGTCGTTCACCGCCCGGTAGCCGTGGTCGTAGGCCTCGGTCTCGTCGCGGCGGATGTCCGGCGCGTTCGAGAGGTCCCAGAGGTAGTGCTGGATGAACCAGAGGAGCGGGTTGGCCACCACGTTGTAGAACTGGTCGTAGGCCTCGGGATCGGACTCGACGAGCTTCACGCGGTAGGTGATGTCGTCCACGGTGCAGTCGAACGCGCCCCCGCCGTGCTCGCGCGAGGCGGCCGCGTCGGCGTCGCTCATGGCCGAGGCCACCCACAGCGCCTCCCGGTGGTTGACGAGCCCGGTGAGCGCGGTCACCAGGCCGCCGCCGCCGCGGTGAGCCGTGAGCTGGCCCTGCTCGTCGCGCTCGAAGGTGGCGGGCCCCCGGTTGGAGACGAGCACGATCGGCGTCTCGTCACTCACCTCGGTCCCGCCCTTCGGTCAGGAGAGGTCGTGGAAGATGCGCAGCCAGTCGCGGAGCAGGCGCGGGGTGAGGAAGTTCTTGCGCACGTGCTCCTTCCCGCTGCGCCCGAGGCGCTTGCCGAGCTCGGGGTCGCGCAGGATGCGAAGGGAGCGGTCAGCGCACTCATCAGGTGAGGACACTAGATACCCGGTGTCTCCGTCGAGCACCTGCAGGGGAATGCCGCCCACGTCCCCGCCGATGAACGGGCGGCCCTTCCACAGCGCCTCGCTCACCGTGAGCCCGAAGCCCTCGCGCGTGGACTTCTGGATCAGCACGTCGGCCAGGCTCTGGAACGCGTTGACCTCGATGGCCCCCACGTTGTTCAGGTTGTTGAGGATCTTGATGTCCGGGTCCCCGGCGGCGTGCTCGAGGGTGGAGTTGAAGAACTCCCAGCCCTCGGGGTCGTCGGTGGCCATGGAGCCCACGAGTGCGAGCTGCGCTTCGGGCACCTCCTCGTGCACCAACCGGTAGGCGTCGATCACCCCGATCGGGTCCTTCCAGGGGTCGAAGCGCGAGACCTGGCATAGCAGCGGCCGGTCCACGTCGATGCCGAACTGGTCGCACACGAACCGGGCGTCATCCGGCGAGAGCGCCATGTTCTTCGGGGAGAGCGGATCGATGGCCGGGGGGCAGATGTAGACGTTCGGCACGCCGTCGAAGGACGCCGGCACGTACTCCTGACGGTGAAACAGCGAGGCGTCGTACTCGCGCAGCACGGGGCTCAGCCGGTCGATGGTGGGCGGGTGCGGAGTCGAGAGGTCGATGTGGCAGCGCCACACCCACTTCTTCGCCTTCTCGGGCACGTGCGAGTGCATCAGCGCCGGCTGCGGATCGTGCACGATGGCCACGTCCCAGCCGGCCTCGAGCTGGCGGGCGTTCATCTCGTTGTACTCCTCGAACACCTTCCACTCGTGCGGCGAGAGGTCGAGCGGGTTGCCCTGGAGCGCGTTGTGCATCAGCTTCGTGGCGTTGTAGAACTCCTCGCGGCCGATGATCACCTGCCACTCGACGTCGATGCCGATGTCGCGCATCAGCGGGATCAGCGTGTAGAGGATCTCCGAGACCCCGCCCCCGAAGGCGGTGGCCGAGAGGTGGAGGACCCTCATGCCCTTGAGCGGCTCCGCGAGCTCGCGCACCTCCTCGATGAGGTCCTTCCCCACGAGATGCGTGTAGTCCGCCAGCGTCTTGTGACCCACCCCCACCGGTTGCAGCACGTCGCCCGTCCTCCTCGCTTCGCGGCGGCCCTCGGTCCGCCTGGTGGCAGCGGGCAGGCCCTCGTGGCCCGCCGCTCGGGCGCCACCCTACTGAGCCGCGAGGGCGCGACGAGGTCACGCGGCTCGGGAGCTCCGCCCTCTAGTGCGGCGGAACGGGAGGCGGCGCCCTGTTCGGGCGCTCCGCGAGGGTGACCGAGACCTCGCGGCGCCGGCTGCCCTTCAGCACCCCGAAGCGCACCTGCTGGCCCGGCCGCCGGGCGGCCACGTAGTCCGCGAGGTCTCCGGGAGAGGTAAGGGGCCGCCCGTCCGCAGAGACCAGCACGTCTCCGTCGGAGGGGATGTCGCGCGAGCCCTGGAAGGTGATGGGGCGGCGTCCGGCCACGAGGCCCGCGCGCTCGGCGGGGCTGCCGCGCTCGACCTCGGCCACGATGGCTCCCGACTCCGCCGGCAGGGAGAGGCGCTCGGCGAGCTGCGGGTAGAGCGGCTGCGAGGCCACCCCGAGGAAGGCGTAGGCCACCCGCCCCTTCGCACGGAGCTCCTCGAGGGAGCGGCGCACGGTGTCGCTCGGCACGGCGAAGCCCACTCCCTCGCCGCCGCCGCTCGAGGACTTGATCTGTGAGTTGATGCCGATCACCCGGCCGCGCTCGTCGAGGAGGGGGCCGCCGGAGTTGCCCTGGTTGATGGCCGCGTCGGTCTGGATGGCGTCGCCGATCCGGAAGGCGGTGAGTGACTCGATCTCGCGGTCGACCGCCGATATCACGCCGATCGAGAGCGACTGCCGCTCGCCGAAGGGCGAGCCGATGGCCGCCACTGGAGCCCCCACGGTGAGCCCGGCCGAGCGCGCGAGGGGAAGCGGCGTGAGGCGCAGGCCGCGCGGGTCGATCTTCAGCAGCGCGACGTCGGAGTTCGGATCGTCGCCGACGATGCGCGCGGGCACGCGGTTCTCGTCAGCCAGCTCGACGTAGACCTCGCGGGCGCGCTCGAGCCGGGGGGCGTCCCCGGTGGTCACCACGTGGGCGTTGGTGGCGATGTAGCCCTCCCCGTCGAGCACGAAGCCGGAGCCGAGGCCCGACTCACCTCCCCCGCCTCCCGGCAGGGGGCCGGCGGAGGGCCCGAAGGAGGACACGACGGTCACCACTCCGGGGGCAAGGCGCCGGTAGATGGACGTCGGGTCGAAGGCTCCCTTCGCTCCGAGCCCCTCCACCACGTCCACGCGCGTGGTCTCGGTCCGCTGCGTGCCGGCGGACTCGGACGGCCTTGGAGGCGCCGGCTCCCCGCGCTCGCGATCGGCGCACCCCGTGAGGAGCGCCACCACGGCGAGTGCGAGGCTCCCGGAGCGCCTCATCGGGGGGCCGGTCGGGAGGCGCTCACGGGCTCCCGTCCGGAGTCGACGAGCTCCTCGGGTCGGGGCTCGACGAGCTGATCCGCCTCGTCCGTGGTCGGCAGGGAGAGCACGAAGGCGGTGCTGCCCGCCTCGGCCCGGAGGCGGATGTCACCGGCCATGCGATCGGCCAGCTCCCGGGCGATGGCGAGGCCGAGCCCCGAGCCGCTCACCGCGTCACCGGTGTAGAAGCGCTCGAAGAGCTGCTCGCCGGCGCCCGGCTCGACGCCGGGGCCCGCGTCGGTCACCGTGACCGAGGCCACCCCGCGCTCAGAGCCCACACCGACGCCCGCGGGCGTGCCCTGAGGGGTGTGCCGGAGGGCGTTGTCGAGGAAGATGCGCACGATCTGGGTCACGCGAGTACGGTCGCACAGGGCGCACACCGGCTCCTCGGGCACGGCCAGCTCGAGCGGAGAGCCGTGGCGTGCCGCGGCCGGCGCGAACTCCCCGGCCACCTCACGCACGAGCCGTCCGAGGTCCACCGACTCGGTACGCAGGTCGAGCGCCCCAGCGTCCATGCGAGAGAGGTCGAGCAGGTCCACCGAGAGCTTCTGGAGGCGCTCCACCTGCCCACGCATGGCCGTGAGGAACTCGTCGCGCACCTCCGGATCGAGGTCTTCGTCGAGCAGCAGCTCGACGAAGCCGCCGAGGGAGAAGATCGGCGTGCGCAGCTCGTGGGAGGCGTTGGCGATGAACTCGCGGCGGGCGCGGTCCACCCGCGAGAGCTGCTCCTGCATCTCGTTGAAGGCGCGCGTCAGGCGCCCGAGCTCGTCCTCCCCATCCTCGGGCAGCGGCTCCACGCTCCCTCCGCCGGCCACCGTGCGCGCCGCCTCCTCGAGCCGGCGCACCCGTCGCGTGACCGGTCCGGCGATCAGGTAGGAGCCGATCATGGCCACCACCAGGGCGAGCGCGAACGCCACGAGGATGCGCCGGCTCACGAGGCTGACGGCCTGGGCCACGTCCTCGAGGTCGCGGGAGTAGAGCGCGACCCAGTTCGGACGGCCGAAGTAGGAGAGCTGCCGCGCCGCCTGGGCGCTGTTGACTCCCTGCCTGCGGCCGAGGCCCGACACCACGCGCCCGCCGGCACCGGTGACCGCGCGCTCGGCCAGGATCCAGTCGGCCACCACCCGGCGGTCCACCGAGGAGTCGGAGATGGCGTAGAAGCGCGGCCGTGCCCCCGGCGGCTCCGACTTCTGGACCCCGAGCACCGTGACCTTCGCGTCTGACGCGTCCGCCACCCCTCGTACCACCTCGTCGAGCTCGTCCGCCGGCACCCCACGGCGCATCGCGCCCTCGAGCGTGCGAGACGAGGTGGCGGTGACCCGCTCGAGGTCGCTCAGCTGCTGGACCTCCAGGCGCGACTCGAGCTGGGGCACGACGTAGAAGAAGACGACGGCGAAGGAGAGGGCGACGATGACCACGAAGAGCAGCGCCAGCTCGTTGCGCAGCGACCGCCGGAAAGGGGAGAGCAGGCTCATCGGTCCCGGAAGTGGTAGCCCACGCCGCGAACGGTGAACAGGTACTCGGGCGTGCGCGGGTCGCTCTCGAGCTTCTCACGCAGATGGCGAATGTGCACGTCCACGGTGCGGGGATCCCGGTACGACGCGTCGCCCCACAGCCGCTCGAGCAGCATGCCCCGGCTGAAGACCCGGCCGGGCGCACGCGCCAGCGTCGCGAGGATCTCGAACTCGACGTAGGTGAGCCGAACGGACGCGCCGCGAAGGGTCACGATGCGCTTGGAGTAGTCGATGCGCAGGTCGCCCTGCTCGAAGGGCGCCTCCGTGCGCTCTTCTGCCTCGATCAGCTCCACGCGGCGCAGCACGGCTTTCACGCGCGAGCGGAACTCGCGCATGGAGAACGGCTTGGTTATGTAGTCGTCGGCGCCGAGCTCGAGGCCGAGCACCTTGTCGATCTCCTCGTCCTTGGCCGTGAGCATGATGATGGGCACGCTCGAGCGCGCCCGCAGGTGACGGCACACCTCGAAGCCGTCGAGCTTGGGCAGCATCACGTCGAGCACCACGAGATCGAAGCTCGACTCGCCGAAGCGCTCGAGGGCCTCCTCGCCGTCGAGGGCGCGGACCACCTCGTAGCCCTCGGAGCGAAGCGGGTAGGACAGGAGCGTCTGTACGGACTGCTCGTCGTCCACCAGAAGGATGCGCGGGGGCTGGGTCGGGACCAGAGTTGGGCGCGGGACCGGGTGACGACCGCCAGAGGATTGTAGGTTGATGATGTGGAGCTGCCGGCACCGTGATCGAGCCGCGGGTCTACCGCGCCGCCTTCCTACCGGCGCTGGTCGCCGCCGTGCTCGTGATGTTCTCCTTCGAGGAACGCCCGTCGCCCCTCCCGCAGGGGCTGAGCGCCGACATCCTCTTCGACGGGCGGCTGGCCGGCGGCGCCCTCCGGAGCTTCGTCCGAGACCATCCCGACCGCCGCCCGGGCTCTCCCGGTGGGGCGGCCGCCGCCCGGGAGGTCTCCACGGCGCTCGACCGGCAGGGCTTCGACACCGGTGAGGATCGGTTCTCGGCCGAAGGGCGGGAGCTGGTGAACGTGGTGGGGACCCGCCCCGGCGCCTCGGAGCGCCGCATCGTGGTTCTCGCCGCCCGAGACGCGGCACGGGGCTCGGACCCGGAGGGGAGCGGCGCCGACACCGCGGCGCTGCTCGAGATGTCCCGCGTGTTCTCGGGACGGGCCACGCGGAAGACCATCGTGCTCGCGTCGGTGGACGGCTCGAGCCTCGGGGAGGCCGGTGCGCGGCGCTTCGCCGAGACCCTCGCCGACCCGGGCGGCGTCGACGCGGTGCTGGTGGTCTCGGGACTCGGAGCCGAGCGCTCCCGGGGTCCGACCGTGGTCGAGTGGTCCAACGACGCCTCGCGCGCCTCCATCGGCCTCCAGCGAACCGTGGCCGCCTCGGTGCGCGAGGAGCTCGGCACCCTGCCGGGGCAGGAGGGCGCGGCCGGCCAGCTCATCCGGCTCGCGCTGCCCCTGGGCATCGGAGCCCAGGGGACCCTGCTCGAGCAGGGCCTTCCCGCCGTGCGCCTCTCGGGCAGCGGCGAGCTGCCGCCTCCCGACCGGCGGCCGTCGGGAGGGGCGGCCGGGGCGGCCGCAGCGCGCAGCGACGTAGCCGCGCCCGGTGGCGAGCGCTTCGGCGAGCTCGGTCGGGCCGCGCTCCGGGTGGTCTCGGCGGTGGACGCCGCCCCGAGAGCCCCCGTCTCCGGTCCCCCGACCTACGCGACCGTCGCCCGCCAGGTGCTTCCGGGCTGGGTCATCTCCGTGCTCGCGCTCAGCCTCGTGCTTCCCGCCGTCGTGGCCAGCGTGGACGCCTTCGCCCGGGCACGCCGCAGGCGCGAGCCGGTGGCTCGCTGGCTCGCATGGACGCTTGCCGGCGCGGCTCCCTTCGTGGCCGCCCTGATGGCCGCGGAGGTGCTCGGACTCACGCCCGCGGCACCCGAGGGCCAGGCTCCCCCGTCACCCGGCTCGGGCGGCCCCGACGGTGGCGCGCTCGCCCTGCTCGGGTTGGTGGCGCTGCTCGCCGCGCTCGCGTGGGCGCTGGGCCGGCGCCGGCTGCTCGGCCGAGCCAAGCAGCCCTTTAACCCGGCCGCGCCGGGGGCCGCCTGCGCCATCGCCCTGCTGGCCTCCGTCCTCGCGATGCTCACGTGGCTGGCCAATCCCTTCGCCGCCCTGCTCCTCGCCCCGACTGTGCACCTGTGGATGCTCGCCACGGCGTCTTCGCGGGAGGCGCAGTCGCGCACTTCGCGGGGCGAGGTTCGGCCCAGATCGCGGCGCGCGCGGGTAGCGTTCGCGCTCGCCGGGCTGGTCGTGCCCATCGGGATGGCGCTCTTCTACCTCCAGCGCCTCGCGCTCGGTCCGGTCGAGGGCCTGTGGTACGGCTTCGAGCTCGTGACCGGGGGGCACGTCGGCATAGTCGGCGCCCTGCTCGGCTGCCTCTTCTTCGGGCTCATGGCCTCGGTCACCGCGGTGCTCGCCGCCACGCTGCGCCAGCCGCCGCCGGCGCCTCCCTCGGAGCCCACGAGGATCACCGTGCGGGGCCCCGCGTCCTACGCGGGCCCCGGCTCCTCGGGGGCACGGAGTCGGCGCTCCGCCAGTGACCCGGAGTGGAGGCTCTCGTTGGATCACCGACTGGACTCACGTACGATCGCGCCTCCGCGAGGGGGTGTCGATACCCCGGCGAGAAGGGGAGCGGCATTCCCGCCCGGTCGTCCCTCGCCACCGCCACCTAACAGCAGGGACAGAATGAGCTGCTCTACCGAGACGAACGATCTCCGCCACCTCGTGGCCCGCGGGGACTACGTCGTGAACCCCGTCGCGGTGGCCGCGGCGATGCTGGGCCGCGATTGGGGGATGCCGCGTGCCGACCCCATGGGCCCCGACCACGGCCGCTGCTCAGCCGTGCTCGTAGCCGGTCAGCTCCACCGCCCGGCCGCCGCCGTCGAGCAGACGGACGCCGCGGCCTCGCTCGACGCGTCCTAGCCAGGTCACCGGCGCCCCCGTCCGCGCCCCAGCGTCCTCGAAGGCGTCGCGGAGCTCGGCAGGTCCCGTGAACAGCAGCTCGTAGTCCTCTCCGCCCGTCGCGGCCAGCCGGCTCGGATCGCGGCCCACCACCTCGGCCACCACGTCGACCCCCGCGGCCCGGGGCAGCGAGGCCAGCTCGAGCACCAGCGCCACGCCGCTCTCGCGGCTCAGATGCCCCGCGTCGGTGGCCACGCCATCGCTCACGTCGATCATGGCCGCGGCTCCCGCCTCGGCGAGGGCGCGGCCCGCGGCCAGCCGGGGCTCGGGGCGGCGGTGCCGTGTCAGCAGGCCCTCGCGCACCCCCTCGTCCAGCCCGACGCTGGCACCCTCGAGGAGGAGGAGGCCGGCCGCGGCTCCGCCAAGCCTGCCTGTCACCCCCACGAGGTGCCCGGCTCGGGCGCCGCTTCGGCTGACCAGGTGCTCCGCCGCCTCGGCCCACCCCGTGACCGTCACGGAGATTACGAGCGCGGAGGCGCTCACCACGTCGCCACCGGCCACGGCTACGCCGCTTCGCCGGGCCAGGGCCTCGATGCCGTCCACGAGCTCCAGCGCCCACGCCTCCGGCGTGCCCGGGGGCAACGCGAGCCCCACGTAGGCCTCGCCGGGCCGAGCGCCCATGGCGGCCACGTCCGAGAGGGCCGACCCGAGGGCCTTGTGGCCCACGTCTCTCGCCGAGTGGGTCGTGCGCTCGAAGTGCACACCCTCGGCCACCATGTCCACCGACACCACCTCGACCCCCCCTGGTCGCACCACCGCCGCGTCGTCCCCGGGGCCACGCAGCAGTCGCCCACCCGGCGGCCTCCCCAGGCGCTCGGTCACGGCGGCGATCAGGGCCCGCTCGCTCACCGCGCTCACAGGGGAACGGCGATGGGAAGCATCCACGCCGACAGAGCGACGGCGGCCATGCCGAGCCGACGGCTCCCCGCAAGAGCAGCTAGGGGCACGAGCCACACGATGTACCAGGGCACCAGCCACGCCGAGGCCGCCAACGCGGCCAGGATGGCCCACCCGGCCGCGGTCACCGGGTCGGCCCCCCGCCAGGTACGCCTCGCCAGGGCGACCAGCACCCCGCCCAGAGCGAGGAGGGCGAGCAGCCGGACCGGCCCGCGGTAGACGGCCGCCTCGCCCGGGCCGAGCGCTCCCAGCAGACCGGCCAGGCGGTGGGGGAACGAGAAGCTCGAGGTCGAGGCCTGATTCTCAAGCAGGCGGGCAGGCAGGAGGGCCTCCGGCCCGAACGCGAGGAATCCGATGGCCACCGTCCCCGCCAACCCGGCCACGAGGGCCGCCGCGGCTCGTGGCCCTCGCGTGCGCAGAGCGAGAAAGGGCGCCACGAGACCGGCCGAGGCCTTGAGCCCCACCGCGGCGGCGGCGATCGCCACCCCCGGCACACCTCGTGCGTGCGCCCACAGCGTGACCCCGCAGAGGACCACGAGGACCACGAGAGCGTCGTTGTGGGCGCCGCCCACCACGTGGACGAGCACGAGCGGGTGCAGGCCGAGCGCCAGCGCGGCGCGGACCGGCGGCCGGCCGAGCCTGCGGGCGAGCAGCACGACGAGCCCCACCGCCGCGAGGGACGCCAGCGCGGCCGACGCCTTGATCGTCCAGAACGCCAGGGGCACGTCGAGCGCGGCGAGGGGGCGGGTGAGCAGGGTGAAGACGGGCCCGTAGACCGAGGGCGCGGCCTTCGAGCCGGCGAAGGCGAACGCGGGATCGCCGGGGGCCGCGAGGGGGGCGTTGCTGTAGGGGTCGAGGCCGTAGAGGGCGTCGAGGCGGGCGTAGGCGAGATAGGAGAACGCGTCCTGGGAGAGCAGCGGCGGCGCCAGCGCGAAGAGCACGTGGCCCGCCACGATCGCGGCCGCCGCCCAGGCCGGCGTGAGGCTGCGCGAGCGACGTACGACCATGACGTGGAGCACCAGCGCGAGCGCCATCCCGGCGAGGAAGAGCGGTCCGGCGGCGGGTGAGCGGGCACCCTCGAGGCCCGCCCACCGCAGCGGCCCGAGCAGCCACCCCGGGGAGCCACCCACCGTGGCCGGCACCAGCACGGAGCCGGGAGCGGCAGGGAGCGCCGCGAGAGCGGCGTAGAGAAGAAGGAGTCCCGCGAGGAGCAGGCCGCTGCCGCGCCGTCCGGCGCCCGAGGTGAGCCGCCCGGCGCCCGGGGCCGCTCGATGGACGCTCTCCGCGTTCGAACGGCTCGGAGGAGCGAGGACCCCGCGGGCCACGCCCTTCGGGGGGCTACTCGCCGATCACGGTGGCGCCGCCGGTGCCGCCGCCCGCCTCGGCGCCGGAGTCGGTGCCCCCGTCCGAGGGAGCGGTGCCACCGGTGCCCCCACCACTCGGCGCGGCGGGCGCCACGGCGCCGCCTCCGCCGCTCTGCGTGGGCGCGGAGTAGGAACCCGGGGTCGAGGTCGTGCCGGTGCTCGTTCCCGTTCCCGAGGCGGTCTCACCGGGAGACTCAGACTGCGCGGGGCCCTGAGAGGAGTACTTGCCGTAGAAGGGTTGGAAGCTCACGGGGTTGCTCGGGCCCGAGAAGCCGCGGCAGCCGGGACGCACCTCGCGCATGAAGTTCCCCCAGATCGAGGCGGGGAAGGTGCCGCCCGCCACGTCTATCCCGTGCACCCCGCGCATCTCCTTGAGGGCGGCGGGGTAGCCCACCCACACCGACGTCGCGAGGTTGGGCGTGTAGCCCACGAACCAGGCGTCGTTGAAGTTGTCGGTGGTGCCCGTCTTGCCCGCCGAGGGGCAACCGGTGCTCGCCTTCACGCCGGTGCCCTTCTCGACGTTGGCCTTCAGGATCTTGGTGACCTCCCAGGCCACACCGTCGGGAAAGACGCGCTTACGTACAGGCTTGCCGAGGTCGTCGGACTTGCCGTCAGAGAACTCCACCTTCCGGATGGCCTTCGGCTTCGAGCGCATTCCCCCGGCGGCCAGCGTGGCGTACGCGCTGGCCATCTCGAGCGGGGAGACCCCGAGGCGCAGGCCGCCCAGGCCCTCCGAAGGGATGCCGTCGAGCTTGGTGGTGATGCCCATGAGCTTCGCCGTCTCGGCCACCTTCTTCGGGCCGAGGTCCACGTCGAGCTGCGCATAGACGGTGTTGTCGGACTTCAGGGTGGCCTTCACGAGATCCATTCGGCCGCCGTAGGACTTGTCGTAGGTCGCCACCTTGTAGGGCCCATAGCCGGGGATCTGAAGCTGGAGCGGCTTCGAGGTGTAGAACGTCGTGCGCGGGTTCACGCCGCGGCGGATGGCGGTGGTGAGCACCATGGTCTTGAACGCCGAGCCCGGCTGGCGGCGCCCCTGGGCGGCCAGGTTGAAAGTGCGGTCGTCGTACTTTCCACTCGCGGCCATGGCGCGGATGTACCCCGTCGAGGGATCGATGGCCACCACGGCGCCGCTCGGGTCCCCCGGATAGTTGAGCTGATTCTCGATGGCCCGCCGGCCGGCCGCCTGCATCTTGGGGTCGATCGTGGTGTGGATGGTCAGGCCTCCGCTCCGGTACACGCTGGCGCCGTACTCCTCGATGAGCTGCTCCTGGACGAAGTCGAAGAAGTGGGGCTCGCGCCGCTTGGTGTAGCGATCGCCGCGCTTCAGGCCGAGGCCCGAGCGCAGCGCTCGGCGCACGCGCCGGCGCAGCTCGCTGCAGCGCTCGGACTTACAGACCTTGACCATACGGCGCAGCACCTCGTCACGCCGGGCGCGCGCCGCGGCGGGGTTGCGGAAGGGGTTGTACTGCGAGGGAGCCTGGGGAAGCCCGGCGAGCATGGCCGACTCGGGCAGGGTGAGATCGCGGGCCTTCTTCGAGAAGTAGACCTCGGCCGCGGCCTCCACGCCCAGAGCGGTGCGGCCGCCCGCGGTGCCGTAGGGCACCGAGTTCAGGTACTCCTTGAGGATCCACTGCTTGGACTGCTTCTTCTCGAGCTCCGAGGCCAGCTTGGCCTCGCGGATCTTCCGCTCCACGTTGCGCTCGGGGTTCTTGATGTAGAGCGCGCGCACAAGCTGCTGGGTGATCGTCGATCCGCCCTGCACCGTCTCTCCCGACTCCAGGTTGGCCACCCCGGCGCGCACGATGCCCTCGAAGTCCACTCCGGTGTGGCTCCAGAAGCGCTCGTCCTCGATGGCCACGGTCGCCGCGCGCAGGTCGCGGGTCTGCTCCCGGCCGGGCACGGGGGTGCGGATCTCGTCGGAGACCACGTAGCCGAGGCGCGAGCCGTCGGCGGCGAGGATCTCCGAGGAGCGTCCCTTGTCGTCGGGCTCGAGCTCCTCGATGGCCGGCGCGGTGGCCGCCACTGCGGCCACGTAGCCCACCACCGAGAGGCCTCCCAGGGCGGCCACGGCCAGACTCACGAGGAAGGCGATCGAGAGGGCGCTCCTCCCGCCACCGCGGCGCGCGCCGATTCGGCGTCGCCGTCGCCGGCTCGTCTTTCGCTCGCGGTTGGTCACGGTGGTGTGAGGGAACGGCCGGGTGGATCGGGGAGATCAGCCGGAACGGGGCGGATCTGCGCGGGCGCGGCGACGGAGGTCGACGGCTTGCCGCTTCGCCTCAGCTCCCGGCGCCCGAGGATAGCCCCTCTGCGCGGAGTCGTTCGAGGGCGGAGGCCCGAAGTCCTGCCGCCACCTCGAGGCGCTCGGCCGAGGTCTCCGCCGTCTTGACGAGCACGAGGCGAATCCCATCGCGCTCCACCTCGGCGATCGAGACGCTCACCTCGGGATCCTCCCGCAGCACCTCGAGCGCCCGCGAGGCGTCGGCTTCGGGAGGGATCCAGATCGAAACGTCCACGTGCACGGTCGGGTCGACGATCGTGTGGTTGACGATGGTCGACTGGGAGAGCCGCTCGTTGGGGATCACGATGCGACGCCCGTCGTCGGAGCGCACGTAGGTGTAGGAGAGGCGAACGTCCTCCACCGTGCCGGTCTGCTCCTCGAAGGTCACGAGGTCTCCCACCCGGATGGGCTGGGTGATGGCCAGCTGGATGCCGGCGATGGCGTTGGCCAGCGTCTGGCGGGCCGCGAAGCCGACGATGATGCCGAGCACCGCGGAGGAGGCGAGGATGCCGGTAGCGGTGCGCCTGACCCCGTCGAACTGCGACAGGGCCAGCGCGATGCCGACGAGCACGATGAGCGCGTAGACGAGGCGGCGCACGAGCCGGAGGCGGGTGTCGACCTCCGCGGTCAAGACCCCTCCTCCCGTCATGGCCACCGTCAGCCGCGTGCTCCGGCGGGCGAAGGTCCTGTCCACGGCCTGGGCGATGGCGAAGGCGAGCACCACGGTGATGGCCGCGGTGATCTCGCGCCGGTAGGCCACGAGGAAGGACTCAGGGCTGGGAACATCGGGGGTGATGGCGCGCGAGGGTAGTCCCGGGCTCGACACCGTTCTCATCGACGCCTTCGGCACGCTGCTCCGCCTCGAGCCTCCCGGGCCGCGGCTGGCGGCCGGGCTCGAGCGCAGGCTCGGACTCCAGGTGCGGGAGGCGGCGGCCACCGAGGCGTTCGCCGCGGAGATCGCCTACTACATCGACCACCACCTCGAAGGCCGCGACGCCCGCTCGCTGGCGGAGCTGCGCGGGCGCTGCGCCGAGGTGATCCGATCGTCGCTCGGCCTGGGCGAGGAGACGCGCACAGCGGTCCGCGGGGCCATGCTCGAAGCCATCACGTTCGAGGCCTACCCAGAGGCCGCGGCAGCCCTGGCCGAGCTGCGGGCCGGCGGTATCCGTCTGGTGGCCGCCAGCAACTGGGATTGCTCGCTCGCCGAGGTCCTCGACGACGTGGGCCTGT
>Ga0136614_10000356_pt1 | contig 21978 bp, 17 predicted proteins | sample AntDrymUQ2792106_2_FD_106643 | JGI IMG/M metagenome (GOLD analysis project Ga0136614, IMG submission 106643) | Polar desert sand microbial communities from Dry Valleys, Antarctica - metaG UQ279 (21.06) | ecosystem: Environmental > Terrestrial > Soil > Desert | place: Antarctica: Dry Valley... | reverse complement strand
GTCAGGGTCAGCGGGGGCGGAGGGGACTCGCCCACCGGGGGCGCCGAGCTGATCCTCCGAGTCGGTGGCCCGGCCGGGCCGGGTGGCGTGCTGCGCATGGGTGAGGACGGGGTCCTGAACGGGCGGCTCGGGGGCAGGCCGGTGAGAAGCAGGCTGCTGGCGGGCCTGTTCGCGAAGGAGGACGACGTCAGCGCCAGCCGCGCCGCCGGTCCGGCAGCGGCGCGGCTGCTGCGCGCCTTGTTGGGGGGCCGGGACCTCAGCACGGCTGCCCGCCGCATACTGGGTCGGTGAGTAGACGCCAAGCAGCCGGACTGGCCGCGGCCCTGGCGGCGCTACTGGCCATGCCCGCCTCCGCAGGGGCGGACCTCCGCTTCGAGCGGTGCGGCGGCTATGGCTACTCCTGCGCCCGGCTGAGCGTGCCGCTGGACCACAGCGGTTCGGTGGCGGGCACGGTCTCGCTGCGCGTCCAGCGGGTGCGGTCGCGGGCACGGCGATCGCGGGCGCCGGTGTTCGTGCTCGCCGGCGGGCCGGGCCAATCGGCCACCGCGGTGTTCTCGGGCGACGGCCTGGGGGCGCTTTACCCGGCTTACCGAAACCGCGACCTGATCGTGGTCGACCAGCGCGGCACGGGTCGGTCGGGAGCCCTGTCGTGCCCCGCCCTGGAGCGGGCAGACCCGCTCGGCGCCGGCCGCGCCGCCGGCGCGTGCGCCGCCCGGCTCGGAGCACGGCGCGGGTTCTTCACCACGGCCGACATGGTCGAGGACATCGAGGCGATCCGCCGCGAGCTGGGGAGCCCGCGGATCGCCCTGTTCGGGACCTCGTACGGGACCAAGGTCGCGCTGGCCTACGCGCTGAGATACCCGGCCGGCGTCGAGCGCCTGGTGCTGGACTCGGTCGTGGAGGCTGCCGGTCCCGACGCTCTCTACCGGGACAGCTTCGCCGCCGTGCCGCGCATCCTACGCTCGCTCTGCGGGTCGCGCTGCCGGAGCTTCACGCGTGACCCGGTGGCCGACCTGCGTCGCCTTGTCGCGCGGCTCCAGGCGCGGCGGTTGCGCGGCCCGCTGGTGGACAGGCGGGGCCGCCGGCGCGAGGTGTCGATGAGCCGCGGGGAGCTGTTCGCGGTTCTGGTGGCCGGAGACGTCGCCCCGGAGCTGCGGGCCGCGTTTCCCGGGTCGGTCCGGGCGGCCCTGACCGGCGACCCGGCCCCGCTCCTGCGGCTGCGCCGGCGCGTCCTGGCCACCGGCGTGGGCCTCACCCCGCGGCGCATTCTCAGCGCCGGCCTGTACGCCGCCACGACGTGCGAGGAGACCGCGTTCCCCTGGGCGCGCTCCGCTCCGCCCGTACCCTCGGAGCGTCTCCGCCAGGCCACGGCCAATTCCTCCGGGCTCGCCGACTCGGAGTTCGCCCCCTTCGACCGCGCCACCGCGCTGGGCAACGACCTGATCCGCCTGTGCGAGCGCTGGCCAACGGCGCGGCCCGCGCCAGTCTTCGGCCCCGGGCCGCTGCCCGACGTGCCCGTGCTGCTGCTGGAGGGCGAGGACGACGTGCGCACCCCGCTGGAGAATGCCCGCCGCGTTGGCGTGCTGTTTCCCCGGGCATCGCTGGTGGTCGTACCCGCCACCGGCCATTCCGCGCTGGGGGCCGACCGCAGCGGATGTGCCCGGCGCGCCTTCGGTCGTTTCTTCGCCGGGCGCGCCGTGCCCACCCGCTGCCGGCGTGTCCGCCGCCAGTCGGCCGTGGACCCACCGCCGCCGCGCGGGCTGTCCCGGGTTGGGCAGGCGCTGAGGGTGCGCGGCCTGCGTGGACGGACTCTGGCCGCGGTGTCGCTGACCCTCGGAGATGCGGCCGAGGACCTGGCCGCCGGCCTGGGGCTGACCGGCGGTGACTCCGACCTGGCGCGCGGAGGAGGGCTGCGCGGCGGCAGCTATAGCCTCGGCCCCGGAGGCACGCTGCGCCTCTCCGGCTTCAGGTTCGTGCCTGGGGTGCGCGTGGGGGGGTCCATCCGGCGGTTCGGCGGCGTGGGCCAGCGCGGGACGCTGCGGATCCGCGGCGACGCGGCGTCGCCGGGCAAGCTGGCGATTCGCGGCCGCCGGATCAGCGGCACACTCGGGGGTCGCCGCGTCAGGGGCAGTCTGACGGCGCCGGTGAGAGCGGCGACGCCGGCGGCTAGGGCCGCCCTCAGGCCGCCGTCGGCCTGGTGAGGCGGGCGGCGGGCGCCGGCGGGCGCGCCGCCACCAGCGGCTCCACCGTGACCTCGGCGCCGTGCTCGGGCACCAGCGTGATCGCTCGCCGCACGGGACGCTCGGGGCGTGGGTCGACCGGGTGCAGCGAGACGCGGGACACGATCTCCGACAGCACCGCTTTGAGCTCGAAGAGCGCGAAGCTGGCTCCGAGGCAGCGCCGGACCCCGCCGCCGAAGGGGAACCACGTGTAGGTGCCGGCCGGCCGCTCCAGGAAGCGCTCGGGCCGGAAGGCGAGCGGCTCGGGGTAGACGTCGGGACGTCGGTGCACGAGGTAGATGCACGGGGCCACGGTCACCCCGGCCGGCAGCAGCCGGCCGCCGATCTCCATCGGGGCCGTCAGCCGCCGGAGCACGATCGTCAGCACGGGCCGCAGCCGCAGAGTCTCCTTGGCCACAGCGTCGAGGTAGGCATCGTCGCCGGCCTCCACCTCGGCGCGCAGGCGCTCGAGCTTGTCGGGGTGGCGGGCCAGGCGCTCGATCGCCCAGGCCAGCGACGTGGCGGTGGTCTCGTGGCCCGCCACGAGCAGCGTCATCAGCTCGTCGCGCAGCTCCTGGTCGGTCATCCCCTTGCCGTCCTCGTCGCGCGCCTGGATCAGCATCGAGAGCACGTCGTCGCGCTCCTCCAGCCCGGAGGCCGAGCGCCGGAGGCGGATCTCCTCGAACAGCAGCTCGTCCGCCGGGCCGCGCACGCGCCGGAAGGCCGGCAGCCGGGTGAGGCGGTGGGGGCCGAGCGCGGCCAGCGTGGCCATCCGGCGCGGGTCGGAGCCCCAGGACAGCACCTCCCGCAGCGCGGCTTCGAGACGCTCGCGCCGGGATCGCTCGGTGACTCCGAAGACGGTGCGCATGATCACCTCGAGCGTGATCGCCTGCATGCGCGGCCACGTCTTCAGCGGCTCGCCGGCCCGCCACGTACCCACCTCGCGCGCGGTGACCTCGGCCATCGTGGCGCCGTACGCGCGCATCCGTTCCCCATGGAAGGAGGGCAGCATCAGCTTGCGCTGAGCCATGTGGGGCGCCCCGTCCAGCAGCAGGACCGAGTTTTTGCCGAGGACGGGCAGCAGAACGACGTTCGCCTCTCCGGCATGCAATAGGCGCGGGTCACCCGTGAACACCTGCTTGACCGCGTTGGGATCGGCCAGGAAGACCCAGGTCCCCTCGTGCACGATCCTGAGCGTGAACATGTCCCCGTAGCGCCGCCGGCAGCCCTCCATCATCGCCGTGGGCCTGACGATCCACTGCGCGCTCTGCACAGCACGCGGGGTGGAGGGTCCGGGCGGGAGTTCCAGGGACGCGCTCACGCCGGGTGCCGCCCGGGCTCGCCCCCCTTTACGGCGGCCTGGGTGCGGCCGGTCCGCTCACGCACGACGGTCACCACGAGAAGCACGATAACGCCGAGCGGGAAGGGCACGAGCGCGACCGTGGGAATGCCGAGCCCCGCCTTGGCCAGCAGGGCCATACCTGCGCCGATCAGGACGACCGCCAATGTGCCGCGCAGGATGGGCTGGGATACCCGCACCGACCAGTGGCTGCCCACCCACACGCCGGGCACCGACCCGATGAGCAGGGTGCCGGCGATCCCGAAATCAACGTTGCCGGCCACCAGATGGCTCGCCGCCGCGGCCCACAGCACGATCGCCGCGTGGAACACGTCGGTGCCCACCACCCGGGTAGGCACCAGGCGGAAGACGAGGATGAGGCCCACGGCGATCAGGGCCCCGCTGCCGGCGGAGGTCACTCCCAGCACGAACCCCACGCCCACGCCGAGGGCGACCGCGCCCAGCTTGTGCCGTCGTTGCATGGGCACCTCTGCCCGCTCACGCTCGTGGAAGCGCTTCATCAGCGCGCGGGCCAGGGTGGCGATCCCGCACAGCAGCAGCGCCGCCGCGAGCAGGGTGAGCAGGAGGTCGTCGAAGTTGCTCCCGTAGCGGTCCTGCAGCCGGTCGAGGACGTAGACGCCGGCGATGGCGGACGGCACGGAGCCGAGCGCCATCCAGAGTGTGAGGCGCAGGTCCACGGTGCGCTGGAGCCAGTGCTTGTAGCCGCCGACCGTCTTCGTGACGGCGGCGTAGGCCAGGTCGGTGCCGACCGCGGTGATCGGATTGATCCCGAAGACGAGGATCAGCAGCGGCGTCATCAGGGACCCTCCGCCGATGCCCGTCATGCCGACCATGACCCCGACCCCGAGGCCGAACGCAATCAGTGCGAGATCCACTGCGGAGAGGCTATTGGCCGGACAGAGGTCCCCAAAGGACCATGCCCGCCGCGACGGTGTCGTTGGTCGACTCGTCAATCAGGATGAAGCTGCCGGTGGCCCGGTTCCGGCCGTACTCGTCGACGCACAGGGGCCCCGACAGCCGAAGTGACAGGCGACCGATCTCGTTGAGCGACAGGCCGGTGGCCTGCTCGTCGCGGTGGAGCGTGTTCACGTCGATGCGGTAGCGCAGGGCTTCGACCTTGGCCAGCACGGTGCGGGTGGTGTGCTTGATCCGGTAGCGCCCCGAGGGTTGGAGCGGTCGCTCGGAGAACCAGCACACCATCGCCTCCAGGTCCCTCGTCTCGCGGGGCCGGTTGTGCGGGCGGCAGACCATGTCGCCGCGCGACACGTCCACGTCGTCCTCAAGGCGCAGGGTCACCGACAGCGGCGGGTAGGCCTCCTCAACCGGTCCGTCGAACGTCTCGATGGCCTCCACTCGGGTCTCGAGGCCCGACGGCAGCACCACCACGTCGTCCCCGGCCCGAAAGACCCCCGAGGCCACCTCGCCGGCATAGCCGCGGTAGTCGTGGTGCTCATCGGACATCGGGCGCACCACCCACTGCACGGGGAAGCGGGCGTCCACCAGGTTGCGATCGGAGGCGACGTGTACGTGCTCCAGGTGGTAGAGCAGCGACGGGCCCTCGTACCAGGGCATGCGCTCTGATCGCTTCACGACGTTGTCGCCGTGAAGGGCCGAGATGGGCACGAACGTCACGTCGGGCACCTCGAGCTTGGCCGCCCAGCCCGTGAACTCTCCGCGGATCTGGTCGAACGTGTCCTGGTCGAAGCCCACCAGGTCCATCTTGTTGATGCAGATCACCAGGTGGGGGATGCGCAGCAGCGACGCGATGAACGCATGCCGGCGCGACTGCTCGAGCACGCCCTTGCGGGCGTCCACGAGCACCAGCGCCAGATCGGCCGTCGACGCCCCTGTGACCATGTTGCGCGTGTACTGCTCGTGTCCCGGGGTATCGGCGATGATGAACTTGCGCCGGGGGGTGTGGAAGTACCGGTAGGCCACGTCGATCGTGATGCCCTGCTCACGCTCCGCGCGCAGCCCGTCGGTCAGCAGCGCGAGGTTGGTGTAGGTGTCGCCACGCTGGCTGGAGGCGCGCTCCACGTGCTCGAGCTGGTCCTCGAAAATCGACTTGCTGTCGTAGAGCAGGCGTCCGATCAGGGTGGACTTGCCGTCGTCGACCGAGCCCGCGGTGGCGAACCGGACGAGCTCGGAGGAGCGCGCCAGCAGGGCGTGGCCGTTGGTCTGTGCCACGGCGCTCAGAAGTAGCCCTCCTTCTTGCGGTCCTCCATGGCGGCCTCGGACACGCGGTCGTCCGCGCGAGTCTCGCCGCGCTCGGTGATCCGGGTGGCGGCGATCTCGGTGACCACGTCCTCCAGGGTCGCGGCGTCCGAGCGCACCGCGCCCGTGCAGCTCATATCGCCCACCGTCCGGAAGCGCACCGACTCCTCGAACGGAACCTCGCCGTCCAGGAGCTCGATGAACGGGGAGACCGCGTACAGCATCCCGTCGCGCCGGAACACGTCGCGCATGTGGGCCAGGTAGATCGTGGGCAGCGGGATCCGCTCCTCGCGCACGTACTGCCACACGTCGAGCTCCGTCCAGTTGGACAGCGGAAAAACGCGCACGTGCTCGCCCGGCTTGACGAACCCGTTGTAGAGGTTCCAGACCTCGGGCCGCTGGGCCTTGGGGTCCCACTGGCCGAAGTCGTCGCGGAACGAGAGGATGCGCTCCTTGGCCCGCGCCCGCTCCTCGTCGCGGCGGGCGCCGCCGAAGGCCGCCTTGAAGCCATGCTCCTCGATCGCGTCGAGCAGCGTGACCGACTGCAGCCGATTGCGCGAGGCGCGCGGGCCGCGCTCCTCGACCACGCGGCCGCTGTCGATCGAGTCCTGCACGGACGCGACGATCAGCCGGGCGCCGGTCTGCGCCACTACCTCGTCGCGGTAGGCGATCACCTCGGGAAAGTTGTGCCCGGTGTCCACGTGCATGACCGGGAAGGGCAGGGCGCCGGGCCAGAAGGCCTTACGGGCCAGGTGGAGGAGCACGGCGGAGTCCTTGCCGCCGGAGAACAGCACCACGCCGCGCTCCAGCTCGGCGGCCACCTCGCGGATCACGTGGATGGCCTCGGACTCGAGCGCTCGTAGGTGGGAGATCTCGTAGCTCACGTGTTCCGCATCCTCGGGCCGTGAGGATACGGGTGCCTCGGGAGTGCTCACACGTGCAGCCCGCACTCCGTCTTCTCGGAGCCGGCCCAGCGCCCCGCGCGGCCGGCACCGGGAAGCGTGCACGGAGCGCACCCGATCGACTCGTAACCCTGGTCGTGAAGCGGGTGGTAGGGCAGGTCGTGCTCGTGCACGTAGCGCCAGACGTCGTCCTCGGTCCAATCCGCGAGGGGGTTGAACTTCCACAGTCCGCGCTCCTCCTGCCACTCCTCCTTCGGGGCCCCGGACCGCGTCGGCGACTGCTCGCGGCGGATCCCGGTGATCCAGGCGTCCGCGCCCGTCAAGGCGCGCTCCAGCGCCGCCACCTTACGCACCCCACAGCAGTTGTCGGGCGTCCAGGGGCCATTCATGCTCGAGGCGTCGAAGACCTCGACGCGCAGGCCGTAGCGGTCCTCGATCTTGCGCCAGACCTCGTAGGTGTCGGGGAACAGCGCACCGGTGTCGATCGTGAACACGCGAGCGGAGGTCTCGATGCGCATCAGCATGTCGATCAGCACCGACTCCTCCTTCTGGAAGGAGCAGGCCATCACGAGGTTGGGGTGGTGACGGTCCACCGCGTGCGCAAGCACGTCGGTGGCGGGGACCTCCTCTAGACCGCGCATTCGCCCTCCCCCCGGATCACCTGGAAGGGCTCCTTTCGCTGCCAGTCGATGAAGTGCGCCATGTTCTCGAGGTTGAACTCGACCGGGAGCGACAGCTCGCGGGCCTCATCCTCGAACCGGGTTGCACCGACCCGCTCGGCGTAGGCGTTGAACGCCTCGCCCTCGTCGCGCTCTGCCTCGTACATACGCAGCCAGCGCTCAACCGCCTCGGGGACACGCTTGGCGGGGAGGCGAACCTTGAGTCGCGTTCCGTAGCCCACGACGCCGCCCTCGTAGGTGCCGCCGATGTGGGCCACGTAGGCGGGGATGGTGTGCTCGCCGACCTTGATCGAAGCGCCGTAGAGCCCGATGTTGGCGATGTGGTGCTGGCTGCAGCCGTTGGGGCAGCCGGACATCTTGATGTGGACCTGCCGAGTCAGCGGGTCGGTGATGCCCATCGACTCGATGCGCTCGCTCACGGCGCGGTTGAGCCCCATGGAGCTGGTGATGCCGAGCTTGCAGGAGTCGGTGCCCGGGCAGCTGACCACGTCGTTGATCTCGTCCGCCCCGGACTCGCCCAGGCCCAGCTCGTCCAATGCGCGCCAGGCTTCGTAGATGCTCTCGTCGCGCACCCAGCGCAGCACCAGGTTCTGGTGCACCGTGGTGCGGGCGTAGCCGCCGGAGAAGTCGCGCATGACCTGCGCGAGCCCGCGGAACTGCTCGGGCGTCAGGTCGCCGCGCACGACCCTGACCTGGACCGAAGAGAAGCCCTCCTGGCGCTGAGCCTGGACGTTCGAGGCGCGGAAGCGCTCGTACTCGCTCAGGTCCCCGTTCGGGCTCGCATAGGCGGACGGCACCGGGGGCGCCGAGGCCTCCTCGTCGTCGACGAAGAGCAGCGGCTGGGGATCGAAGTCCCGCTCGCCGACCCAGTCGCCCTTCAGCTCCTCCTCGACCTGGTTGCGCAGCTCGTCGATGCCGAACTTGTCCACGAACACCTTGATGCGGGCCCGCGCGCGGTTCTTTCTCAGCCACTCCTGGCGGTCGAAGATCCGGAACACGGCCTCGGCCCACTTGAGGTACTCGCCGTCGTCCGCGCGCACGAACTCCGACAGCGTGGGGGCCACCCGCGGCATGATCGACGTGCCTCCGCCGACGCGCAGCTCGAAACCGCGTACGCCGTCCCTGATTCGCGGGATGTATGCGACGTCGTGGATCCCCGTGATCGCGCGGTCCTCGTCGGTGGCGGTGAAGGCCGTCTTGACCTTGCGCGGCATCAGCTGGGTGGTGGGGTGGCGCACGAAGTAGCGCACATAGGCACCCGCGTAGGGCGTGGGGTCGAACAGCTCGCCCTCGCAGATGCCGGCCCACGGGTCGCCGGTCACGTTGCGCACGGTGTTGCCGCAGCCCTCGCGGGAGGACAGCTTGGCGTCGCCCAGCACGCGGATCGCCTCCGCGGCGTCGCGCAGCGGGATGTGGTGGATCTGGATGTTCTGGCGGGTGGTGATGTGGCCCTTGTTGAGCGGGGCGAACCGTTCCACCACTTCTGCGAAGGCCTCCATCTGCTCCGGAGTGACGCCGCCGAAGGGGAGCTTGACCCGGATCATCTGGACGTCGGCCTGGCGCTGCCCGTACACGCCTTGCTTGAGGCGAAAGCCGATGAACTGGTCCTCGGGTGTCTGGCCGTCGAGGAACTTCTCGGCCTCCGAGTCGAAGTCGTCGAACTCGCGCTCGAGGATCGGGATGATGTCCCCGGGCACGTTCTCGTAGACCTCCGGGTTGTCGAGCGAGCCTGCGCGGCCCTTGCGCCTGGGCTCCGCCGTAACCGGTTCCATGTGGGTCGAGTCCTCCGCCGTCGGGTCGAGTCCGGGACCATGAAACTACCAAAACCCGACTCGGGTTAAGGCAAATACCTCTGCTCGGCGTGCAGATCGGCCCTCGACGGCCCGAGCGGATAGGCTCGCGCCGGCCATGGACCCTCGCCTCGACGCCACCGGACAGGCCGCCCTGGTGGCCTCCGGGGAGGTGTCCCCGACCGAGCTGGTGCAGGCTGCGATCGACCGTGTCCAGGCGCTCGACCCGGAGCTGAACGCGGTCATCCACCCGCTGTTCGAGAAGGCCCTGACCACCGAGCCGGCCGACGGGCCGTTCCGCGGGGTGCCCACGGTGGTCAAGGACCTGGCCTGCCACACCGCGGGCGATCCCTACCACGAGGGCATGGCCTTTCTCAGGGACCTGGGCTGGACGGAGGGGGAGGACACCTGGCTGGCGCGGCGTCTGCGCGAGGCCGGGTTCGTGTTCGTTGGCAAGACGAACACCCCCGAGCTGGGAATCCTGCCCACCACCGAGCCCGAGGCGCACGGCGCCTGTCGCAATCCGTGGGATCCGGGGCACTCCACCGGTGGCTCCAGCGGGGGATCGGCCGCGGCGGTGGCCTCGGGCATGGTCCCGATCGCCCATGCCAACGACGGCGGCGGCTCCATCCGCATCCCGGCCAGCGCATGCGGGCTGGTGGGCCTCAAGCCGTCGCGCGGACGGGTGTCTGTGGCGCCGCAGTTCGGCGACGTGATGTCCGGCCTCACCCAGGAGCTCGTGGTCTCGCGGTCGGTGCGCGACACAGCGGCGGTGCTCGAGTGGGTGGCGGACCCGCCGCCGGGCGAGCCCTACGTGGCGCCGGCGCGGGAGCGCGCCTACAACGATGAGGTCGGCGCCGACCCGGGGCGCCTGCGGATTGGCCTCTGCACCAGGCCACCCGGGGGACAGTTCGACTCCCATCCCGAGTGCGTGTCGGCGGCCGAGGAGACCGGGCGGCTGCTGGAGTCGCTCGGGCATTCGGTAGAGGAGTCCTATCCGGACGCGCTGGACGACGAGCAATACATCCCCACCTTCCTGGTGCGCTGGAGCGCCGGGGTGGACTGGAACCTCCGCTACTGGTCGGACCGCGCCGGGCGCGAGATAGGCCCGGACGACGTGGAGGCGCTCACGTGGGCGCTGGCCGAGATGGGGCGCGGCTACACGGCGGGGGAGTACCTGCGCGCGGTGGAGTACCACCAGGTCGTTACTCGCAGGACGGCCGCGTGGTGGGCCGGCGGGTTCGACCTGCTGCTCACGCCGACCATGGCGGTCCCGCCGCTGCCGCTCGGCTCGTTCGCCCCGGATCCGGAGAACCCCCTGATGCCGATCGTGACCGCCACGCCGTGCGCGGTCTTCACGGCGGGCTTCAACAGCACGGGGCAGCCGGCGATATCGCTGCCGCTGCATTCCAGCGTCGAGGGGCTGCCGATCGGTGTTCAGCTGGTGGCGGCCTACGGTCGTGAGGACCTGCTGCTGCGCGTGGCCTCCCAGCTGGAGGAGGCGGCGCCGTGGGCCGACCGAACGCCGCCGATCTTCGCGGGGGCCGTGAGCTCGTAGGCGACAGGCGCGCTCGGCCTCGGCGCCCGCTAGAGGGGCGCGCACCGGCTCGGCCAGCTAGCGCTCGAAGAAGTCGAAGAAGCCGTCCATATCGGGGCCTGCGTTGACCAGCGCCAAATGGTCGAAGCCGGCATCGGCGAACCGCCGCACGACCGCGATGTGCGCCTCCGGGTCAGGTCCGCAGGCGAACACCTCCCAGCGAGTACCCGGTTGGTGGGCGGCGAAACGGCCCGGGATCGCGGGGGGCCGGCCCGAGAGGAGCCACCCGCGGCTATCGTGCCCGCGGTGCGCCATCGGTCTCTCCGCCACCGTGGGCTCGTCTTGTCGGCCGCGGTTGTCATGTGCGCCCTCGTCTGCGCGCTGGTCCCGTCGGTCGCGGCAGCCGACCGGCGCGGTGGGTCCACGGGACCCGCGCTGGGGATCGCCCGATCCAAGCTGGCGGCGGGCCTGACGTGCAGCCGGGGATTCGCCAAGAGCACCAGGGCGCCGGTGCTGCTCACCCCGGCGTTCTCGAGCGCCGGGACCTCGTACGGCTGGAACTACATCCCTCAGCTGACAGCCGACGGGATCCCGTTCTGCTCGATATCCGTGCCCGACGAGGGATACGGCGACCTGCAGAGAACCGCGGAGTACGTCGTCTTCGCCGTCCGCCGGATGTCCAGGGTCACCGGCCACAAGGTCACGCTCCTCGGCCATCAGCACGGGGGCCTGGACGAGTTGTGGGCCATTACCTTCTGGCCCGACGTGGCGCGCTCGGTCTCCGATCTGGTCACGCTCGCGACGCCGCACTCGGGCACGACCTCCTCGGTCGCGCTGTGCGCGGGAGATGGTCGTTGCACCGCCGCGCTTCGCCAGATCACGAAGGGCTCGCGCTTCCTCGCCGCGCTTCGTGCCGCGCCGCTGCCGAAGGGCGTGGCCATCACGTCGATCTCCTCGAAGAGCGACGCGCTCATCGTTCCGCAGCCGGCGGCCAGCCGCCGCCGCGGCATTCACCACGTCCTGCTTCAGCGCGTCTGCCCGGGACGCGTGGTCGACCACTTCGCCGCACTGGCGGACAACGTGGCCTACAAGCTCTTCCTCGACGCTCGCTCGCACCGTGGGCCGGCTTCCCGGGCCCGCCTTCCGGTGAAGGTCTGTGCCAGGCAATACATGCCCGCGGCCGACCCGGCGACCCTCTCGCTGACCGGACTGTTCCTGGAGGGCTTCTTCGAGCGCAACGCCGCCTCGAACGACCGCGAGCCGAAGATCGCGGCGTACGCCCGGCGGCCCGGTAAGTAGCTCCAGGCCAGCCGGGACCCGCTCGTTCAGCCCGAGGCCAAGCGCGAGGAAACGGCCATCGCGCGGATCGCCGCGCCCGGCCTCGATCCCGGCAACGTCACCGACGTCGTCTGCACCCATCTCGACGGCGATCACGCCGGCGGGCTGCCCGACTTCCCGGCCGCCCGAGTGCACGTCTTTCGTCCGGAGATGGAGGCCGCTCTGCAACCCGGTCTGATGGAGCGGCTCCGCTACGTCGGTGATCACACCGCCCATGGACCGAAGTGGGTGCCGCACGACGTTGCCGGGGCCGAGTGGGAGGGCTTTGAGGCTGTCCGCGCGATCGATGACCTTGACCCGGAGATCCTGATCGTGCCTCTGGTCGGCCACTCGCGAGGCCACAGCGCCGTGGCGGTCCGCGACGGCAACGGATGGCTGGTGCACTGCGGCGACGCCTATTTCCACCGCGGCGCGCTCGATACCCCCCCGCGCGTCCCACCCGGCTTTCGCGCCTTCGAGAACATCGTCGGGCTCCAGCGCCGGCTTCGCCTCTCGAACCAGGAGAGGCTGCGCGAGCTGATCGGACGGGCGGAGCAGCGGGTGCGGCCGTTCTGCGCCCACGACCCGATCGAGCTGGAACGCTGCGGCGGCTAGGGCGCTAGGGCCCCCACGCCGCACGCTCCGCCGGGCCGCGCCCCGTGGCCTCGTACAGGCCGGCACGCAGCCACGGATTCATCCCTGACCGCTCGGCGACCGGGGCGGGCGCGGTGTCGCGCAGGAACTGCTCGATGGCGGCGGCGATCGCCGCCGCCTCCTCGGGACTCGCCGACCCGCGAGTGACCTCGATCTGGGGGCGGGCCGGGCGCTGCTGTCCATTGCGGCTCATGGCGGCGCCAAGGGTACCCGCGGCCGGGGCGACGAGTACCTTCGGCCGCCTGACCAATCTGCTCGTCTTTCCGCACGACGTCGTGCTCCGCGCGATCTCCCCCGAGGACGCGATCGAGCGGGTCCGCCACGGGTTCGTGGAGTTCGCCGGCGGCATCTGGTCCATGCCGCCGAAGGTCTACCTCCAGGCCCCGACCGGCGGCGACTTCCGCGCCATGCCCGCCCTGGGCGACGGCCTGGCCATCCTCAAGTGGGTCACCTCGTTTCCCGACAACCCCGCCGCCGGGCTGCCGGTGGTCATGGGCATGCTGGCCGTCTCCGACGCCGCGGACGGCCGGCCGCTGGCCTTGGTCGACGTCCGAGCGGTCACCGCCCTGCGCACCGGCGCCGTTGCCGCCGTGGCCGCTCAGGAGCTGGCCCGCGGCGACTCGCACACGGTTGGCATCGTCGGCTGCGGCCTGCACGGCGCCTGGTCCGCCCGCTGTCTGGCCGCCGCGGAGTACGGACCGGGGGTCTGCTTCGACCCGGACCCCGACGCTGCGGGCCTCCTGGCCGGCGAGCTGGGATGGGAGGCGGGCAGCCTGGAGGACTCCCTGGCGTGCGACGTGGTGACCTGCGTGACGCCCGGCGCGCAGGCGGTGGTCACCGAGGCCGACCTGCGTCCAGGTGCCCACCTCAACATGCTGGGCGCGGACGGGCCGGGCAAGGCGGAGGCCGAGCCGGCGGCGGTGGCGGCGTGCGAGCTGTTCTGCGATGAGTGGGAGCAGGCCAGCCACGGCGGCGAGTTGACCGGCGCGGTGGCGGCGGGGCTCGTGGGCCGCGACCGCGTGACCCAGCTCGGCGACGTGCTCACCGGGGCGGCGCCCGGTCGGTCGAGCGATGCCGCCACCACCCTGTTCGACAGCACCGGCCTGGCCATCCAGGACCTCTCGATCTGCCACGCGCTGCTCGAGGCTCACCGCGCGGGCGAGATCAAGGCCGGCACCGTCACCCTTTGAACCCGTAGAGTCCCGCGCGATGGAGGACGAGGTCGGGCGCCGCGCGCTCGCCAAGGCCACCCGCAGGCTGATCCCGTTCCTGTTCGGGATCTACGTCGTCGCCTATCTGGACCGGGTGAACGTGAGCTTCGCCCAGCTGCAGCTCGAGGACGACCTGGGCTTCAGCGACACCATCTTCGGGCTCGGCGCCGGCATCTTCTCGCTCGGCTACGTGATCTTCGGCGTGCCGAGCAACCTGGCGCTGGCGCGCTTCGGCGCTCGTCGATGGCTCGCCGCGATCATGATCGTCTGGGGAATCCTCTCGGCGTCCACGATGTTCATCACCGGCGCCGCCGGCTTCTACATCCTTCGGTTCGTGCTCGGCGCGGCCGAGGCGGGCTTCTTCCCGGGCATCATCCTGTACTTGACGTGGTGGTTCCCCGAGCGCGAGCGCACGCGCGCACTCGCCCTGTTCCTCACGGCGATCTCGGTGGCCTACGTGGCCGGCGGGCCGATCTCCGGCGGGCTGCTCGAGCTCGACGGCGTGCTCGGCCTGGACGGCTGGCAGTGGCTGTTCCTGTGCGAGGGCCTGCCGGCGGTCGGCCTCGGCATCTTCACCCTGCGCTACCTGGACGAGGGGCCGGAGGACGCTGAGTGGCTCGACGCAGAGGAGCGCGACTACCTCGTGGGCGAGATCGCGCGCGAGCGCGCGCTCATGGAGGCGGCGGCGCCGGGCGGCGGGCGCATCGGCGAGGCTCTGGCCAGCGGCCAGGTCTGGCTGCTCGGGCTCATCTACTTCATCCTGCTGTCGGCCGGCTTCGGCCTCACCTTCTTCGTTCCGGACCTCGTGCAGGACCGCACCGGCTTCAGCGACTTCGAGGTGGGCGCGCTTGCCGCGGTGCCCTACGGGATCGCCACGGTGGCCATGCTCGTGGTGGCCCGCCGCGCCGATCGCGCCCCGAGCCGCCGGCCGTACATCGCCGGGCTCGCGCTGGTCGGCGCGCTCGGCACCGTTCTCACGGCATATGCGCAGTCCACGTTGTTGCTCACGGTGGCCATCTCCCTCGCAGCGGTGGGGCTCCTCGGAGCCATCCCGGTCTTCTGGGCGCTGCCCACGGCGTTCCTGAGCGGCGCGGGCGCCGCGGCGGGCATCGCTTTGATCGCGGTCCTCGGCAACCTCGGCGGGTTCGCCGGGCCGGCGTTCACCGGGATCTCGGAGGACTCCACCGGCGGCTTCGAGATGCCGCTGACCGTGCTCGCCGGCCTGCTCGTGGTTGGCGCCGCGCTGGTCTACGCCGCCCGCGAGAGCCCGGCCCCCGCACCCACGACCACGCCGGCGCCGGCCGCGGCAGGCGACTCACTGTGACCGCCGACATCGGTGACCGGAGAAGACGACCTCGAGCGCCTACCGCTGCAGCACGTACCGATGAGTGCCGGCGCGCACCCGGAAGCTCGCGCCTCGAGACCCCACCGACACCTGCCCCGTAGGCTGTGCAGCACCGCCGCACCGGCGCCCGGCCCACACGCGAGTCCCGCGCGGCAAGGGCAGGGCCAGGCGCACCGACGAGTCGCCGTCGCTGCGAATGCTGACGGCCAGGCAACGCCGGCCGGTGAGCCCGGCGCGACGGCCGTCGATGGTCGCGCGTCCCACGTTCTCCAGGTTCAGCCGCAGCGCGTTGCGGGGCCGCAGCCGCCGGATCCGCTCCCATTCGGTGCCGATCACCGACTGGGGTGCGGGCGACTCGCCGTTGGGGGCGGTGACCGGCTTGGTCACGGGCCGGCCCGCCTGGGCGAAGCCGCTCGTCGGCGCGCTGCTGCGCGCGCTGATCTCGCCACGGGCAGGATCGGTGGCCGGGTCCCCGGCGGCGTCGCGCACCCGCAGGTCCGAGACCCAGTAGGCGTGGTCGTGGACCAGTCCGAGCGCGGAACGGTCCGCGTCCGGGAGAAAGGCGTAGTCCACGCGGCGCGGGTCGCGCTGGACCACTGGTGCGGCGAGCTCCCTGCGCGCCGCGGCCCACTGGTCGACTGCGGCGGCCTCATAGTGCCCACCGGCGTAGGTCCACAGCTGGCTGCGCAGGCCGAGCTCGTCGAAGCGGGCCTGCTGCGCCCGCGGTCCGACGTACGGCACGGCCGTGTCGGTCAGCCCGGCCCAGTTGAGGAACGGCACCCAGCGAGCGTTCTCCACGATCAGGTTGGTGTTCGTGAACTGCCCGCTCGAGGGCACCCCCGGCGGGATCCAGACGCCGCGCCCCGGCGGGCCGACGGTGGTGAAGGCCTGCCCGAAGAGGTCGGGCCACTGGAGCCCGAGCTTGTAGGTGCCGTAGCCGCCCATCGAGTAGCCGGAGATCGCCACTCGGTCGCGGTCGAGCCGGAAGTGGCGGGCCAGGTCGGCCCAGACCTCGAAGAAGTCGGCCTCGGCCTCGTCGGTGTACCAGCCGTCGGGCCCGCGGCCGAGGGTCGTCACGTAGAACCGGCCCTGGTCCTCTCCCAGCTGTTGCGGCTGCCGCGGCGAATACACGGCGTACTGGGTGTAGGTGGCCGATAGCGAGTGGAGCGCGAAGTTCAGGCCCGCGCGGCGGGTCATGGCGTACGTGCTTGGCACGTAGACCAGGTACGGCTGGAGCGACCCGCCGAACTCGGGGAACTCCGTGCGCACCCCCTCGGGCACCGCGAGGCGCGAGGGGAAGATGCGTGCCTGCTTGAGACCCGGAGCGTGAATGGGCCCGGTGCGGCCGGAGGCGAGCCGGCCGAAGTCCACATCGGCGCGGAAGTCACCCGTGGTGCCGGCTCCGAGCGCAGTGGACTGGTTCCGCTCGAACCATGTGCCGACCGTTCGCGGCTGATCCTGCTCGTCGAAGCGGAAGGCGATGTTGAACACGCCGGGCGCCGACCTCGCCGGGTTGGAGGATCCGGGCTCCTCGGCGGTCGGGTCGCCGGCCCGGACCGCCTTGAAGCCGCTGCCCGACCACAGCCCGGTGCCGGCCACGTAGCGCCAGACCGAGCGCTTGGGGTCCATCACCGAGCGGGGCACGCGGATCGTCATCTGATTGGCGCGGCGGTCGATCGACACCGCCCCGCGGGGGAGGTCCTGTGAGGCCCCGCCCGGCAGGTCGCTCACCCTCCCACCGGTGCCCCACGCGGTGATGAACCGGTCGAGGCCGGGCGAGGTGAGCCCCGCGCCGTTCGGCCAGGCGACCTGGGCCCCGCCACTGCGGTCGGTGTCGATCCCGATGCCGACGACCGCCGCGTCGTCGGCCAGGACCGTGCCCAGCGTGATGCGGTAGATCAACGCCGTCGAGGTCGGCTTGATGCGCAGCTCCACCAGGTCGGCCGCGTTGTTGGCGTAGCGGGGAGCGGTCGGGTAGAAGAGGTCCCCGTCGGAGGGTGAGAACCCGTCTGTGCCCGGAGGGGAGGTGCTCACGCCCGTCTCCGCGCCGTGGTCGTCGAAGAGGTAGTCCTGGTAGAGGTACTCGCCCGCCCGGTAGGCGTCGGTCCCGGACACGAGCAGCGGCTTGGCCCGGAAGGGAGCTAGCACCGCCAGTTGCGGAACCCGCGGCGCCTGCTCGTAGAGCAGCGGCGGGCCCGGGCGCTCGCCGGACGTGACCTTGGGGAGCGTCGTGGCCATCGCCGCTGCGGGCGACAGGGCGAAGATGGCGGCAACGGTCAGGCGGATCCTCATAGCGGAATGTTCCCGTGCTTTCTCTTCGGCGTGTCCACGCGCTTGGTCTGCAGCGTCTCCAGCGCGCGGATCAGCTTGGGCCGCGTCTGGTGGGGAACGATCACGTCGTCGATGTAGCCGCGCTCGGCCGCCGAGTAGGGGTTGGCGAACCGCGCCTTGTAGTCCCCGATCAGCTTCTCGCGTCGCTCGTCCGGGGTGGGTGAGCTCTGGATGTCCCGACGGTGAATGATGTTGACCGCTCCCTCGGGGCCCATCACCGCGACCTCGGCCGTCGGCCACGCGAAGTTGAAGTCGGCCAGCATGTGCTTGGAGTTCATGACGTCGTAGGCGCCGCCGTAGGCCTTGCGCGTGACGATCGTGAGCTTGGGCACCGTGGCCTCGGTGAAGGCGTACAGGAGCTTGGCGCCGTGGCGGATGATCCCGCCCCACTCCTGGCTCGTGCCGGGAAGGAAGCCGGGCACGTCGCAGAACGTGAGCAGCGGGATGTTGAACGCGTCGCAGAAGCGCACGAAGCGCGCCGCCTTCTCCGATGAGGCGATGTCCAGCACCCCGGCCATCTGGCTCGGCTGGTTGCCCACCACCCCGACCGGCCGCCCGTTGAGCCGTGAGAAGCCGATCACGATGTTGCGAGCGAAGTGCTCCTGCACCTCGAAGAACTCGCCGTTGTCCACGATCAGGTGGAACACGTCGCGCATGTCGTAGGGCTTGTTGGGACTGTCGGGAACGATCCGGTCCAGCTCCTCGTCCATCCGCTCCGGGTCGTCGCCGGTGTCCATCCGCGGCGGCAGCTCCAGGTTGTTCTGGGGCAAAAAGGACATCAGGTAGCGGGCGTCCGCCAGGCAGCTCTCCTCGTCGTCGGCCGCGAAGTGCGCCACCCCGGACTTGCTGTTGTGCGTCATCGCACCGCCCAGCTCCTCGAACTCCACCTCCTCGCCGGTCACGGTCTTGATCACGTCGGGACCGGTGATGAACATGTGCGAGGTCTCCTTGACCATGAAGATGAAGTCCGTCATGGCTGGGGAGTACACGGCGCCGCCCGCGCAGGGCCCCATGACCAGCGAGATCTGGGGGATCACGCCCGAGCACTGCACGTTGCGCACGAACACGTCGCCGTAGGCGCCCAGGGACACGACGCCCTCCTGGATGCGCGCGCCGCCCGAGTCGTTGATGCCGATGACCGGGCAGCCGATGCGGGCGGCCAGGTCCATGACCTTGACCATCTTCTCCCCCATCAACCTCGCCCAGCGAGCCGCCGAAGACGGTGAAGTCCTGAGAGAAGACGGCGACCGGACGGCCTCCGATCAGGCCGTGCCCGGTCACTACCGCGTCGCCCCAGGGCCGGTTGTCGAGCATGTCGAAGTCCGCAGTGCGGTGGCGCACGAAGGTGTCGAGCTCCTGGAAGGAGCCGGGGTCCAGCAGCTTGTCGAGCCGTTCCCGGGCCGTGAGCTTGCCCTTGGAGTGTTGCTTCTCCTCGGCCTGCGGATTCGTGTGCGCGGCCTGCTCGCGCAGCTCGTTGAGCTGGGCGAGCTTCTCCTCGTAGGTCTCCGGCGATCTCCGGCGCATGCGGCGGAGGAGTCTACGCGGCTACCGCCCGGCGTTCTCGTAGTACGGGGGAGGGCTCCCGGCGCGCCTTACCACCGCGTCGTACATGGCGGCCGCCCGCCTGGGGTGGCGGTCCGACACGTCATTCGTCTCCGCAGGGTCGCGGGCCAGGTCGTACAGCCGCCGGTTGCGCCCCCGGTTGTCGGCGATCAGCTTCCACCGGGCGGTCTGGGCATAGAGGTGGTTGGCGTAGCCGCCGTAGGCGAACTCGCGCTCCCGCGGGCGGCGCCCCTTGAACACCGGCGATAGGTCGATCCCCGTCATCGAGCGTGGCGCCTGGACGCCCAGGAGCGACAGCAGCGTGGGGGCGATGTCGTGGGTCTGGGCCAAGTGATCGCTCGACGCCCTTGGCCGGCGGCGCGCCGGGTCCACGATCACGAGTGGGACCCGCATGAGGACCGGGTGGAGGATCGAGGCGATCTTCCCTGTCCACCCGTACTCGCCGAGCATGAAGCCGTGGTCGCCCACCAGCACGATCGCGGTGTCGCGGTCCAGGCCCAGCGTGTTGAGGCGGTCGAGGAAGACGCCCAGCCAGCGGTCGGTCATCGTCACCTCCGCGGCGTACAGCGCGCGCATCCGGTTGAGCACTCGCGAGCGGTTGCCGTCATCCAGGTAGCCGTCCACTCGCCCGTAGCGCGGCATGGCCGGCTCAGGCCCGCGGTAGTCGGGATCGCCGTAGAGGTCGATGTACTTGCGCGGCGGCGTCCACGGCTCGTGCGGCTCGTAGGTGTCCACCACCATCGCGAACGGCCGCTGGCGGCCCGCCTCGTCGAGCAGCCGAGCGGCGTCGGCGAACACGCGCGCCGCGAAGGAGCGGGTCTCGTCGCGCGCGTAATGGCTGTTGGCCAGGTAGCGCCGCATGCGCTCCCGTGCCTTCGAATCAGGGGCGAGCGCGGGGTCGAGCCAGTGGCGCAACTCCTGCTGGGACACGCCAGTCCGCCGCCCACCGATCTGGCCGCCGGTGCGCACAAAGCGTTCCACCCCGCGGCGCAGCGGTCCGTAGGGGACCGAGAACCCGAGGAAGGGGTTGTCCGTGACGTAGCTCGTCCAGTAGCCCGCGCGGCGCAGCACGGGGAGCAGCGATCGCTCCACGTTGGTCAGCGGCGACCAGCCGGGAGATTGCAGCAGGCCGCGATAGTCGTGCCAGCCCCGGAAGGGCCAGTTCCGGCGCCCGCTGAGCAGCGAGTTGCGCACCGGCACGGTGGGCAGGGCCTCCGGATGGGCGCGGGTGAAGCGGATGCCCTGCCGCAGCAGCTCGTCCATGTTCGGCGTGCGGGCGCGGTCGCCGTATACGTGGTCGGCCCGAAGAGTGTCCACCACGATCACGACGACGTTGGGGCCGTCCGCCGCATGAGCGGTGCCGGTCCGGCCCAGTGCCAGCGCGCCGGCCGCGGCGGCGCCCGTTCCCAGGAAGCGCCGCCGGGTGGTGGAGAGTGCTTCGTGTCCGGCCGTCACGGCCGGGCTGAGGCTAGCTTCAGCCCTGCTGGAAGGGACGACGGTGCGCCGACCCGAGGTCGTCCAGGAGCTGGGCCAGGGTCTGCTCCAGGTCCTCAGCGCGCGCCGGAGTGGGCGGCTCGGGCGGAGGCGCGAGTCCCTCAGGGCGTGGTCCCCGCAGTCGCGCCCACAACCCAATCCGGGCGATGTCCGGCTCGAGGCGGGCCACCTCTTCGGCGATCTCGGCCGTCAGGGTCAGCTTGGTGCCCCAGCCGGCGGGCTCCAGCACCGCGGCGCCGCTGGCGCCCTCGGCCTGCCACTCGATCCGGCGCTCCTCCTCGGTGACCGTCACGCGCTCGGCGCCCACCGCCTCGGTCAGGCGCTCCCCGCGCAGCTCGGTCCAGAGCTCGGGCGGGGACTTGACGAGCGTGCGTGACACCTCGACGGTGCTCATCTGCCCGGGTTTCGCGAGCGCTGGGCAGAGTCCTGCTTGCGGGTCACCGCCCCCGATTCGCAAGAATGGCTAGGTTCCAGCCCGGTTCCCTTCTGGCCCAATGACTCTCGGCATCGCATCCGGTCTAGACCCCAGGGCGACGGGATTACCCCGATGATCTCGCTCTCAGCTGGTGACGTCGTCGCCGGCTACCACCTGGACGAACTCGCCGGTCGCGGGGGAATGGGGGTCGTCTTCCGCGCAACTCACATCGCGCTCGATAGGCAGGTGGCGGTGAAGCTGATCGCACCGGAGCTGGCCGCCGACGAGCAGTTCCGGCAGCGTTTCCAGCGCGAGTCGAGGGTCGCCGCCTCGATCGACCACCCCCACGTGATTCCGATCTTCGACGCCGGAGACGCGGACGGTCAGCTGTACGTCGCGATGCGCTATGTGGAGGGAACCGATCTCGGCGAGCTCGTCGCCCGGGAGGGGAACCTGGCGCCGTCGCAGGCGGTGGACCTCATCGCCCAGGTGAGCGATGCCCTCGAGGCGGCTCACGAGCGCGGGCTGGTGCACCGTGACGTCAAACCCGCAAATGTCCTGCTCGAGCGCCGGGGCGCCGACTTCCACGCTTACCTGACCGACTTCGGCTTGGTCAAGACGGTGGGGGCCGCGTCAGGAGTCTTGACGCGAACCGGCCAGTGGCTGGGCACGCCCGACTACACCGCGCCCGAGCAGATCCTGACGGGCGAGGTCGACGCCCGCACGGATGTGTATGCGCTCGGTTGCATGCTCTATCAGACGCTCGCCGGCAAGCCTCCCTTCCAGGGCGAGACCGACATGGCGAAGATGTTCGCTCACCTCTCTCAGCCGGCACCGAGCCTGTTGGACGCGAGACCTGAGACGCCCGCGAGCCTGGACGAGGTCATTCAAACCGCGCTCGCCAAGGAGCCGGCGGAGCGCTATGCGAGCGCGAACGAGCTCGCCT
>Ga0136614_10000354_pt1 | contig 21988 bp, 9 predicted proteins | sample AntDrymUQ2792106_2_FD_106643 | JGI IMG/M metagenome (GOLD analysis project Ga0136614, IMG submission 106643) | Polar desert sand microbial communities from Dry Valleys, Antarctica - metaG UQ279 (21.06) | ecosystem: Environmental > Terrestrial > Soil > Desert | place: Antarctica: Dry Valley... | reverse complement strand
GCGGGCGGTTTTCACGAACGGTGAATTCGGCCTCGACGCGCGGCCATCATTCATCGTCGCGGTTTCAGGCGTGCTCGTCATTGGCGTCGTCGTCTATCTCGTCTACGCACGCCCGCGCGGGCGCCTGAAAACAAGTGCCGTGTCGGGTTTGATTGCAATTAGAGTCGCGTTGCTGGCGCTACTGGCGCTGTTGCTGCTGCGACCGGTGATCGTCGTTTCGTCCGTTGTCCCGCGGAGCAGTTACGTCGCTATCCTCGCCGACGATTCCCGCAGCATGCAGTTGTCGGACGAAGCCGACGGACGAAGCCGCCTCGACGCCGTGAAGCAGAGATTGCTCGCTCCCGAAGGTTCTTTCCTGCGCCGCCTCGAAGACAAATTCAAAACAAACATGTACGCCTTTTCAGGCGAGGTCACGAAACTGCGCGACGCCAGGGGACTGTTCGGCGAAGGCGCGAGTACCGACATCACGGGTGCCGTTGAGGACGTGGTAAAGAACTCCGTGGGCGAGCCGTTGTCTGCCGTCGTCGTCGTCTCGGACGGTGCCTCGAACACGCCGCGCGACTTAGCGGAGCAACTCCGAAACTTACGCGCGCGCAACCTTCCCGTCTACACCGTCGGCGTCGGAAGTGCGACCGAAGTGGCGGACGCGGAAATGATGCGCGTCAACGCACCGCGCCGCGTCATCGCCGGCTCAAGCATCAGCGCCGAGGCATTGGTGCGTCTGAACGGCTACGAGCAGGGAAAAGTCCTGATCGCAATCAGCGAGAACGGGCGCGCGCTCAAGACGCAGGAACTCAACTTACGCCGCGGAGAAACGCAGGCCGCGACTGTCGAATTGACGCCCGCTACCGCCGGACTCCACCGCTACACATTCGCGATCACGCCACTCGAAAATGAATTGACAATTGATAACAACGCGCAGGATGTGCTGGTCGAGGTCGTCGACGGGCCGATCAAGGTTCTGTACGTCGAGGGCGAGCCGCGCTGGGAATACGGAAAGCTGCGCGCGGCGCTGACCCGCAACGAAAAAACAATCGTGCTGGTGTCGATGCTCCGCTCCGGCGAAAACAAGCTCTACCGGCAGGGCGTCGAAGGCGAAAGCGAACTTGCGGACGGGTTCCCGAAGACTGAGGAAGAACTGTTCGCCTACCACGGTGTTGTGCTCGGCAGCGTCGAGTCCGCTTATTTCACGGCGGAGCAATTGGCGGGGATCGAGGCTTTCGTGGCGCGCCGTGGTGGCGGCCTGATCGCCCTCGGAGGCCGCAACGCTTTTGACGCCGGCAGGTACGCCCAGACGCCGCTTGCCGATCTGCTGCCGCTCCGTCTGACTGGTCGTGCTGAAAAGAGTCCCGATGGAAACCTTCCCGGTTATAAAGCCGTGCTCACGGCGCGGGGACGCACACATGCCGTGACGCGCCTGCACGAAGACCGCGCGTTGAATCAAAAAGCGTGGGATGAGTTGCCGGCGATTTCTGTGCCGGAAGTTTTGACCAGCGTCAAACCGGGTGCCACCGTGCTGCTCGAAGCTCGCCGGGCGAATGAAGGCGAACGCGGCAGTTCCGCCGCCACGGTGCCGTTGCTTGTCGAAGAGCGTTACGGGCGCGGGCGCACGCTCGCCTTGACAGCCTCGGACACGTGGCGCTGGCAGATGCGTATGGACTCGAAGAGCAACGCACACGAGACGTTTTGGCGTCAGACGTTACGTTACCTTGTGAGCACCTCGCCGGATCAGTTCGAGATAGCCGCCGAGCGCGATGTTTACGCTCCGCAGGACGTGGTGCGGATCGTGGCCGAAGTGAAGGACAAAAAGTTCGAAGCGATCAAGGACGCCAAAGCCGCTGCGCGAGTCTTAAAGCCTTCGGGCGAAACAATCGAAGTCGTTTTGCAATTTGTTTCGCGCGACGACGCCAACTATTTCACGGGCAAGTTTACGCCGGATGAAGTGGGCATGCACCGCGTTGAATTGTCGGCGACGAAAGGGGCGACGACACTCGGCGCGGCGCAATCCAGTTTTTTGGTTAACGAAATGAACCGAGAGTCCCACGACGCGGCGCAGAACGTCGAGTTGCTGAAGCGCGTCGCGGCGGAAACCGGAGGCAAGTACTACACGCTCGCCGAAGCGGGCGCGCTGATTGACGATCTGACCTATCGTCAAAGCGACAACTCCGAGCGCGTGACGAAGGAATTGTGGGACATGCCGATCAACTTTTTGCTTCTCGTCGGACTCGCTAGTGCCGAATGGTTTCTGCGTAAAAGGGAAGGACTGGCGTAAAGCGTCCGGCTGCAATTGAGAAAGAGTGCATTGGGAACGGCGTCGTTATGAGTCAAGGAAGAGGGAATAAAACAATTCGTTTCGTCGTGGAGTTGATCCTCGTCAGCTTGCTCACATTGGTGCCTTGCGGGGATGTGTTGGCGGTGGAGAAGCCGCACGTCGCCCGCCGCTTTTCACAGACTGCTCATCAAACAACAAACGCCCCAATCGATCCAGGTAAGCACGCCGTCATTATCAGCGGCGCAAGCGGCGATGAGGCTTACGCGAAACAGTTCGACGAGTGGTCGCGGAGCTTAAGACGCGCGCTAACTGAGCGTCTCGGCTTTGACACTAAACAAGTGCGTGTGCTCTCTGAAAAGCCAGTTGAAGGCGCGTCGCCGGCGACCGCCGAAGAGGTCAGAAAAACCCTCGAAGGTTTGCGCTCAGACGTGAAGCAGGGTGACAGCGTTCTTATTTTCTTCATCGGGCACGGGACGTTTGACGGCAATCAGGCGAAATTCAATCTCGTCGGCCCGGACCTTCCGGCGCACGCTTACCGTGGTCTGCTCGACGCGTTGCCCGCACGCCGCGTGGTGCTGATGAACATGGCGAGCGCGAGCGGCGAGTTCATCAAACCCCTTGCCGCCAAAGGGCGCGTCATCGTCACCGCGACTCGCAGCGGTGAAGAGCGGAATGCGACCCGCTTTGCCGAACACTTCATCGCGGCGCTGCAAAACCCCGAAGCCGACGCCGACCAGAACAAGCGCATCTCCGTCCTCGAAGCTTTTCAGTACGGAGCGAAGTTGACTGCGGAAGCTTATAAAAGCGCCGGGAGATTGGCGACGGAACATGCCCTGCTCGAAGACAACGGCGACGGTGTCGGCCACCCGAACACAGAGACAGGCGGCGACGGGGCGCTGGCGCGCGTCACCTATTTTGACTCGCCGCTGATCACGCCAAGAGTGAACGGCATCGAAACGGCTAAGCTCATCACCGAACGGACGCGGCTCGAAGAAGAGGTCGAGCAATTGAAGAATCGTAAAGCCGGGATGCAGGCCGACGAGTACGACGCGGAATTGGAAAAGATACTCATCGATCTGGCGAAGCTGAGTCGGGTCATCCGAGGTGCCGCTAAGCCGGCCAGCAATTAGGGGAGGGAAGGGCGCGAGCATGGTTTCGATTTCTCATTTCATCAAACGGGCGCGATTCACATCCGTCATTCAAACTCGGCGAAGCACTTTGCGCGCGCGTCCGTCTATTGGTTTGCGTTTCTTCATACTCTCAATCTCACTTTCGTTTTTGTTCATCAACGTTCCTTTCGCCACGTCACGAAATCAGCCCGTCCCTTCCGCGCCGGCTGAGTTGACGCAAGGCGATTATCAGAGCGCCATCGACCTACTCAACAAACGTCTGGCGGCCAACCCTTCGGACGAAGACGCAGAGCGGAATCTGTTGCGCGCCTTTCTTGAGACGGGGCGGTATGCGCAGGCTGAGTCATCGGCGAAAGGCTTTCTTGCAAAGCACGCGAATGCGAGCCGGGTCCGCCATCAACTCGGCGAGGTGTACGCGGCGACCGGGCGTTACGGCGAAGCGGCAGGGGAATTCGAGCGCGCCGGACGAGAGTTGATAAAACAGACGGGCGCGACACCGGCCAGGCTCGAAAGCGATGTGCGCCGCGCGGAGATGTTGTTGATAACCGGGCGCGAAGATGAGGCCCGTCAGATTCTCCAATCCATCGTCGACTATCACGCCGCCAACGACCCGCAGACCGCGCCAGAATTGATCGTCATCGCGCGTGCGCTGACGCACCTCGAAAAGTACAAGGGCGCCAACGATCTGTACCTCGCGGCCATCGCTGCCGATCCATCATACATTGACGCGCACCTCGGCGGCGGCGAGTTGTTCACAGAGAAGTACAACTTCGCCGAGGCCGCGGAGTTTTTCAACGACGCGCTCAAAATCAATCCACACAGCGCGCGCGCGTTTCTCGGCGTCGCCGCCAACAAGCGGCTCGAAGGCGGCGCAGAGATGACGACGGCGCTGGCGCGAGCACTCGAAATCAATTCTGAACTTGTTGGCGCCCGGACACTACGCGCGTGGGTCTGGCTGGAGGCGGAAGACTACGACGCGGCTGCGTCTGAGATTGAACGCGCGCTGAAGACGAATCCCAACTCGCTCGAAGCGCGTGCGCTGCGCGCGGCGCTGCTCTATCTGCAAGACCGCGACTACGAGCCGGAGGCGGCGCGTGCTCTGTCCGTCAATCCACGTTATGGGGCGCTCTACGACACGCTCGCGCACTTCGCGACGATCACCCGTCGTTACGCGCAGGCAGCGGAGTTCGCGCGCCGCGCGACCGAGCTATCGCCGCGTCTGTGGCGCGCGCACCTGAGTTACGGAATGGCGCTGATGCGGCTTGGCCGTGACCGCGAAGGGCGCGCCGCGATTGAGACGGCATTCAAGGGCGACCCGTTCAACGTGTGGGCGAAGAACACGCTTGATCTGCTCGACACGATGGATGACTACCGCACGACACCACGCGGTGCGTTCTTCCTCAAAACAGCGGCCAAAGAATCGGACGTGGTGACGCCGTACGCCGCCGGACTGCTCGAAGAGGCCGCGACCAAACTCAACACCAAATACAAGTTCACGCCGCGAGCGCCAATCGTCGTCGAGGTGTTTCCGAATCACGAAGATTTTGCGGTGCGCGCGCTCGGCCTGCCGGGACTCGGCGCGCTCGGTGTCTGTTTCGGGCAGGTCATCGCGCTCGATTCTCCGTCGGCGCGCCCGCGAGGACAGTTCAATTGGGGCAGCACTCTATGGCATGAATACACACACGTGATTACGTTGCAGATGACCGACTACCGCATCCCGCGCTGGTTCTCCGAAGGCTTGTCGGTCTACGAGGAACGGCGCGCGCGTCCCGGCTGGGGCGACGATTGGGGCGTGCCGATGTTGAAGGCGTACGCTGCCGGGAAGTGGTTCAAGATCGCTGACCTTGATGGCGGCTTTCAGCGTCCGCGCACGCCGCAGGATGTTTCGCTGGCCTATTTTCAGGCGTCCCAAATTTGCGAGTTCATCACCGAGCGTTACGGCTTCGACGCGATTCTGAAAATGCTCGCGCTCTATCGCGACAAGGCGAAGACTCCCGAAGTGATTCAGCAGGTTCTGAAGATGTCCGAGGCGGACTTCGACCGGGCGTTCGACGGGTTCGTCAAGGCGAAGGCGCAACCTCTGCTGCGTGCGCTCGAATCCGGCGCGGGTCAAATTGGTGGCGACCCAACGGCGGGTGACGCGGTGCTGCAACAACTCCGCGTCAACCCAGACGACTTTACACTCAACCTCCGCGCCGGTGCGCTCTTTCAATCGCGAGGCGACACCGAAAAAGCCGTCACCCATTTTAAGCGCGCCATCGATCTTTTCCCTTACTACACGGCGCAGGGAAACGCTTACGAGGCGCTGGCACAATTCTTCGAAGAGCGCGGCGAGATGGCAGCGGCGGTTGAAGTGCTGGACAAATTGACCAAGATCGATGAGAACAACGTCGAGGCGCTGAAGCGGCTTGCCCGCTTGCAATCGAAACTTGGTCATGGCGAGCGTGCGCTCGACGCGCTACGGCAATCCTTTTTCATCGACCCATTCGATCACGGGTTGCACACAGAGGCTGGTGATCTTCACCTGGAACGCAATGAAGCGGCACAGGCGCTTGACGAATACCGTGTGGCGCTCGCGCTTCAGCCGCCGAACGTGGCCGAGGCCAATTACAACGTCGCTCGCACGTTGCTCGCGGTTGGGAAACCCGCCGACGCCAAACGCGCGGTGCTGCGTTCACTCGAAGCCGCGCCGGGTTACGAGAAGGCGCAGGAGTTGTTGTTGAAGCTCGTCGGACAGTAAGCCGCTTCGTGAGTCGCGGAAGGTAGGCCGCCGAGTCCCTGAATGGAAGCACGAGAAACGTAGAGCACCAACACAGATCATCAATACAGGCGACCACAATGTCGGCGGGGGCGAAGGCTTGACAATGATTTCACGGCACACGCAGAACACGAACAGGGAACTATCATCAGTCGAATTATCAGCAATCTTAGCTGTTCTGGTCACTCCGCACCGCCCATCATTCAAGAGGAGAGCATAATGATTGTTGAAAGCACGCTGGTGCGGGATGAAGAGTTGCTGGACAGACTGGCGGAAGCCCGCGTCGAGTTGCTGCGTGAAATCCGCAAAGCGATCATCGGTCAGGACGAGGTGATCGAACAAGTTCTAATCTCGCTTTTCGTTGGCGGCCACACCATCATCAGTGGCGTCCCTGGACTCGCCAAGACGCTGCTTGTCAAAACCATCGCAAGCGTGCTCGACCTCTCATTCAAACGTATCCAGTTCACGCCTGATCTGATGCCCGCCGACATCACCGGCACCGAGATCATCGAGGAAGACCGCACCACCGGGCGGCGCCAACTCCAGTTCATCCGCGGGCCCGTCTTCGCCAACATCATCCTTGCCGACGAGATCAACCGCACGCCGCCAAAGACGCAGGCCGCGCTTTTGGAAGCGATGCAGGAAGGCAGCGTTACCGTGCAGGGTACAAGTCACGAACTGCCGCGCCCGTTCTTCGTGCTCGCCACGCAGAATCCGATTGAGATGGAAGGCACGTACCCGCTGCCCGAAGCGCAGCTCGACCGTTTCATGTTCAACGTCAAGATCGGCTACTTGCCGGAAGAGGACGAAGTCGCGGTCGTGAAGGCGACCACCTCGACGCAGCGGGTTGAGTTTAAGCGCCTGATGTCCGCCGATGAGATCATTGCTTTTCAGCAACTCGTCCGCCAGGTGCCGGCGTCCGACACGGTGGCGCGCTACGCTGTGCGTCTGGTCGGCGCGAGCCGCCCGAACTCGGCGACCGCGCCGGATTTCGTCAACCGCTGGGTGACATGGGGCGCGTCGCTGCGCGCTTCGCAGTTTCTTATTCTTGCGGGCAAAGCGCGCGCGATTTTGTACGGGCGCTACAACGTGTCGTGTGAGGACGTGCGGGCCATCGCTCCGGCGGTGTTGCGCCATCGCATCCTGCTGAACTTTCAAGCGGAGTCTGAAAAGGTCGATTCCGATCACGCCATCAAACGCCTGATTGAAATGGTGCCGGAACCGAAGTCGGGAATTAAGTAGGAAGGCAAAAGGCAGTAACAGGGGTCAGGGGTCGGGGGTCAGTTCGGCAGAAGGCATTGGGGGAAGTTAAAGTGTTCCCACTTGGCATTGCGAATCTGACTATCATCACTGACTTCATCTGGCCCCCGACCCCTACTCTAGGATTTGAAGTATGTGGTGGAGACGAAGCAAAGCTGAGCGCCGGGACAATGATGATGCGGGCGCGAGTATAAAGGCGCCTGTGTCTCCTTCCGCCGGAGCGCCGCGCTTTCTCGCGCCGGATGTGTTGGCCGGCATCTCTTCGCTTGAACTGTTGGCGCGCACCGTCGTCGAAGGCTTTATCGCCGGATTGCACCGCTCGCCGTTCACTGGTTTTTCGACGGAGTTTGCAGAGTATCGGCAGTACCAGCCGGGCGATGATTTGCGCTACCTCGATTGGCGCTTGTATGGGCGGACGGATCGTTACTTCATCAAAAAATATCGGGCCGACACCAACACACAGTGCCATGTGCTGATCGACACCAGCGCGTCGATGCGTTACGGCACGGGCGTGGTCAGTAAGCTGCAATATGCGCAGTTTCTCGCCGCCGCGATGGCGCACCTCGTCGCGCGTCAGCAGGACTCAATCGGCCTCATCGCGTTTGACGAACAAATGCGTGTCCACATTCCGGCGCACAACCGAACCGGGCACATGCGAACTATCTACGGTCATCTCGAACGGCTCGAACCAGGCGGCGAAACGCGGCTCGCAAAGATGCTGCACGACACCGCCGAGCGTCTGACGCGGCGCGGCATCCTGATTCTCATCTCGGATATGTACGACGACCCGGAAGAGATTTTCCCGGCGCTCCGTCACCTGCGATTTCGTGGCAACGACGTGATCGTTTTTCACGTCCTCGACCGCAACGAAATTGATTTCAACTTCGTCGACCAGATGGTGCTGCTCGAAGACTCTGAGACAGCCGAGCAGATGCCGGTACTGCCGGAGGTTTTCGCCGACGGGTATCGCGCGAAAATCAACAATCACTTAACAGCGTTGCGCGAACTCGCCGCCGCCAACCACGTCGATTACGAATTGATAACGACCGATCAGCCACTCGACCGCGCCCTGTTCGCGTTCCTTTCACGAAGAACGCGTAAGTAGCGCGAAGAAGGTTTGCCGTCCGTGGGTAATGGCATTACATGTCTTTCCTGAATCCGATTTTCCTGCTCGGTTTGGCGGCGCTGGCAGCGCCCGTGCTGGTACATCTGGTGCGACGCACGCGGGCGCGGCGCGTTGAATTTCCGACGCTGATGTTCGTGCGGCAGGTGCCGCAACGCACCATCCGGCGGAAGAAGTTACACAACCTGCTGCTGCTGCTGCTGCGCTGTCTTGCGCTACTGCTCGTCGTGCTGGCATTCACGCGCCCGTTCTTTTCGGGGAGTAGCGCAGCGGAGACGAGCAAGCTTGAACGCGCCACCGTGATTCTGCTCGATGCTTCATTCAGCATGCGCCACGCCGCGCGCTTCGACGATGCACGGCGGCGGGCCGACGCGCTCGTCTCCGAAGCCCGCGATGGCGAACAGATCGCGCTCATCAGTTTCGACCACGGCTACACTATCGACAGTCGCTTCACCGCTGACCAGGGAAAGCTTCGGGCGGCGCTCTCGGCAGTTAAAGCCGGGTGGGGTGGGACGGATTATGAACAGGCTTTGCGCGCCGCCGAGACGCTGTTCCGCGAAGTTAACGCCGGTGGCATGAAACGCATTCTGATGATCTCCGACTTTCAGGCGACCGGATGGAACACGGCTGACGCGCCGTATCGGCTCGGCGGCGATTTGCAATTGGCGCTGATCGAAGTCGGCGAAGTCGCGTCGCCGAATCTAGCCGTCACCGAAGTTAATGCGCGCGCGTTGATCTTCACGCAGAAATACACCGATAAATTATCGGCCCGCGTCGCCAACTTCAGCGACGACGCGCGCGCGCGTGTGGCCATTGATTTCTCGATTAATGACCAGACCATCGAGAAGCGCGAGATCAGCATCGACGCGCGGGGCACAACGACCGTCGAGTTCGCCGGCTTCAACGTCGGCGAGGGAATCAACCGCGGCGTGATTGCCGTCAGCGGCGGCAACAACGACGGGGGCGACTTCGATCCGGATAATCGTTTTCATTTCACGCTGCGGCGACAACCGCCGTCAAAGGCTTTGATTGTTGAAAGTGCGTCGCGCGGCGGCGGCCAGAGCTTTTACCTGCGGAGCGCACTCACAACGGGCGAGAATCTGCCGTTCGTGTGGACAATCAAAACGTCCGGCCAGATCGACCCCGACGAAATCGACGAATGCCGTTTGATTATTCTCAACGACGCGGGCGCGCTCAGTAACACACTTGCCGAAAAGCTGCGGCGGCATGTCGAAGTCGGCCGCGCGCTCGTCATTGCCGCCGGGCGGTTGACCGACGCGACGGACTTTAATCGACAGTTGGCCGGCGTCGCACCGGCCACACTCGGCGAGCCGGTGCAAGCGGGGCGGGGCGAGGAGATTTTAATCAGCGAAGTGAAGACCGACCATCCCGTGTTTGAAATCTTTCGCGGCAACGGGCGTCTCGCGGCGGCGCGCTTCACCGGCTATCACCGCAGCCAACCGGTGCCAAACTCTTCGGTGATCGCACGGTTCGAGGATGGCAGCCCAGCTCTGATCGAAGCGACTGCGGGGACGAAGGGCAAAGTGCTGTTATTCACTTCAACACTCGATGCGAGTTGGACCGACCTTCCGCTGACATCTCTCTATTTGCCGTTCGTGCAGCAGATCGTTCGCTACGTCGGCGAGCGCGAGACGGTTTCATATCAGACCATCGGTCAGAGTTTCACGGCGCCGGTGTCGGCTGACGGAACTCCGCCGGCCGTCGACACACCGGGCGGGACGAGGCTTCACGAGCGCACTCTGACGCACACCGGAGAGTTGATTGTGACCGCGAGCGAACCCGGTTTTTACCGGCTGCGCTATCCGGAGCAGCCGACATTTATCGCGGCGAATTTGGAAGGCAAAGAGTCGGATTTCGCGAAGCTGAATCTCGGCGAATTCTCGTCGGCGGTGACAGCGGCGGGCGGTGCGCCGGTGACGGGAGCGGTCGAGGACGCGAAGCTACAGAACGAAGAGATTGAAGCGCGCCAACGCATCTGGTGGCCGCTGTTGATCGTCGCGGCAATGCTGTTTGTCGCCGAAGGCTTGATCGCGCGGCGCACGAAGATGGCGAAAATGATCGGATGAGTAATATCGAGTTTGCGGTATCTTGATGATTGATGATGACTCAATAGTGACAAGTGACAAGTGACAGGTGACAGGGAATACAATCATCATGCGGCGGGCGGAATTCTTTGTTGAACCAGAGGGCTGCCTCATTCGCCACACAGCAGTTTGCCGCACAGTTGCCATCCCCGTTCTTCATCTTGTCACCTGTCACCTGTCACCTGTCACTTTTGAATGATGAGGGCATACGAGGTTGTTTTGATGAATTACGGAACTGACCAACTCCTAAATCTTTTGCGCGCGGTGCGGCGGCGGCGGCAGATGCTGTTGACGCTGCGCGGCGTGGTGATGTGCCTGATTGTTGGGGCGGCGGTGCTGCTCACGGCGGGTTGGCTGGCCGACCGTTATCGACATTCCGAAAGCATGTTGTTGCCGCTGCGTCTGTCGGCACTGTTGATTCTCGGCGTCGCCCTGACGCTGTTTCTGATTAAGCCGCTGATGAAGCGAATCAGCGACACGCAGCTCGCCAGATTGATCGAGGAGCGCTTCCCGAATTTACATGACCGTTTGGTGACGGCAGTCGAGTTTTCTGGTGAAGGAGAGAATCGCGCCTCGGGGGCGATTGTCAATCGACTCAGGCTCGATGCCGACCGTGCGGCGGCGGACGTGAACCTTGATGCAGTGATCGCACGGCGGCGTGTCGCGGCTTACGGCGGCGCGGCGCTCGGCTGTCTGCTGATGTTCGTCGGGGTGTTGAAGTGGGGGCCGGACACGCTGTTCCGCGGCGTCGCGCAACTGGTTGCGCCGTCCAACCTCGCCTCGTCGGCGGTTAACGCGCGGTCGATCATCGCCAAGCCGGGGACGGCGCGCATCCCGAAGGGATCGGACCAGCAAATTACCGCGTCGCTCGTCAACTTCGACGCCGAGACGGTGACCGTCTTCGCGCGCCAGCTGGTCACGGTCGAAGGCGCGGGCAGTAGTAGTGATGACCAGCAAGGCCAATGGAACGGGCAGGTGATGGAGCCGGCGAAAGAGAAGAGCGACTTTGAACTGTTCCTTTTCAATCTTCAACAACCGACCGAGTATTTCGTCGAGGCGAACGGCGTGCGCTCCGAAACCTTCCGGCTCGATGTCATCGACGTGCCGTTCGTCAAACAACTCGACCTGACGCTTAACTTTCCGTCTTATGCGCGCATCGCCGCCAAGACGATTGAAGACGGCGGCGAGGTCGCTGCGCTGCGGGGCACAAGCGCACTCATTACGGCGCGGTTGACGGGACAGGCGAAGGCTGCGCGGATCGTGCTGCGCGACGGTCGGAAGATCGAGATGCGCGGCGACGGTGCAGCAAACTTTCACGCGGCGGTGTCCGTCACCGGCAACACGAGTTACTACGTCGAGCTGACCAGCCTTGAGGGAGAAACCTATCGCGGCTCGAACGAGTACGACATCACGATGCTCGAAGATCAGCCGCCGACCGTCTCGTTCGAAAAGCCGGGACGCGACGCGCGCGCGACCAGCGTCGAAGAGGTCTTCACGCAGGCGCGCGCCGAGGATGATTACGGCGTTGCCGCGCTCGAAATGTACTTCTCGGTCAACGGCGGCGCGGAGCAGAAAGTTGACCTTCAGAAATTAACCCGCGATGCGGCGCGCGCATTGAGCGGCGTGCATACATTTTTCCTCGAAGAGTACGGCCTGAAGCCCGGCGATGTTGTTTCGTACTACGCGAAGGCACGCGACGCGCACGCCGAAGTGTCGAGCGACATCTACTTCATCGAGATCAAACCGTTCGACATGCAGTACAAGCAGGCGCAGCAGCAGGGCGGCGGTGGCGGCGAAGGCGGCGGCAGCGAGCAGCAGAATGCACTGACGCGCCGGCAGAAGGAGTTAATCGCGGCCACGTTCCGCCTCGTGCGTGAAGGCGCGGGCACGAACCCGAAAGAGCGCGCCGACAATTACAACGTGGTCGCACTCGGGCAGGAGAAACTGCGCAACGACGCACGCGACTTTATCGAGCGTGTCAAACGACGGCTCGGCGAAGGTGGAGAGGGTGCGGAAGAGTTAGCGCGCATGATCGAATACATCACCCAAGCGACGCGCGAGATGGAAGGGGCGCTGACTCCGTTGAAAGGTCAGAGCGGGCGCGATGCTCTGCCGGCGGAGCAGCGCGCGCTGCAACAACTGCTGCGGGCCGACGCGGTCTTCCGCGAAATGCAGGTCGCGTCCGGCAATCAACAGGGCGGCGGCGGCGGCGGCCAGCAGGAGTCGAAGGAGCTTTCCGACTTGTTCGAGCTTGAGCTCGACAAGATGAAGAATCAGTACGAAACGCTGCGGCGCGAGGGGCGGCAATCCCCGCAGCAGCAGGCGCAGCAGGGCAAAAGCGAGGCCGAGCGGAAGCTGGAAGAACTGGCGCGACGACAACAACAAGCCCTCGCCGAACAGCAACGCCGCGCGCAGAATCAATCAGGTCAATCAGGACCGTTGGGTCAATCGGGTCAGTCAGGTCAATCGGGCCAGTCGCGCAACGGCGGAGAGCAGCGTCAGCAGCAGGAATTGATTGAAGAGACACGGCGCACGGCGCGCGAGCTTGAGCGTCTGTCACGCGAGCGCCGCGACCCGCGCATGCAGGAGTTAAGCCGTCAACTCAACCAGGCCGCCGACGATATGCAACGGGCGCAGTCCGCGTCGCAGAACAGCGACCAGGGCGAGGCCGTCGCGCAAGGTCGGCGCGCGCTCGACCGACTCGAACAGGCGCGCCGCCGAATGCAGAGCGCGTCTCAATCAAGCCGCGGGCAGGAAGTCAGCGAACTGCGTCAGCGTGCCGCCGAGGCCGCGGCGCGTCAGCGCGAGATCACGAAAGATGTCGAGGCGCTCGCGCGGCGTGGTGCGCAGGGCCGCGATGAAGCGAACGCGCGTTCAGCGAAGCAGCAACTCGGCGAACGCAAAGAGGCGCTGGCCGACGCGCTTAACAACCTCGAACAGGATTTAGAGCAGGCGGCGCGAGCACAGGGCGAACAACCCGGAAAGGGAAGAACCGGTCAGCAGTTACGGGACGCGGCGGCGACGCTTGAACGCAACCGCACCGCCGAGCGCATCAAGGGTAATCAACAGAACATCGACAACGATCAATACGAAGCCGCCCGCGCCGGCGAACGCGCCGTCCAACAGAGCCTCAACGAAGTAGCCGAACGGTTGCAGAGCGCCGAGCAGAACGCCGGTCGCGCACCCGGCTCGGAAGGCGAAGAAGCGCTCGAACAAACGCGCCAACTAGCCGACAACCTTGAATCCCTGCGCCGTCGCCTCGGCGAGAATTCAAAACAGCGCGATGGTCAACAGCAAGCCGGACAACAACGCGGCCAGCAACAAGGACCACGGCAAGCCGGACAACAGTCTGGCCAGCAATCAGGCCAACAACGCTCACCACAGCAGCAGGGACAACAATCGGGACAGAAATCAGATCAGCAATCAGGCGAGCAGTCCGGCCAGCAATCAGGTCAGCAATCCGGCAGGTCGGGCGATGGACAGAGCGGCGGCGAACGTGTGTCATCAGGCAGCGTCAACGGCGAGTATCAAGGGTGGTATCGCAAAGGGCGAATTTCTGGTGGCGGGGCAGCAGGAGCCGAGGGACAAGGGAATCCCGTGGACGAGCGTCAGGATCAACGGCAGACGGCCGCCGAATTGCGCGAGCGTCTGCGCGAAGCAGAAGAACTGCGCCGCCAACTCGGACGTAACGGCGGTGAGGCCGCGCGCGATTTGAACAAGGCGATTGAGGTGCTGAAACAGATGGCGTCCGGAGTTGGCGGGATGCAGGGCGACCCGCAGACCGGCGCGCTCTTGAAAGCCCAGGTCATCGACCCGTTGCGGCAGGTCGAACTGGAACTCAGTCGCCGTCTGCAAGCCGCGACGGGACAGAACAATTTGCGCCTGCGTGACGAGGGGACGGCGCCCGAGCGCTATCGCAAGTCGGTCGATGAATACTACAAACGCCTGTCGAGCCGTGGGCTGAGGTGAACGCGAATGCGAAAATTAAGGATTCGTGATGTTCCAAATAACAAGCGCCGTATCTTCTCCGTGTGTGGTTTGACGGGTGTGTGCGCGCTGTTGTTGCTGTCGACATTGATGCCTGCCGAGGGGCAACAGCGGCCTGAAGACTTTGGCGGCCCCCCGCGCGGATTCGGCTCGCAGCGTGGCTTCGGCTCGCGCGGATTCGGCCAGCGCCGCGAACGCCGACCGACGCCGCCGGGGATGAGCGAGACGGGCGGCGAGTTCACTTTCGTGAGGGCGATTTATAGTTCGCCGTACTCGCCGTACAACACCTGGCGCGGCGGGTCGTGGACGGTTGATTTCCCCGAAGCCGACGATCACTTCATCACCGGTGTGCGCGACTGGACGGGGACGAGTCTCAACATCTCGTCGCGCCCCGAACAATTGCCGTTGCTCGACGACCGGCTATTCGATTTCCCGTTCCTGTACATGGTCGAACCCGGCTTCCTCGATCTCTCAGCGGAAGAGGCGGCACGCTTGCGCGAGTATCTGTTGCGCGGCGGATTCTTATACCTCGATGATTTTCATGGCGAATCCGAATGGCGAAACGTGAAGGAGCAGTTGAGCAAGGTGCTGCCTGAGTATCAGATTGTCGATCTGCCGCTGACGCACCCTATCTTTCACAGCTATCTCGACATTGACGAAGTCGTGCAAGTGCCCGGCCTCCACACGTGGGTTCGCGGTGTAACGCACGAGAAGGGGGGCATCACGCCGCATTACATGGGAGTCGTCGACAAGCATGATCGCGTCGTCGTCTTCATTACGCGAAACTGCGACTTCGGCGATGCGTGGGAGTGGATCGACGATCCGATGTACCCCAGCAAGTACGGACTCGCGGCTTACAAGGTCGCCATCAACGCGGTCATCTACTCGATGACGCATTAGATGTTCCCCTAAGCCGTCGCCGCTTCATCAACTGATAGACGATGGAATTTCGGTTCTTATTCGGAGCAAGATGTAGGAGAGTTTGTGTCAGCACACAACACGGCGGCGAAATCTAATCAGCCGCACGGCGCAACGGACGTGGATGCGTGTGAGGGATTGTGCCTGGTGTGCGTTGATACGGGTACGACGAACATGCGCGTCTGGATGACGGAAGGTGAGCATGTGCTGGCGCGTGTTACGGCGCAGGTCGGTGTGCGCGACACGGCGCACGACGGTTCGCCGCGTCGTCTGCGTACCGCGTTGCGTGATGCGATTGGCGAAGTGCGCGCCCGCGCTAACTCAGTTAGACCGTCCTGTGTCGTTGCCGCCGGGATGATTACTTCGTCGCTCGGTCTCGCGGATGTTCCGCACACGCCCGCACCCGCCGGACTCAATGAACTCGCCGCCGCCGTGGCGATGCACCGCTTTCCCGACGTTTCCGATTTGCCGTTCCTGCTTATCCCCGGCGTTCGGACGGGGACGCTTGACGCCGACACGGAATCAATCAACGAAGTCGACTTGATGCGCGGCGAGGAAACTTTGTGTCTCGGTCTGTTCGAGCAAAACTCGCTCGCCGCTAACTCGACGCTGTTCAATCTGGGTTCGCACTGGAAGGCGATCAAGCTTGACGAGCGCGGGCGCATCGCGTCGAGCGTGACGCGGTTGACCGGCGAGTTGCTCCACGCCGCGCAGACCAACACGATCTTAGCGAGTGCCGTTCCGCCGGAGCGCCCAATCGAACTAAGCGAACCGTGGCTCGCGGCGGGGATGCGCGAATACGGTCGTTCAGGATTATCACGCGCGTTGTTCTGTGTGCGCCTCCTTGAACAAGCCGGACGCGGTACGCCCGACGAGCGATATGCTTACCTTGCGGGGGCGTTTATCGCCGCTGACCTCGACTCTTTACTCGCCGCCGAAACGCTCACGCCCCAATCGCCCGTCGTCGTCACCGGCGGAGCGGCCGTCGCCGCCGGGTGGCTTTACGCGCTCGCGGAACACACGATCCCCGCCGTGTGCCTGTCCACCGAAGACGGCGAGCAAGCTTTACTGAAGGGCTTGCGAAGCATCGCCCGCGTATTCATCACGACTCATCAATTCAGACGGGTGACATCGTGACGAGAGAGCAGAAAACCAGCGTCCTGATTGACGGTGGCGATGTCGGTGGATGATTCGCCCCGCCGATCTATGCGCGTGCCGGTTATGAAACAATCTGTGAGCCTTGACAGTGAACCTCGCCGTAATTACATTGTAGCCATGAAGACCCGGATCGTTAAAATAGGTAATTCGCAAGGCATCCGCATTCCGAAACTGTTTCTGGAGCGTAGTAATCTTGCCGAAGAAGTGGAACTGGAAGCACAAGACAACCAGATTATCATCCGCTCTTTAAGACAACCACGACAAGATTGGGAAGAGGCGTTTCGCGCAATGGCTGAGAGTGGCGATGACTCTTTGCTTGATGAAAACTTGCTCCCTCAAACTCAATGGGATGAGGCTGAGTGGCAATGGTAGCTAAACGCTTTGAGGTTCATCTAGTAAATCTTGACCCGACCATTGGCAGGGAAATCCAGAAAACCCGACTATGTCTTATCATTTCGCCGGATGAAATGAATCGCTTCATCAAAACCGTCATTGTTGCTCCGATGACCACACAAGGGACAGGATACCCGACGAGAGTGAAGTGTAAGTTTCAACGAAAACAAGGGCAGATCGTCCTTGACCAGATTCACACTGTAGATAAAATTCACTTGGTGAGAAAGTTAGGCAAAGTTGACAAGCAAACTCAACAGGAAGTGCTCGCTGCTTTAGGCGAAATGTTTGCTCCATAGCCGCAATCCAACAAACGCAGGTGAAAGAATGGATGAACGGTTCTTCGCAACCTCTGTCCTCTAACCACCAGCCTCTTCTTTCATGAGAGGTGAATGCTTTGCTTAAATCTTCAGCGTGTTTCGTCATCGGCATATTGAGCGTCTTGATCTTCGCCGGCTCCGCGTGTCAACGACCAGTGCTCGAAGCACACGTCGCATCGCACCCGAACCCGCCCGCCGCCCTAGTACGTTTCGGAGACACGGACGCGGACGGCATCCCTGATGGGGTGGAACTGCGCAGCTTCGGCGACCGCGAAAACTTTCGCCGCTGGTTCACCGCGATTGCCGAGCGTCAGTTCGACGGCGCGAGCGATGCCTGGAAAATCGAGCAGAGGGACTGCGCCGGGTTAGTCAGGTTCGCTTGGCGCGAGGCGCTGCGCCGCCACGATCCTGTGTGGTTCCGACGGATGGGCGTGCAATACGAAACAACCGCCGGTGACGTGCGGGCATACAATCTGGCGGACAGTCCGCTCGGTGAAAAACTGTTTCGCACCGGACCGGGCGTGTTCAAAGAATCGGACTTGAGCGGCGAGACTTTTTCCGAGTTCGCCGACGCCCGCACATTGAAGGATTACAACGCCGAGTTTGTAAGCCGCGACCGCCGCCGCGCTCAATCAGGCGATTTAATCTTCTTTCACCAGCCGTGGGCGCAGAAGTACCCGTATCACGTCATGATCTTTCTCGGCGAATCAAGCGACGACGGCGAACGCGGCGCCGATTGGGTCGTCTATCACACCGGCACGTCAACGGGCGACGCCGGAACAATCAAAAAGCTGCGCCTCGCCGATCTCGACCGACATCCTGAAGCACGCTGGCGTCCCGTCGTCAACAATCGCAACTTTCTCGGATTCTACCGGCTCAGGATTCTTCAGTAAGTCCAAGACTCTCGATTCTTCAGGATGTGACTTATGACACGTCGAAATTTTCTCACTGCCGTGGCGTGTTACGTGGCGGTTGTGCTGCTCGTCGTCGGCTTCGCGGTGATGCGCGTGCGGACGCAGAACCGTTTCGCGGTGCAGAGCGCGCCGGACTTTCTGCCGGAGTATCCAACCTATTACGAGCCGCCGGACGAGAACGCCAAGCCGTACTTTTCGGTGATGACGAACCGTGTGTACGGGACGAACGACCGCGCGCGCGTGTGGGTCAATTATCGCGGCGTCGAGAGCCTCGACTTTCGCGTGTATCGCGTCAAAGACCCGGTCAAATTCTTCAGGCAACTCGACAACCCGCATCAGGTCGGCGAAGACGAAGAGGGTGAGGTCGCCCGATCAGTGAAGCGCAAGCCGACGCTGCTCGAAAAGTTGCGCGCCTTCAAAGACCATTTCTATCAAGGCATCAAGGGATACTTCCGCGCGCAGTTGCAACGCCAGTCGCGCAAAAACTTCAACCAGAAATTCCGCCGTGACGACGACGCGGAAGACATTAGCAATCGGACGCCGCTGAACGTCGCCGACTATGCGCGCGTGCCACTGCTCAACCCCGATCAGATGGTCAGCAGTTGGCGTGAAAAACTTCCGCCGCTCGAAGACAGTTACGAGCGCCGCATGATTTCGCTCGGCAAGCGCGAGCCGGGCGTGTACTTAATCGAAGTCGTCAACGGAGACCTGCGGGCCTACGGCATCGCGATGGTCACGAATCTGGTGATGGTGCAGAAGACTTCGCGCGACGGGCAAATGCTGGTTTACGCGACGGACCGCATGTCAGGCGCGCCGCGCGAAGGCGCCCGCCTTGAAATCGTTAAGGGAAGTAAAACTATCTCGAACGGCGCGACCGACCGGCAGGGACTCTATCGAACTAAGCTGGAGCAGACCCGCGCCGCCGAGAACAAGGACGCGGAAGAGGATCGGGCGGCGGAAGGCGATTCGGACGGCGATGACTCGGCCTCGGACGCGGAGCCGCGGTCGAACTCGTACCTCGTGATGGCGAGCGCGGGTGAAGACTTCGCCATCTCCGACCTTGATTCATACTACTTCGGCGGCGGCGGCGAGGACGGCGAGGGCGCGAGCAGTTTCTCCGCGCGAAGTTATGTATACACCGACCGGCCTGTGTATCGCCCGCAACAGAAAGTTTTCTTCAAAGGCATCCTGCGCCAAATCACTGACAGCGGTTACAAGTTGATTCCGGGCGGTGCGGTCAACGTCACCGTCGAAGACCCAAACGGCACGCGCGTCTTCGAAAGGGAAGTGAAACTTTCATCGCGCGGCACCTTCAGCGGCGAATTGGAAACCGGCGAGGAAGCGCCGCTCGGTTCCTACAGCATCACCGCACGCGTCGGCGAGGCAACGGCCAACGGCTCGTTCGAAGTGCAGGAGTATAAAAAACCCGAATTCAAAACAACCGTCACCGTGTCGCAGCAGTTCGTCAACGTCGGCGAGCAAGCGAAGTTCACCGTCTCGGCGCGCTACTTCTTCGGCGCGCCCGTCGCCCGCGCGGATGTTAAGTATTACGTCTACCGTTCGCGCTATTACTATCCGTGGTGGAGAAGCGCAGGCGGCGTTGATGAAGAAGCCGACTTCGGGATCGAAGGGGCGGGCGAAGAGCAGGAGAATGACGCGAGCGGCTATGGCGGTTACGGCGACCAGATGGTGCAGGAGGGCGAAGGTCGCCTCGATGCCAACGGCCGACTGGAAGTCGAGTTCAAAGTGCCGGAGGTTGACGATAAGCTGAATTCAGACTTTACCTACCGTCTCGAAGCGCAGGTCACAGACAGTTCGCGGCGGATGATGGAAGGCAGCGCCAGTTTCGTCGGCGTGCGCAGTAATACGGTCGCGTACGCCAACCCGGAACGCTACGTCTATTATCAAGGCGACACCGCGAAGATTAACGTCGGCGCGTCCGACCGCGAAGGCCGCCCCGTCTCGACGCGCGTCAAGCTTTCATTCGTCGAGCGGCGCTGGGAAAAGGTGTCGAAGCGAACCGAGGACGGCGACGAGTACCCCGACTATGAAATGAAGGAGCGCGAGCTTTCATCCGGCGTCGTCGAAACAAACGCAGAAGGCAAGGCGAGCTACGACTTCGTAGTGCCGATCAGCGGCAGCATCCACATCAAGACGATCATCGAAGAGAAAGGCGGGCAGGTAGTTTCGCAGGGCGGCTACATCTGGGTCACCGACCGGAACAACGCCTGGTCGGACCTATCATATCAGGAGGAAGGCTCGATCAAATTGGTGCCGGATAAAAAGTCTTACCGGGCGGGCGAGACAGCACACGTTCTGGCGCTGCTGCCGACGGACAAAGCGCATCTCCTTGTCACCACCGAGTTGATGAGCGTACTGACGGTGCGTCGCGTCGAACCGGCGGGGCGCGGCGTGATGATCGATGTCCCTATCGAAGCGCGTTACGCGCCGAACGTCTTCCTGAACGTCACCTACGTTAAGAACGGTGAGATGTACACGCAGGATCAAATGCTTATCGTGCCGGCGCGTGACCGTCTGCTGAAGCTCGACGTGATCCCGAACAAGAAAGAGTACAAGCCGCGCGAGACAGCCTCGTATACGATTCTGGCGCGCTCCGCTGATGGGGCACCGGTCGCGGGTGCGGAAGTCAGCCTCGGCGTCGTCGACGAGTCGATTTATAGCATCGCGTCGGAGAGTGTCGCCGACATCCGGCGTGAGTTCTACGGGCGGCGTTACAATGAGGTGCAGACCAGTTACTCGACCTCGTACTACTTCACCGGCTATGCCGGAAAGAAGCCGATTAAGCTGGCGCAGGAGAAACGAGCGTCGCAGTTCGCCGATGTCAAAAACGACGGCGAGCTGGTCAATCCGCGGGTGCGAAAACTTTTCAAAGACACGGCCTTCTGGCAACCGGACATCATTACCGGCGTCGACGGCAAAGCGACGGTCAACATCGAACTGCCCGACAATTTGACGACGTGGCGCGCGACCGCCCGTGCCATCACCGTCGATACGCGCGTCGGCACGACCGTCACCAAAGTCGTCGCGCGCAAGGACGTCATCATGCGCGTCGCGATGCCGCGCTTCCTGACCGAAGGCGACACCGTGACGCTGTCAGGCATCGTCCACAATTACCTGAATGCCGACAAGACAACGAAGATTTCCTTGGAAGTGAACGGGGCGCGAATACTTGATGCGTCGGTGCGGACGTTGACGATTCCGAAGAACGGCGAGCAGCGTGTCGATTGGCGAGTCCAAGCGCCGCAGACCGGCGAACTGCGAATCCTCGCGAAAGCGCTGACCGATACCGAGTCGGACGCCGTCGAGGTCGGACTTGAAATCGTGCCGCGCGGCTTAAAGCAGACCCGCGGCGAAGCGACGGGAATCGCCGACGAAGAGTTCGATAAGACATTCACCTACAACCTGCCGGCGAATGCCGAAACACATTCGCGAACGCTGCGTGTCGAGGTCGCACCGTCAATCGCGAGCACTCTGTTCGGCGCGCTCGACTATCTGACCGGTTATCCGTACGGCTGCACCGAGCAGACGATGTCGCAGTTTCTGCCGACGGTCATCGTCGCGCAGACTTTGCGCGAGGTTAAGTCGGCGACCATCCGCGACACGAACGACATCAACCACAAGGTGCGGCGCGG
>Ga0136614_10000353_pt1 | contig 22032 bp, 11 predicted proteins | sample AntDrymUQ2792106_2_FD_106643 | JGI IMG/M metagenome (GOLD analysis project Ga0136614, IMG submission 106643) | Polar desert sand microbial communities from Dry Valleys, Antarctica - metaG UQ279 (21.06) | ecosystem: Environmental > Terrestrial > Soil > Desert | place: Antarctica: Dry Valley... | reverse complement strand
GGCAGGAGCGCAACTACGCTGCTTATCTCTCGCATCGGAAACGAACATTGAAGGCGCATAAAATTCGTGGTAGAAATGCTAAAACTAAAGTCTCGTTGTAGTAATTACTACCTCGCAGTAAATCTCGACGAAGTGGAGCATGCGTCGTGGAGCTACCTCTGATTCTGGCTGGGCCGATCCTGCGCCGTGTCGAGCCAAGTCTGGTTGCAGTTTGGATTGCGCTGAAAGAGCCTGGAACGGTCAAGCTCTCCTTGTGGGAAGGCGGCCAGATCAAAGCGGGCGAACAAGGAGCTTTAGCGAGCGGCCCTGAGCCTGCGGCGGCGACGATACGAATCGGAGAAAGACTTCATGTCGTCGTCGTCACTTTGAAACTGTCATCGGGTAAAACGCTGCGCCCGGATCGCACCTACTCCTACGATCTCGCGCTGCAAACATCATCTGGCGCGAACACCTTAAAATCCCTTGGTCTGCTGAAAAACGACCCGCCCAATGCGACGCCCGATTCCGTCAGCGTCAAACATCTCGCGCTCGGCTTTGAAACGGATGTGCTGCCGACCTTCGCTTTGCCGCCGAACAAACTGAGTGACCTTCACATCGCACATGGCTCCTGTCGTCGTGCAAATGCCACGCTGCCGGACGGAATGGCGTGGCTTGATGACCTGCTTCGCCGCGAAGACGCTTTCAAAGACCCGCTCAAACGCCCGCACCAACTCTTTCTGACCGGCGACCAAATCTATGCCGACGACGTCGCGCGTGTGCATCTGGAGATGCTGATCGAACTCGGCAAAGACTTGTTCGGCAGAACAGTTGCCGCGGGGCAGAAACAAGTGATTGAGCAGTTGCCGGTCAAACGCGATCCCAACGGCGTATTGACGAAGTTTCCAGCAGATCAAATTCATTTCCCGCCGGGGCAGCGCCTGAAGCTGATCCTGAGCACGGCTCGCATGACCAGCCACGACGGGCACAGCCACCTGATTTCGTTCGCCGAATTCTGCGCGATGTATCTGACCGTGTGGAGCAATGCGTGCTGGGACAGCTTTCCGCCGTTGACGCGCTTTACCGAGCGGCCCGAAGCCAGCGCCGACACCAAAGACATCCTCTCGCCGCCGGATAAGGTCGAAGATCGTGCTCGGATATATGCCTCTGAAATCGCCGCGCTCACTGAGTTTCGCCGCACGCTGCCAAAAGTGCGGCGCGCTCTGGCGAACATCCCGACCTACATGATGTTTGACGATCACGAGATTACCGACGATTGGTATCTCAATCCGATCTGGCGCGACCGCGTGCTAACCAACCCGCTCGGCAAGACGATCATCCGCAACGGCCTGGTCTCTTACGCGCTCTTTCAAGGCTGGGGCAATGATCCGGTCAAGTTTGAAACCGGCGAGCGCAAACGCCTGTTTGAACAAGCGACACAACTCTTTCCGGTGAACGCGACCGTGGGGCCGAACGAAACCGCCGGCAACGAGATAGACAAACTGCTGGGATTGGATTTGAACGCCGGACTAACGGGCAGTAATCCACCCGTCAAATGGCATTATTCTGTCGCGGGCGAAAAGCATCTGGTGTTGGTGTTGGACAATCGCACGCGCCGCAGCTACGTCTCGCGCGTCGGGCCGCCGGGCAACGTCGCCATTTCCACCCAATCAGAGCAGATTCCCCCGGGGCCGCTGCCTGAAGGCAAAGAGGTTTTGTTCGTCATCCCGTCACTGCCCGTCCTCGGCCCTTCGATGTTTGATGAACTGATCGCGCCGGCATCCTATCGCGCTTACGACGTGATTGATTACGGCGACTTGCAAGGCAAGCCGGAAGACAAGGGACTCGGAACCAGAGGGATGATCGGCACCAATCCGGACGCCATCGAAGCCTGGGCATTCGACGCGACGACGTGCGAAGCACTGCTGCGCAGATTGGAACCGTACCGCAGCGTGATCCTGCTATCCGGCGATGTGCATTACGCCGCCAGCAACGCGATGAGCTATTGGAAGCGCGGCGATCAGGAACCGGCGCGCTTCGTACAGTTCATTTCCAGCGGGCTGCGGAATGTGATGCCCGGCTTCATCCGGCTGATTGATCGGACGCTGGCCTTCGGGCAGCGATTGATCCGCGAGGATTTCAAAGCGGATCGGCTAGGGTGGGACGTTAGTGCTGCCGACCTGTTCAAGTTTCCAGAGGGCATCCGCATCGTTCCCGCGCTGAAGGCCAAGTTGAAGGGAAGTCCGGTCCTGATCCCGACGCAGATTCTGCCCGCCGGCACGACCATCAACACCGCCAAACTTCCCGACTGGTCATGGCATGTGGAGGTGGGACTGGACAAGCGCAAAGACGCGGAGCGCCCCGCACCCGCGCGCCCCGATCCATTGGATCGAGCCAACCCCACCGCAGATGTCGCCGAGAATGTCGAAGGCTTTCGTCGCACCGCCAATCGGCACTTCCGGCAAATGGAGAAGCTGGGCAATTCGCGCCAGGTTCTTTTCTTCAACAACCTCGGCGTGGTGCGATTTGAACTCCGCAAAGAGAAACCCGACCAGCCGGAGATTCTCTTCGCCATCCACGATCTGTACACGGTTCATGCCGACCCGGCCAGTCCCACCAACGAGCCGCCAACGCCGGAGGTGTACACGCGACATGAAGCAAAGTTGCGAATGATTGACGCGGTGAGGCCGGAAAAGAAGCTGATACCACGAAGCTAAAACGAAGAAGTGGATTGTATGTCAGAACCGCCTGCTATAGCTTGGGCGGGTTTTCCCCGTAACAACCCGCCCGTTACCGCAGGCGGTACTGACCTGCTCTTCAAGGAGTCACAATGCAGGACGTAATCGGATGGTTCGCGGACTTCTTTACATGGGTGAAAGAGAAGATGGCTTTCGAGGAGACTCGTCAAGCCCTGCTCAGCGATCTGGGAATCGAGACGACAGGTCCGACGCCGGAACCTAACATCCCGCAAACGAATATCGATAGCATCCGAAGTTACCAGCAGTCAGTCAATCCCGACCGTCAGGCTTTGATGAGCGTCCTCGCGGACATTCGCGCCATCGTCACTTCGCTCTTCTCCTTTTTCGCGTCTTTCCAGTTGAGTCCGTCAGAGGTGGTCGAGGTCACTCATCGTGCGCTGAATCTGCTGGCGCTCAACTACATTCGCATACGCGAGCCGCACTACTATTTCATTGCGCAGTTGCTGGATTTCATCGAAGACACCGGCACGCCATTCTTAAGCGGGAAGGTTAGTTGGAATCGTTTCGTTGATCTCTTCACCGACGGCGTAGGGTATTTGTTGGAGACGATCCTGATTGATATTGGGGACGAAGAAGAGGCGCAGCAGCGTTCTGATTTTTACTTCACGCCGCTGGCGTATGTGTTCTCCACAATCTTCGGAGAAAAAGGCAAGGCGCTCTATGGCTGGGACGCCGCGCCGGAATCCACTACGCCGAAAGCGGACGCAATCTCGCGGCGAATGCTCAGCGCCGCCTTTCTCAGCCGCGACGTAGACCCCGCGACCAATAAGGTCATCGAAAAACAGATTAATACATCGCTCTACTTTTTGACCCCGGCACAAAATGGTCCGGGGCTGTTCCTGACGCTCGGTGGCAGCGGCGACCTCGAAGCGCTGTTGGGCGAAAAATGGAAAGTGATCTTCAAAATGAGTTCGGGTGCGTTGGTGGATATGACCATCGGCGGCGCGAACATCTTCACCATTCGCGGTCCGGCGGGCGGCCCGACGGACATCCGCACCAGCCTCGCGCTTCAATCCGTGCCGGACGAAACCAATCGTTCTTTCGTGTTGCCCGGCGACAGTGACACGCACGTCGAGATCGGCAACATCGCGTTCACCGTCGCGCTCAATTCCGCCGAAGCCGAAATCAAACTATCGCTCAACGAATGTGCGCTGGTCATCGCGACCAAAGACAACGACGGCTTCATGGCTTCGTTGCTGCCGAGCGAAGGCTTGCGTCTGCCCTTCAATTTCGGAATCGGAGCCAGTAACAAACGCGGATTATTTACCGAAGGCAACATCCCTCTGCTTTCGGGAAGGTCAACCGGCGGCTCGCTACTGAGCGATGCCAGCAATCCCCGACTATTAGCGCGGACGCGCGGCAACGGCGCGCCGACCACCGCTCTGCCAGCTTCGCCAAGCGACGCGCCCGTGCCCATCGCGGGTGCCATCGGCAAAGGTTTCAGTGTGCCGATTCCAATCGGTAAATCGCTGGGGCCAGTCAATCTGCATTCGCTTCTACTCAAGCTGGCAGCGACCACAACTACCACCGACCCGTCCGATGTCACAGTGGAAGCGAGCGCCGCATTGAGTCTGAAACTCGGCCCCGCCTTCATCAGCATTGATCGGCTGGGCTTTCAGTTGAATGTGGCGTTTCCCGAAAGTGGAGGCAATCTGGTCTTCGCTGATCTGTCGATGGGACCGGCGCTGCCACGGGGCGTCGGCGTCACGATTGACTCGGCGGTGGTCACCGGCGGCGGGTTTCTATTTCTCGACCAAGAGCGCGGACAATACGCGGGCGTGGTGATGTTGGAGTTGGGAGGCGGGGTCGCGGTCAAAGCCATCGGCTTAATCGCCACGCGGTTGCCAAACGGGTCAAAGGGATTTTCGCTGCTGGTCATCATCACAGCCGAAGGCTTCAAACCAATCCCGCTCGGCCTCGGCTTCAAGCTGACAGCCATCGGCGGTTTACTGGCCATCAACCGCACCTTCAACGAGGGCGTGTTGCGCGAAGGCATCAAGAATCACACGCTCGACAGCGTGCTTTTTCCCGCAAACCCGACGCGCGACGCGCTGCAACTCCTCAGCACGCTCGACAAAGTTTTCCCCATCGCCAAAGGCCATCACCTATTCGGCCCGATGGTGGAAATCGTATGGGGCACGCCGACGATCTTTACGATGCAGTTGGGCATTGTGCTGGAGATCGGCGCGCGGCTGCGGCTACTGGTGGTGGGACAAATCGAGGCGATTCTGCCGAAGAAAGAGAACGATCTGCTGCGGCTCAAGATGGACGTCGTCGGCATCCTGGATTTCGATCAAGGCACGGCTGCGCTCGACGCCGTGCTGTACGATTCGCGTCTGCTGAAAAAGTTTGTGCTGACCGGCGGGATGGCGCTGCGATTGAAGTGGAAAGGTGCGCCGAACTTCGCGCTGGCGATTGGCGGAATGCATCACGCCTTCAATCCGCCCGCCAATTTCCCCCGCCTGGACCGCATCGCCATCAGCCTTAGTTCCGGCGATAACCCGCGTATCACCTGTGAAGCGTATTTCGCCATCACCTCGAACACGGTGCAGTTCGGCGCACGGGCTAATCTGTATGCGGGCGCACACGGCTTCAGCATCGAAGGCGACATCGGCTTTGACGTGCTGATTCAATTCAACCCGTTTCACTTCCTCGCGGAATTCCACGCTTCGATTCAACTCAAGCGCGGCTCACGAAATCTGTTTAAGGTCTCAGTTTCAGGTGCGCTGGAAGGCCCACGCCCGTTGCGCGTTCGTGGCAAAGCATCGTTTGAAATCTTCTGGTGGGACATCTCGATCAGTTTCGACAAGACGCTGGTCGAGGGGGAACGGCCCGCGCCGCCTCCGGCCATCAACGTGCTGAACGAGCTATCGCTGGCGCTCGGCGATGCGCGCAATTGGGCGGGCACACTCCCAGACGGTGAGCGCCGACTGGTCAGCGTGCGCGAGATGCCAACCGCCAGTGAGGTTGCCATCCATCCGCTCGGCAAGCTGGCCGTCAAACAGACCGTCGTGCCGCTCAATCTGACACGCGACATTGATAAGTTCGGCAACACGACGCCGAGCGGCCCACGTCGCTTCACGGTCAGCAGCATCACCGTCGGCGGACAGGCGCAGACACCCAAACCGCTGTTAGACTTTTTCGCGCCCGCACAATTCTTCGAGATGTCAGATGACCAGGCTATCGTCAGCCCTTCATTTGAAACGATGGAAGCTGGCTTGATGATCGGAGCGGATGACTTTGTCTTCAGCGATGCGGACAAGTTGGCCGCGCCGCTCACCTTCAAAACGATCATCGTGGACAAGCAGTCGAATACGGCAACGCCGACCAAAGGCTACGAGCTGAATGCCGCGCGGTTGTTTGCGCAAGCCGCATTCGGCGCGGCGGCCAGGAGCGAGGTACGACGGACAGGCAACGCCAAATACCAAAACCGCGAGCGCCCGCCCGCCGTCACATTAAACAAGCCGGGCTGGGTCATTGCTTCGACCGACGACTTGTCACTGCAAACGATCCCCGGCGTCGAAGCCGGAAGGCAGATGAATTGGATTGACGCTCAACAGGCATTGCAAAGATTCAATCAACAGAATCCCAATGAAGCGAAAAAGCGGCAGATCGTTCCGAGCTTTGAAATTGGATGATGAAGATTTGGGTAGTGGTTGAAAAGTAATAGCGTGAACGGTCTTCGCCTCTGTCGCGAACACCACCAGCGCCGCACAAATTCGATGAGGTGATGTGGTCATGCCTGAATCAAACATAATCGCCAACGCCATCTTCCTGCCGTGGGTGCGACAGGGTGCGGCGGCGAACATTCCAACCGCCGACACGCTGTTAGCCAATCAAAGCGGGCGCGTCTCGTTGCCAATCAAATTGCGAATCAATAATTCGCAGGATGTGAATGTATCCGTGCGGTTGATCGGGCCGGGCGAAGTGACAGCGATTGATCCGCAACAGATCATCCGCACCGAACCGCGACGCGGAAACGTCAACTTCGAGCCGAACTATTTTGCGGCCATCGAATTCGACCGGCCAGATTTCCCGTGGCTCTTCACACCAGCCAAAGCGGGCGCGGATGCCCGCTTACGTCCGTGGTTATGTCTGGTGGTGGTCAAAAAGCAGCCGGGCGTGGCGCTGCGCGCGGATCGCTCGTTGCCGCTGCCGATGCTCGACATCGGTGCGCCCGCCAAGCCCGGCGATGAGTTGCCGGATGCAACCGAATCGTGGGCATGGGTCCACGCTCAGCTTTCCGCGGCGGCGAATGCGACCGCGACGGAGATGACGGAAATCTTGAAAACAAGGCCGGAGCTATCTGTGTCACGCATGCTCTGTCCGCGTCTGCTTGAACCGGCGACGGAGTATCTGGCTTGCGTCGTTCCCACGTTCGAGCTTGGGCGCAAGGCCGGACTGAATGTGCCGATTCAACCCGCGGACGAGCAGCGGCTCGATCCGGCGTGGCTACCCGGCGCGCAGCAGGTCACACTGCCGGTTTATTACCACTGGGAATTTCGCACCGGCGCGGTGGGCGACTTTCAGTCGTTAGTGGAGTTATTGGAATCGCGCCCGGCACCGCCCGGAGTCGGCACACGCCCGTTGGACATCAGCCGGCCCGGCTTCAAGCTCCCGCCGCAGACGCCGCCCAACGTCACGCTCAATCTGGAAGGCGCGTTACGCGTGCCGAATGCTGTTCCCACCGAATGGTTGGATAAGGCGCGCCTGCCGTTTCAGCAGGTCCTCAAAAACATCATCAACGCGCCCGCGTCGATCCCGACCAATCAAGAGACGCCGCTCGTCGCGCCGCCGATCTATGGTCATTGGCAAGCGGGGCGGCATCAAGTAGACAATGCGGCAACTCCTCCGCCGGTGTGGCTCGATGAGTTGAACCTCGATCCGCGTCAGCGCGTCGTGGCGGGATTCGGCACACAGGTCGTGCAGAGCCAGCAGGAGCAGTTGATGGCATCGGCATGGGAGCAAGCGGGCGAAATCGAGCGCGCCAATCAACGGTTGCGTCAGGAGCAACTCAGCCTGGCGATCAATGCCGTGCTGCACGTCAAACATTTCAGCCGGCTGAGTGAAGATGCCTTGCTGCAAGTCGCGGCACCCGCACAGGCGCGCGTGGTGTGGGCCGACCCGCCATCAAACAACACGCCGAATAAGCCGATGTCGTTGCAGCAGCGAATCGCCGATGCCGTCGTACCCTCGCAGGCAGTTGCCGGGGCGACCCGCCGTCTGATGCGACCGCGCGGCGCGATCAGTCGCCGCGTCGCAGTGCGGGGCGGACAGCGGACGGGCGGTCTCGTCACTAAGCTCAACATTCCATCGACGACATCACTGCCGTCAGGGTCACAGCTTGGCGGCTTCGTCACGATTAACAAAATCTCCGAGAGCATTCCATCGCTGGCGCAGGTTGTCCGTTCCGAGAATGCCACCGAACAGGCTATGCGCGCCGCCGCGCCGAGTCCTTTATTCCAGGTGGTGAACGAGGGAGAGGCGATGCCGCTGCGTGTGTTTGTGGGCGTCGACTCGGCAGCGGCGAAGCTCTTCCGCGAAGCCGCCGCGACGCATCAAGCGAAACTCAATCCCATCGGCATCTCGATCTTCAAACCTCGTCCACAACTGCAACTGTCCACGCTCAAGACGACGCTGCTGCAACGGCTCGATCCGGCGATGACCATCAAGCTGCGCGTGCGGGCAGTAATTCAAACCACTGCCGACCAAACCTCGCAGGCTGATCCGCTAAACACGATTCTGGCCGCGCCCGACTTTCCGCAGCCGATGTATGAAGCGTTGCGCGACCTATCGCAAGAGTTGTTGCTGCCGGGCCTGGAGCGCGTGCTACCGAACACCGTCACACTGCTTGAAACCAACGATAAATTCGTCGAGTCGTTTCTGGTCGGGTTGAACACAGAGATGGCGCGCGAACTGCTCTGGCGGGGGTTTCCAACCGATCAGCGCGGCACCTGCTTCCGGCGGTTCTGGGACGCACCACAACCGGACATCGAATCGATTCACAAATGGGGTGCGAAGGCACTCGGGCAGAATGCCGTCGGAGCCGGGCCGCAAAAGAAGGTTGTGCTGTTGATTCGCGGCGAACTGTTGAGCCGGTATCCGAACGCCGTGATTTACGCGGCGAAGGCGGTCATCAATGCTGGCAAGCGCGAACCAGGGCCCGTCGAACTGCACCCGATCTTTCGCGGCACGTTGCAACCGGACGTTGTTTTTCTGGGCTTCAACCTGACTGTCACTGACGCCGTCGCCAATCCCGGCTGGTTCTTCATCATTCAGGAACAACCGACCGAACCGCGCTTCGGCTTCGACGTGGGCACAGACTTCGGCGCGCGGACGCACATCTCCATGGCACTGCCGCCGCCCGCTTCAGTCACGTTGCCGCCGAACGCCGTGTGGCGCAGGAACGCGGCGCATATGGCCTATATCACGCGGCAACAGCCGGTGCGGATCGCCATTCACGCGACGCAGATGATTCCTTAGAATTGAAAATAATACTTTCACCGCCGAGAACGCTGAGCACATAACATTTCACCTACCACTTATATGTTGGACCTTAAATTCCTCCCACCGATAGTCTCTGCGACCCAACCGCCGCCCGAAATGAACGTGTCGCTGATCGCTGGCGACCGCCCGCTCGCGCTCTTTCCGGTGCGCTTGGAGACGCGCTTCTTTCCGCAGCCTGATGGCAGTTTCGAACTGCGCGTGCGGGTTTATCCCGATCAGGTTCATCTGGATTCACACGAGCCGGAGTTGACTGCGCAAGAGATAATCTGGGGTCAACATTTCTGGGAACAGGACTGGCGCGCAGGCAATGACGAAGAGGCGCGTCGACGCGCATGGCAACAGCTTGCCGACCGCTTCGATCCGCGACGTGCGGCGTGGGTGGCGCGCGCTCTCAAACCGCTCAACCCCGCAGAGCGGCCCGCCGCGCCGGTGCCCGCCAATCAGCCTTTGCCGAAGCCGCTGCAATTTCCGTCGCCGCCTCCCGGTTCCGGCAAATCCGAAAGCTGGTCGCGCGCGCCGCTGGCTCGACTGCTGCCTGATCGCTGGGTGGCGATTGCTTACTCGCGCGGAAGTCTGGCGGGGATCGTCTCTGGCAAAGACATTCCTGATCCGCTCGCGGCTGGCCCCGACCCACAAGCTAACGTCGCCGCGACGGACGAACAACTCGCGGTTGATGGCGGCATGAAATGGTTAATCGATTTCGACGCGGCGGAAGCCGCCGGGATGGGCCTCCGTTTGAAATTATCCAATGAGACAGCACAAGCCGGATTGGATGTGTTGCTGGTGATGGGCGTCAAGGCTTCGCTGAACAGCGCGGATTCAACGAAGAGAATCAGCGCTCTGCTCGATGCGCACAATTACACCGATGGTCTGAGCTTTCTGCTGCACGGCACACCGTCCAACAACACGCCGGACGCGCCCTCCGGCTTCAGTTCGCGCGACGCCGGACAGCAACAGAGCTATCTCGCTCAACTGCCCGCGAACACATTCAGGGTGGGCGACGAATCGAACGGCGACACGTTCGCCCGCGCGTTGGGCCTTTCACCGAACGTCGCCAAGGCAGTGATCAAACTGACCAATACCACGACGAAAGAACAACTCGACGCGCGCCAGATGAACACGGCGTTGTGGGCGGCAACGTGGGGCTATTACCTATCGAACATGATCGGCAGGGAAGGGAACAATCTGACCGACGATGATTTGGCTTGGGCGCGCGATCATTTCATCAACCACGTGCGCGCCGCTGGACCACTGCCAAGCTTGCGCGTCGGCAAACAGCCTTACGGAATCTTACCCGTCACTTCGCTCGACAACTGGTCGCCCAAAGTCGGCGAGGAGGCACAGGTGGCGCGCGACGTATGGCTGAAAGATTTGCTACTTAAACTGCGCGACCGTGTGTGGCGTCCGAACCTGACGACGGTGGCGCGTCTCGGTCGCAGCCACGATCCTGACCAGGACCTCGCTGCCGTGATGGCGAGCGACGGTCTGTCATCCAGCTACGTCGCGCGCGGTGTGATGGGGCGACACTACCTGCAACATCTGTGGTGGTTTCTCGGCATCAACATGGACCTCCGCGGATGGTGGCGCAAGCAGGAAGAGTTGACCGGCGCGACACTCACAACGCTCGATGTCCGGTGGAGGTCGCGTCTGACGCGCGCAGCATATGCCGACCGATTGATGTCGGTGAAAGCGCCGCTCACGCAAGGAGGAGATGTTTCTGAAACCACGCCGCTCGCGCCCAACTACATTGACGCGCTGCTGAAAGTCGCGAGCCTCGATACGTTGCTCAAAGAGACCGACGCGCCCGCGAGTTTGCTTCACGCGCTGCTGCGCCATTCGATGCTGCTTGAATACGCCAACGCCGCCGCACGTCTGCTCTTCAACAACGGCACACCGCTGCCGGCGCTGTTCAAAGATCAGGAGATGATCGACATCTCGCCGCAGTCCACGACGCTGACATCAAGCTGGCAATTGAATCAGCCGATTCCAACTATCACCGGCAGTCAAACGCTCGGCGAACATCTATTGAAGCTGACCACCTTTCAAGACCCGAATGTGGCGGCGATTGGTGAATTCCGCAAGAGCCTGGCGCATTTGAAAACATTAAGCAGTGCGCGTCTGGAACGATTGCTGGCGGGCACGCTCGATTGTTGCGCGCACCGTCTGGATGCGTGGATCACGTCGTTTGCGACGAAGCGATTGGACGCGATGCGTCGAGCGAACCCAACCGGCGTCTATTTCGGCGGCTACGGCTGGGTGGAGAATCTGAAGCCCGCGCCTGCGCGCGCTGTGACCGTTGCGCCCGCTGGCGAGCAAGCGCCGATCTATCTGACACCTGACGATCCGGGATTTGTCCACGCGCCGTCGCTGACGCAGGCCGCGACGGTCGCGCTGTTACGCAACGGCCATCTGACACATTCGACGGCGGCGGTGCGCGACCTGCTGGCGATTGATCTTTCGTCGGAGCGCGTGCGGTTGGCGAACTGGCTGCTCGACGGTGTGCGGCAGGGGCAGCCGCTGGGAGCGCTTCTTGGCTACCGGTTCGAGCGCCGCTTGCACGAACTGAAGCTGGATCACTTCATCAAACTGTTCCGCGACCTTGCGCCGCTGGCCGGGACGCTGCAACCGACGGAACTGCCGGTCGAAGCCATTGCCGCGAACAATGTGGTGGATGGATTGAAGCTGCATCAGCTTTGGAAACAAAAGGGCGTCGGTATTTTCGTAGGCCTACCACACCCGACGATGTTTCAAGCCGTCATCGCGGAATTGAATGCGCTGCACGAAGCGTTGGATGCCGTCAGCGATGCAGTTGTGGCTGAGAGCGTCTATCAAGTCGTGCGCGGCAACACGGCGCGCGCGGCCAGCACGCTCGACGCCGTGGCGCGCGGAGAAGCACCCCCGCCGGAACTCGAAGTCACACGCACGCCCCGCAGCGGCGTGGCTTTGACTCATCGCCTGGTGACGCTCTTCAGCGGCAGTCCAGCCGCCTTGCCCGAATGGCAGAACGCCGCGCAATCCTTCCGCGCTGTCGCCGAACCGCACCTGAATGCATGGGCGGCGAAGCTGCTCGGCAATCCGGCCAACGTCCGCTGCGTCATCGAACGACTTGACCCAGAGACCGGCCAGGTGGCAGAGACTAAAGAAATCAGAATCAATCAACTGCGAATGTCGCCGCTCGATTTCATCTACGCCGTCGAAGGCGGCAGCCAATCTCAACAGTCGGAGATCGAACAGCGCCTCCTGTTTGCGATCACGCGCCGGCCTGATGGTTTTCCAGCGAATGCGATATTGCGCATCAACCGCAGCCGCAATTCGAACTGGAAACTGAACGAGTTGAGCTACGGCGAATTCGCCGAGTTGGTGCGAGCGGCGCGCGGAGTCGTGACCAACGCACGCGCCATTGACGCCGGCGATCTGAATCTGCCGGAGCGCACTCAAAGCGTCACGGTTGACATCACCGAACTGGAAACGCGCGCCAATCAAGCCGAACAATCGCTGCGACAGACTTTCGTCAATTTGCAGCGGCAATTGAACCCGCCTGCCGGCGTCCCCGCTGCCACTCAGGCTGAACTGCTGCGCGAGTTGATTCTGCGCTTATCCAGCTTCGGCGTGCCAAGCGCGGTGCCGCTATCGTTTGCCGGCGATGCGCCCGACGACCGAGGAGTGTTGCTTGCTCAGGCAGGTTCAATCGCGAAGGAAGTCGAACAGCGCATCGCCCAACTGACGACGCTTAAAGCTGTTTTGAACCAAGCCGTAACCATTGAAGACAAGCGCGACCATCACCGCGAACGATTGCGGGCAGTGTTCGGACAAGCCTTCGTCGTTCTGCCGCGCTTCGCAGCGGGAAATGCCGATGAACTTGCCAGTGCATTCGCCGACAGCGTGAAGATGCAGGATAACGATCCGATGGCCGTCGTCACGTGGTTCCAGCGCGCCTCGCGCGTGCGCGACGGCGTCGGGAGGCTTGAGGCATCGCTGCGCTACGCCGAAGCTTTGAACACCGGCGAGAGTCTTAAATTGATTGTCGGCCAGCTTCCATATCAAACCAACGACCGCTGGGTGGGATTGCCGCTCAAAGGTGGGAAGCAGATTCCGGGCGGGCGGATGTCGTTGGTTGTGCAGTCGTCCGTCGCGGTTGATGTGCGTAAGCCGCTGGCCGGGATTCTGATTGATGAATGGGTGGAGGTGGTGCCGAACGCGAAAGAGACGACCGGCGTGGTCTTTCAATACAACCCACCCGACGCCTCCGCGCCGCAATCTATTTTGTTGGCCGTGCCGCCCGTGCCGGATAAGAGTTGGACCGTAGGCGACCTGCACCGCGTGCTGTTAGAGACACTCGATCTGGCTCAGCTCCGCGCCGTGGATGCGGAAGCACTCGACGAAGCCGGGCATTATCTGCCCGCACTCTATTTTGCCTTCAATGTGAACAACGAAACGGTCTCGACCGATTTCACGAAGCTGGCGAAGTAATCTGAGCAGTTGGCAGTTGGCAGTAAGCAGTAGGCAGGATACAGAACACTCACCTAATGTGTGACGTTCGCGGAGAAGATCATCATGCCATCAATCACAAGCTGGACGCGGCTGGAACCGCGCACCCGCAATGCCGAGATGAGGACCAGTGTCCAGGCCAGAATCTACGACCCTCTGTGGATGCTGGCTCGGCAGTGGCAGGTCGGCGAGTTTCAGGGCGAAGACACCGGGACGCCCGTCATGGCGCGGCTACGCGCGGAAGTCGCACGGTTGACACGCTACTTCCCTGGGCCAATCGCCCCCAACACCAGAGCCACGGCCCGCGAATACGACGCCAAATCCACGCCGCTGGAAACGCTGGTTGAGCGTGAGCGTGTACGGCCACAAGCTAACCAATCAGCCGCGAAGTCTGAAAAGCTGCGGCTCGCGGTGGATGCCGGAATTCATTTTCTGCGTCTGCTGGATCAGCAACCAATTGCGCCCGCCAATCGCGAGAATTATCGCAATGCTTTCAAGCGCAAATTTCCGTTCGCCGCGCTGACCGCGGAAGAGCGCAGCACGCTCGATGACGACAGTCGCAATTTTCTCGATCTGATGGTGTTGCGTGCTATCGACGGCAGGCTGCTGTACTCAACACTGCGCGCGACGCTGCGTCCTGACGGAGGCGGCACAAGAGGCGCGCTCCCGCCCGATCTACAGATTGCCGCAGATGAGGTGGCCGAAGTCGAGAAGGCGGCGGAGATTTGGCTGCAATGGTACGAAACGCTTTTTGACGAACCGAATAACATCCCCACGGCGTGGGTGCCTGAACGGATGGAGTATGCTTTTTCAGTAGCCACGCGCTTGAGTGAAGGTGAGCAGACGCTGACGGCTGAAGAGTATTACGAAGGTCATCTGGATTGGCACGCATTCAATATTAATGCCGAAGTTTCAATGGGCGCGGCGAATGACGACGCCTTCACGCACATTACCAACACGGTCATTCCTGCGCCGGTTAACTTTCGCGGCGCGCCCGCTACGCGCTTCTGGGAGTTAGAAGACGCGCAGGTTGATTTCGGCGCGATCCCTACGGGGCCGGCGGATTTGCCGCATCTGCTGTTGATCGAATTTGCGAACAGTTTTGGCAATGACTGGTATGTCATTCCCGTGGAATTAGATGTCGGCTCGTTGTGCCGCACGCGCTCGCTGGTGGTGACGGACACGTTCGGCGTCAGCACGCTGATCCGGCCCAACAGCGAATCGGGCGCGCAGCATTCAGCTTGGCGAATGTTTCAACTTTCGCATCAGCGACAGACCGGCCTGAGGCCTGCTTCGAATCTGTTTTTTTTGCCGCCGACGTTGATCAAAAACATTGAGGGTAAGCCAATCGAAGAAGTCTTATTCCTGAGAGACGAAACGGCCAACATGGCCTGGGGATTAGAGCGTCTGATTGAAAGTTCAATCGAGCGGCCATTGAATCGCCTCGAGGCGTCGGTCGCACGCGAGGAAGTCAGCCAATCAAACTCACCCGCAGGTGGGCCGACGCCGAACATCCCGGTCTATCGTCTGGCCACTCAAATTCCTGACTACTGGGTTCCGCTGCTGCCGGTGCAAACAGATTCTGTCACTCGTACCGTGCGACTCGTGCGAGGTGCGGTACTCAAACCGGATGGATCCCAAACTACCGTGAAAGCACAAGGCCGCGTGCTGAATCCTGAACCAGAGGCCGGTCTGGCGCTTTACGAAGAAGAAATTCCGCGCGAAGGCATCCGGGTCACGCGTAATTTCCAATACACGCGCTGGCTCGACGGAGCGACACATCTTTGGCTCGGACGCCGGAAACAGGTCGGCTGCGGCGAAGGATCAAGCGGACTGAAATTCGATACTCTTGAATCTTAAGCCGACGGCACTCGCGTCAGTGTTGCTGTGGGCGCACCTTCCGACAAGTCCAGGCTCTCGCAAGAGAAAAGAGCGTTGACACGTCAAGGCTGTTTCGGTGTGCTCTGCTGCTGCCTTCTGTGTTAAGACAGTATGCGATTTCGTTTGCTCTGAAATAGCTGCTCATGTGCTACTCGATTTGTAAAACTCGAATTAAATCATGTCTTTAATTTTCCTCGCCGGAACCGCACCGGCATTCCTTACGGAAGTCGTCTGGTTGATCGTCGCGGGAGCCGCGATAGCTTACGTCTGCAACCGATTTGGACTCGTGCCGATTGTCGGTTTCCTGCTCGCGGGCGTTTTGATCGGACCGAACGCGCTCGGACTCGTGCGCGATCAATCGCTCGTCGATGCGGCAGCAGAAGTTGGCGTCATCCTGCTGCTCTACACGATTGGTATCGAGTTCAGTCTCGTAAAACTCGCGAAGATAAAACGCCTCATCTTCGGCGGCGGCGGGATGCAGGTGGTTCTCGCGACGCTCGCGACGACAGGCTTACTCGCCCTGTTCGGCGTCGAGTGGCGAACCGGTCTCTTCACAGGCTGTCTCGTCGCGCTCAGTTCGACCGCCATTGTTCTCAAACTACTCGGTGACCGCGCCGAGACGAACAGCACGCAAGGGCAGGTCGGACTCGGACTGCTCATATTTCAAGATTTAGCGATCATCGTCATGGTGCTGCTCGTCCCCGTGATAAGCGGCACGGGCGGTTCGAGCTTGGAGATCGTGTGGGCGCTCACAAAAGCCGGCGCGATCATCGGCATCGTGCTCTTATTCGCCCGACGCTTGATGCCGAAGGTGCTGGAGATGGTCGCGCTCACCTGTTCGCCGGAACTTTTTCTTTTGACGGTCATCGCGATCTGCTTCGGCACCGCATACCTGACCAGTCTCGCCGGTGTCAGCCTCTCGCTCGGCGCTTTTCTGGCGGGACTTTTGGTGAGCGAGAGCCGCTTTAGCGAGCACGCCTTGAGCGAGATTCTGCCGCTGCAAATCCTGTTCAGCGCGACGTTCTTCATCTCCGTCGGGATGTTGCTTGATGTGAGCTTCCTCGTACGGAACTTGCCGCTCGTGTTTGGCGCGATTGCGGTCGTGCTAGTCATAAAGATTGTCACCACCAACATCAGCGTGCGAGCACTCGGCTATCGCGCGCCGGTCGCGGCGGCATCCGCGTTGATGCTGGCGCAGGTCGGCGAGTTTTCGTTCGTGCTTGAGCGAGCCGGAAGAGAAGTCGGTTTGAGTCCGGCGGGGTTAGGTGAATCCGGTTCGCAGACGCTCATTGCCTCGACGGTCGTGTTGATGGTGGCGACGCCGATCCTGATGCAAGTCGGGTCACGATTCGCGCGACGTTTGGAGACAAAGTACAGCCAAGTGGCGGCGGCGCGGATGGAAGCAGAACCAACGCCGGAGAACGTGCTGTTCATGGAAGACCACATCATCGTCGCGGGCTACGGGCAAGCGGCGCGGCGGCTCGTTCATGTGCTCAAAGGCTCGCGCATCCCGTACATCATCACGACGCTCAGCCCGGAAGGCGCGAACGAAGCCGACGCACAAGGCTTGCCGGTGCTGCGCGGTGATTCGAGCAAACAGCGCACGCTGATACTTGCCGGCATCGAGCGCGCCAAGATCATGGTCATCGCCGATGACGAGCCGATGATGGCGGCGCGCATCGCGTCGGTCGCGCGGGCGACAAATCCGACGCTGCGGATCGTCGCGCGCACGCGCTATATGACGGAGATTGAACCGCTCACACGCGCCGGAGTTGACCGTGTGGTAACCGAAGAATTGGAATCGATTGTCGGCTTATTCGCCGATGTGCTATCCGACTACGGGATTTCTAATGAAGAAATAGAGAGGTATGAGGAGGCGATGCGACGCGGTGGCTACGCGGCACTAATCGGCGCCCCGTCGAGTGACGAGCAGCCCGCCGTCGTCTGCGAACTGAACAACGAGCGTCTCGACTCGCGCACCATCACAATTCGCGCCGGCGCGCCGATCACGCAGCAGACGCTCGCCGAACTCGCGCTGGATAAACGCGGCTTAAGGCTGCACAACCTGCGCCGTAGCGGCGAAGTGTTAGCAGATATAACCCCAAACACCAAGCTTCAAGTTGGCGACGAACTGGTGATCTGCGGCGACACCGAAGCCTTCGCCCGCAACTCGTTGCTATTCCGTCCGACGGCGGGCGAAGATAAATCACCTCCGGTTGCCATGACAAATGACGCCGATAATCCAGGGAGTGTTGATACGGAGAAAGTGGTTAAGTTCACGCTCGACGGTAACTCCTCCGCCTGTTCTCACACTTCTCAAGCACGCGAAGTGATGCCGAGCGCGCGCGGCTGCGAAGAGTGTTTGGCGGTGGGTGACACATGGGTACATCTGCGCATCTGCATGACGTGCGGTCATGTCGGCTGCTGCGATTCATCGAAGAACAAGCACGCCTCGAAGCACTACCCGGCGACGAACCACCCGATCATCCGTTCACTCGAACCTGGGGAGGATTGGACCTGGTGCTACGCCGATATGATTTACATTTAGCCACGTTCGGGTTCATGTGGCAGCGACCCTCATGCGAGGAAGATGCGAACCATCCGTGAGCGCTTCTCTGTGCAAGAAGTGGTCGCGTGTCTGCGCCGACGCCGTCATACACAGCGACGTTTGGCGCGGCGCTCGCGCCAACGCTACGACGGCTTCGTTGATGTCGGCTACTCCAAGCATTAGAGAGTCCATCACGGCGACAACGAGTTCGTTTAATTGCCGCACTCGACCCGAGATGAAGGATGAAGAGAGCGTGAGGAAGGATTATAATCGATAGGCCATTCTTGCAACACTGCCATTTTTCGGCCATCCATTTCGAGCAACTGTTTTGACTGTCGCTATAGCGCCAAGTGAACCATCAAAGCCGCTAATATTTTTTTTGCCAGGAATGAGTAACATTAGATTTTACGCGTGTGAATCTCCAGAGTTACTTTGCCGGCTCAAGATTTCATTCGCGATGCGTGACTGGCAACCATCCACCAACGCCCATTCTTCCAGATAAGCGTGTCGGTAAATTGAAATTCCATTTCAATCGCGGTTTTGTCGTATTCCCCTTTTATGATCGTACGCCCGGTAACAACGGCGGTATTGCCATATAGACGCGGTTTCATATCCACGTTCTCGAAAACCCGATAGCGAGCTTTGCCGCTTTTAAGATCATTGATCTCATCTTCGAGGCTCGTAACACTGCCGTTGGAACTGGTTAAAGTGAAATCCTCGGTCATGTTCTTCCGTAAACTGTCTGTATCGGCGGTCTCGAAAGCCTTACAGAGCTCCTGGATAGTCTTGATGACCGATCCGCTGGTTTTTGAAGGGTGCATGTTCTGGCTGAAGACAGTGACGGTCAGAAGTAAAATACAGACTGTGAAACCGATTGCAAAGTAAAGTTTTTTCATATCTTTTAATTGCAGTTGTTGCTTTTGTTTGGCAGTACAAAAAGCTATCTACTCATTTGCTCGATTTCGCAAACCGCCGCGTTAATAACGCAATTGGTAATCCGACCAAGAAAGCGTGTCCAATAATTCCTGTCAGAAAGACGGGTAGGGAAAACGGTGCGGAACCGGCGGCTGAAAGCGGGATGACGACATAATTCATCCCCAGAAAAGCAATCATCCCGTAAATTAACCCGCAAACAACGGCGTGATGAATCAAAACCGGCAATTTCAGACTTGCCGCGTAATAAACGGCGGCGATGCATGATGCAATAACAAAATGAAGCAGAATACCGAGCAAAACAGTCGGGATTCCGCCTTCATACGATGTCTTGCCGAGCAATCCCGAAGCGATGGCTTGGAAAATTCGCACCGGTTTTGCGCCTAATATTAAACCGTAATAGATTAGCGCAAACAGCCCGTCTAAGATTCCGACGACTAAACCGCCATAAAGAATCGTGTCAAAAGCGCGAGGGCGTTCGAGGATAGATGCGTCATCATCGGAATGTGTGAAAGCGTTATCACTCATGATTTTTCTCTTTCGTCTGAACGATACCATAATGTAGAAGCATAACGCCCAGGTTCACCGGGCCGGCGCGACGGCACTTGATGTTGAGTGAGCACATGTGTGCGCCGGCGCTGGTGCAACCGCTAGTCAGTGGCAGTTCATTGTATATTAAACCTGTTGCGTGATAAGGCCGCTTAACGAAAGACAAAGCTGCCGCTCAGTTCACTTGCGCTACATCTGTAATCCTGTTCTTTGAAAGATTCGGTCGTAAGCTCTCAGGTTGACTAACCCGGCCACGACCTTCATCGTCTGGTCATAATCTTCAGCTCGGTTGCTGTAGATGTCCGCTGCCATTTGATACTTGTTGCGCCGCGAGAACGTCTGCTCATTGCGGATGCGCGTGCTCGAACGCAACCGATTCAGCTTTCTCTGCTCGCGGGTCAGTGGATGATTGCGCCGCGCTTTTTCATTGAGCCTGACGCGCGACGGGTAAGCCCACATCGTTCATCCCATCAAAGCCGCCGCTCACCAAGATCAGGATACGCTTCCCGCAACTCTTCAACTGACGAGATGCGCTTCCGGCGTCGCTGTTGTTCTTTGTCAGCCAGTGACAGAATTCTGCGGCGCGCCCGCTCCGGCACCGGCAAGACCGACGCGAAGACCGGGCGCATCAATTGGATTGAGCGACAGATGACGCTTTTATTTTCGGCGTGGAAGAGCAGGGTCATCAACTCTTGGGTGAGATAGAGCCGATAGTATGAGGAGCAACAAAAGCCGCGCGGTCAGATAAGTCGTGAGCGAACTGTGCGCCGCCACCGATCTGGCGCAGGCGCTTCTTGCCCGTGCGCACGACTTTGCGTTTGCGCCGCCGCTCGAACTTGTCAGAGGATCGCTCGAACTGCGGTAAGAGTGTTTGAAACTGGTGAAGGTTCATGCCAGTGACTGAGAGAAACAGTTTCGGCTTCCGGCTGAGTTTGCGATAAAGGGACAGTACTGATGGCTCCGTGGCTCAAACTTAGCTGTGGATGCCTTATCACGCAACAAGGGTTATTGTTTTTTCAATTAGTTCTTGTGTGTCAGTGTCGATAATTATTATCCCTTCATTTGTAGCATTCACACTCTTGACAGGTCGGTGTTCAACAAGTAGATTTAACACCCATAGCATGACAGGGTAGAAAGCTTATCTTTTTCGATCATTCCCAAAGTTTTTGCCAAGCAGCAATAATTGCTGCTTTATATTTTAAATCTTTTGAACACGTGTGCATCCCTTTCTTGAAGAGGATGCACGATTCCCAGTAACTCATCACCGACTCTTCTCGCGGGTCTTTTAAGTTGATTGCATAAGGTTGTAGTTCAGATGCAACAAGTATCAATCAAAGACATCGCGCGGGCAGCCAACGTTTCACACCCGACCGTCTCGAGGGCGTTAAGCCACAGCCCACTTGTTAGGGGTGAAACAGCTGATCGGATTCGCCTAATAGCTACTAGCCTGGGTTATCGCCCGAGCGCTATCGCCCGCAGCCTGGCAACTAAAAAGACGAAGACAATCGGCGTGGTCGTAACTACCATCGCCGATCCGTTCATCGCCGATGTCGTCAGCGGCATAGAAGAGACGGCCAATGATCACAGCTATTCAGTCTTCCTGGCAAACTCCAATGCCAATCCAGATCGTGAAGTCAAAGTCGTACACTCTTTTCACGAGCGACGGGTGGATGGAATTATCGTCACCGCGTCGCGTGTCGGGACCCTTTATGTGCCGCTGCTGAGCCAATTAAAAGTTCCGATTGTGCTCATTAATAATCAGCACCCGGATGCACCGGATGAGTTCATCTATTCGGTGATGATTGACAATCTTAAAGCCAGCACGCAGGTGATGAAATATTTGATCGGACTCGGTCATAGACGGATCGCTTACATCGGCGATCAGGCCGGCTTTCAGTCCGATACCGAACGCTTTACAGGCTATCGTCAATCGCTGGCCTTCGCGAATTATCCGTTCCTACCGGAACTGGTTGTTCACGGCGATGGTAAGCCGGAGGGGGGCAGGCAAGCGATGGAGAAGCTGTTAGCGCTCCCCATACCACCGACAGCCGTTTTTTGCTACAACGACATGTCAGCGTTGGGCGCTTTACGCGCGCTGTATGGGCACGGGATCAGAGTCCCCGATGACATCTCGCTGGTCGGATTCGATGATCTTGCCATTGCCTCTTATACATCTCCACTGCTTACCACAGTAGGCCAACCGAAACAGCAAATGGGGCGCATGGCTATGGAAACGATGCTCAAGCTCATCTCCGGAGTTGATACTAAAGCCAACATCAAGGTGGAGGGAGAATTGATCATACGTGAATCAACCGCCCCGCCGAAATCCTGAGACGCAGGAGGAATCATTGATGACGCACTCGATGAAAAACTTACTGATCAAACCAGATT
>Ga0136614_10000352_pt1 | contig 22044 bp, 11 predicted proteins | sample AntDrymUQ2792106_2_FD_106643 | JGI IMG/M metagenome (GOLD analysis project Ga0136614, IMG submission 106643) | Polar desert sand microbial communities from Dry Valleys, Antarctica - metaG UQ279 (21.06) | ecosystem: Environmental > Terrestrial > Soil > Desert | place: Antarctica: Dry Valley... | reverse complement strand
GTAGCGATCCCCGATCGCACGCTCATCGATCACGCACCCAGAGTTCTACAAAACCCAGCCCACTCCTTCTACATTGTTCCTTGACGCTTCCCTAGTGCCCGAGCTGCCCGGCGCAACGTCCTCTGGCGGCGTCTGCCGTGCGCTGAGCGGGTATCCGACCGCGATGCCTGCGCGCCGCGCTCACGCCGTGACCCCGCGCCGTCGCGGCAGGCCGGCGTAGGCGGCCGGTCAGGGTGCGAGCAGCGATCGTCAGCGGCGTCGCCTCCGCGCTGGCGGTGTGCGCGATCTTCCTTGCCGCCGGAGCATTCGACGACGACGAGCCGGGCGGCGGGGAGCGCTCGGGCCGCTCGCGGACGTCGCCGGCGCCGGCCGCTGCGGTGGCCGACGTCTACCGGCGCGCGCGGCAGGGCGTCGTGCTGGTCGACCACCGCCCGCCGGGCGTGGCGCCCAGGACGGGCCCGCCGCGGCGCGACGACCGCGTCGCCACCGGCTCGGGCTTCGTCCTCGACGACGCCGGCCACGTCGTGACCAACCAGCACATCGTCGCCGGGCGCGGCACGACGACCGTGCAGTTCGGCGCAGACGCGGACCCCGTCGGGACGACGATCGTCGGACGCGACGCGTCGACCGACCTGGCGCTCGTGCGGATCAATCGAGCTGACGCCCGGCGGCTCACGCCGCTGGCGCTCGGCAACTCAAACCGGGTGCGCGTCGGTGACCCGGCGATCGCGATCGGCAACCCCTTCGGCCTGGAACGGACCCTCACCGTCGGCGTCGTCTCCGCCACGGACCGCACCATCAACGCCCCCGACGGGTCCAAGATCAAGAACGCCGTGCAGACCGACGCGCCGATCAACGTCGGCAACTCCGGCGGCCCGCTGCTCGATGCGAGCGGGCGGGTCATCGGCGTCATCTCGCAGGGGCGCGGCAACGGGATCGCGTTTGCCGTGCCGGTCGCCACCGTCAGGCGCGTCGTCGCGGACCTGCGGCGGGAGGAACGCGTCGGTCGCGCGCGGCGCTCGCGGCGCGAGCGGCCGCGCTGACCGCGCGGGACGGCGCGGGACGGCGCGGGACGGCGCGGGACGGCGCGGGACGGCGCAGGCAGTAGTCGTCAGTGACCGGCCGTCGTTCGCAGGATGAACTCGATCGACCTGCGCCGCGTTGCGTCGAGCGTGCCCAGGTGGCCTTCGATGCTGCGTGGCTGCTCGGCGGTCGGCCCGCGAGCGACGTTCGCGGACAGGCGCATCCACACGTCGAGCTCTGCGACGAGCTGAGTCGTGCTCCCTGTCGGTGGATGCGGTCGCGTACAACGTCAGGAGCGTCTGCAGGTGCGCCCAGTCTGCCTTGCGCATGAGCGTCAGTGCGCGCATCCGCTGGCCCTGCGGCCGGTCGGGGTCGGTCGCGAGCGTGGTGAAGGCCGCCACCGCCTCAGCGTGGCGCCAGGCGCGCGATCTCACCGGGGCCGACACCGCCCGACCCGCGCGCGAGCATCGAACTCGATGTAGCCCGACGCGGTCGAGCGCTTCGAGGGCGACCACCAGCTCGGCGCCGTCAGCTCGCTTGTGGCCCTGCCGACCGACTGCCTCGAGGGCCCGCTCGAGCGCATAGGCGGCGGTCCCAAACGTGGCGGTCGAAGCAGGGGACGGCGGTCCGCTCATCGGTCGAGGGTACGACCGGTCGCAGCGGTCACACGGTTGGCAACGGGCGAGAAGCACAGACTCGACGTCCAGTGTTACGGAGCCGGGGCGCGGTTGGCAGCGGGCGAGGAACGCACAGACTCGACGTCCAGGGTTACGGAGCCGAGCGTGGGTGCCGATGCCGACGGTGTGTCCTGGCGCCGGGCTGCCGTACGAGCAGCCCGACGACGACGGGTCGCTGCGCCTGCCCGCAGCGGAGCTGCCCGAGCGCGACCTGGCCGAGCTTCGGCCGCTGCCGGACGAGCTTCGTGCTCGCGCGGGTAGATGGGTCGTGCCGGCGGTCGCGGCGGTGGCCGCGGGCGTGGGGCTGTCCGGATGGGACGTGTCGCGGCTGGTGCTGTGGACCGCCACCCTTGGCGGGCAACGGGGGCGTCTTCGTGCCCGGGCACGCTGTTGGCCTCATCACGGCGAGGCTGTTGGCTGCGGCCCGGGTCGCGCGGTGCGAGCGCCGACCGGGCTGCGGCTTGTGATGTGGGAAGACGACGACGAGGAGCGCGTCTGCACCGTCGCCGCCGACGAGGTCGCTCACCCTCGGGTGGCCGCCTGACGACAACCCCGTTCGGGCTGCCCCCGCGGAGGTAGGTCTCGTCATCGGCTGCCGTCGCGCTCGGCGCTTGTCGCCTCGCTGCGCGCTGGTCGTAGCCTTGGCACGGTGTCCACGACCGCGCCGCGCACAGCGTTCGTCCTCGGCGGTGGCGGCATGCTGGGCGCAGCCGAGGTCGGGATGCTGCGCGCGCTGATCGAGGCGGGCATCCGTCCCGACCTCGTGGTCGGCAACTCGGTGGGCGCGATCAACGGCGCGGTGCTCGCGGCCGATCCGACGATCGAGCAGGTGCAGGTGCTCGGCGACGTCTGGTGCGGGATCGCATCGGAGAACACGTTCAGCGGCTCGCTGCTGGGCCGGCTGGCGCGGCTGGCCCGCAGCCGCACGCACATCCATTCGCCCGAGCCGCTGCGCCGGCAGCTCTGCGAGCGGCTGCCGGCGACCTTTGAAGAGCTCGCGGTCCCGTTTCAGTGCGTCGCCGCGAGCATCGAGCGCGCCTCCGCGCGCTGGTTCGACGCGGGTGCGCTGGTGCCGGCGATCCTCGCCTCGTGCGCCGTCCCGGGCCTGCTGCCGCCGGTCAGGATCGACGGCGAGCACCACTTCGACGGCGGCCTGGTCCACAGCATCCCGCTCGGTCGCGCGATCGAGCTGGGCGTGCGCTGCATCTACGTCCTGCAGGTCGGGCGCATCGAGGCGCCGCTGCAGCGGCCGCGCTGGCCCTGGGAGGTCGGGCTCGTGGCCTTTGAGATCAGCCGCCGCCACAGCTTCGTCGAGGACATGGCGCGCGTGCCCGACGGCGTCACGGTGCACGTGCTGCCGACCGGCCGCGAGCAGCCGCTGAGCTACACCGACCCGTCGCAGCTGCGCTATCGCGACACGACGAAGGTGGCCGCGAGCATCGAGCGCGCCTACGGCGCGACCGCCGAATACCTGAGCCGGCTGCAGGGCTGAGCGGTGCCGGTCCCGCGCCTGGTCCGCCGGCTGCTGTTTACCGCGGTGGTGGTGCTGGTGGCGCTGCTCGTCTTCGCCGCGACGCCGGTGCTGCTGCTGGCCGCGGCGCTCGCGTCACCGTTTCTGCCGGGGCGGCTGCGCGCGCTGCGGATCCTCGTGTTCGCGCTCGTCTACCTGGCGCTGGAAGCGCTGCTGATCGTGGTGCTCGGCGTGCTGTGGCTGGCGGCGGGGTTCGGCCGGCGGATCGCCGGCGCGCGCATGCAGCGCACGCACTACCGGCTGCTGGCGTGGTTTCTGCGCGTGCTGATGGGCACCGCGCGCCATGCCTTCGACGTCCGCGTCGAGGTGCACGGATCGTCGCCGCCGCCCCTTCCGCGCGTCCCGCTGATCGTGCTGGCGCGCCACGCCGGCCCGGGCGACTCGTTTCTGCTCGTCCACCAGTTGCTCGACGCCGAGCGCCGGCGGCCGCGGATCGTGCTCAAGGACGCGCTGCAGTGGGACCCGCTCATCGACATCACGCTCAACCGGCTGCCCGCCCACTTCGTCTCGTCGGCCCGGCCCACGGCCGACGCCACCGCCTCGATCGCCGACCTGGCGTCGGGGATGGGGCCGGACGACGCGCTGGTGATCTTCCCCGAGGGCGGCAACTTCACCGAGCGCCGCCGCCGGCGCTCGATCGCCAAGCTCGACGAGCTCGGCCGCCACGCAGAGGCGCGTCGCGCGCGCGAGCTGCGCCATCTGCTCGCGCCGCGCTCGGGTGGGGTGCTGGCGGCGCTGACGGGATGTCCCAGCGCCGACGTGGTGCTCGTCGCGCACACCGGCTTGGAGGCCCTCAGCACGGTCGTCGACCTGTGGCGGGGGATCCCGCTCGACGACGACATCGATATCCGGATGTGGCACATCCCTGCCGCGGACGTGCCGTCCGACGAGGCGGGGCGGATCAAGTGGCTGGGCGACTCCTGGCGGCGGATGGACGACTGGATCGACAGCGAGCGCGCGGGGCTCCGCGCCACAAGCCGGCGGCCCGCAGGAGGCGCGCCGGCCAGACGTGGTATCTAGACCCCGCGTCGACCGCCGCGCCGGCGCCCGGCCCTGGACCCCAGTGCGCGCAGCGGCGCGGTAATCATGGTGAGGATGCGATTGATGAATGCCATAACACACGTCATACCCCTTCCGCCGTACTCGCATGCCGTGCGGGCACGGCATGCGAGCTGTGCCGCGATGTCCGCGGCGTCGCGAACAGCGCGCGCTTCCGCCACGGAGGAGCGCCATGGATCTTGAGGTCGAGCTCGACGGCAGCGCCGGCGATGACCAGACGCAGGAGTCGCTCGTCGTGCGCCAGCCGGACGGAACGACGCAGCGGTTTCGCCTGCACGAGTACGCGCGTGTCTACGCCGTCCCCGGCCTGTACGAGGAGGTCGTCCAGCGGCGGCTGCAGTGCGCGTCGCCGAGCCGGCTCGCCGAGCTGCTGGTGTCCTGTGCCGGCGACGCGGGCGTGGCGCCCGGCGACCTCGGCGTCTTCGACCTCGGCGCGGGCAACGGCGTGGTGGGGGAGGAGCTTCGCGCCCGCGTGTCGGCACGCTCGTGGCCTCCGACAACATCGCCGCTGCGCGCGACGCGGCGCTGCGCGACCGCCCCTGGCTGTACGCCGAGTACCTCGTCGGCGACACCGACGACCTTCCGCAGGTCGCCGATCTCGTTCGCGCGCACGAGCTCAACGGCCTCGTCGCCGCCGGGGCGCTGGGCCTCGGACATATCTCGGCCGGCAGCTTTCACCGGCTGTGGAGCGCCTTTGCCGCGGACGCGTGGTTCGCGGTCAGCGTCCATGAGGACCTCGTCGAGCCGGGAGCAAGCGACTTCGGCGACTACCTCGCGGAGTTCGAGCGATGCGGCTGGGGGGAGATCGTGGTGCGGGAGCGGTTTCGCCATCGCCTGACGATGGCCGGCCATCCGATCCACTACGTCGCGATCGTTGCGCGCAAGGCTGGCTCGCCGGCAGGCTGATGCGCGCTGTGGTGCTGCTCGTCAGACCGGCAGGAGCAGCGTTCGTTCCCAGCGCCGCACGACGCGCGGGATCGGCGAATGCGTCCACGCCACCCGCGCGGGTGATCGCGGAGCGGTCGGTGCGCGCCCTGCCGTGGCCAGGTGCGGCCCGCGGACCCGGCTGCTGCATGGCATGGAGAGCGGTCGCGGGGGCCTCAGACGAAAAGCTCGCCATCGAAGTTGCGCGACGCCGCTGCGCGGCCGTGGCCAGCATGCGCACGTAGTCGAACCGGAAGCTGGCCGCCAGCCGTTCCGGGTCGGTGAGGAAGAGCGCGGTCGTGAGCCCGTCGGCCAGGGCGGCGTTGTCGGCGACTACCCGTGCGGCAAGGACATCGCGGGCTGGGTCGCCCGTACGCGCGTCGAGCAGGTGGTGCAGGCCGTCGCCCCATGCCCGCCGGCTCGTCGACGATGCACACAGAAGCTCCGGCGCCGCCGCCGGCGCTTGCTCCGATCGTGTGCGAAGATGGCACTCGCGGGACACGTCATTGGCACTGAGCTCGCTTCAGGGGTTCAGTGAGGGCGCTCGGCCCCGACCCCGGAGATCCGGTCAGGCGGAATCTTCGCGGGTCACTTATGCCAGGTACCTTACCGTGTGGACAGCGCCTGTCCACACGTCGTGATAGTCGGCACCAGGGGCGGCTACTAGGTGGAGCGTGCGTGTGCTGTGTTCCGCGTGAGCCAGGTATGCGCAGCGCTCATCGCACACGTGTCAGACCTTCCGGGCGAGTATCCGGTATGCGTTCACCAGGCCGATTCTCGGGCTGAGCGGCTCGATCAGCCGGTCGGCGATTCCTGCGGCGCACAGCAGAGGCAGCGCCGCCGTCGTCACGCCGAGGCGCGCCAGCCGCGACGGACGGCCCGGCGAGTGCGGTAGCCATGGCAGGGCGTCGCTGCGCTCGGCAGTGCGCACGGTCATCAGCGCAGCCATCAACAGGTCGATTGGGATGTTGGCCTCGGCGTGCTGCTCGAGCACGATCGTGAAGCCGAGCTCCTCCAGTCTCCGCCGCAGGTTGTGCACGGGAATCAGGTGCAGATGCTGTGGTTGAAACCAGGGCATCCATCGCTTCCCGAGCAACTTGGACCAGCGAGACTCAGGGTCCGGCACGTCGATCAGCAGATGCCCGCCCGGCCGCAGGACGGTCCGCGCGGCCTGCAGCTCGAGGTGCGGATCTGGAGTGTGTTCGAGGTAGTGGAACATACTCACCACGTCGTAGGCTCCAGCTAGATCGGGTGCGCGCGCGGCGAACGTTCCCCGGTAACCTCGCCGCACCCACCCGCGGCGCTCGGCCACCTCGATCCCCTCTGTCATGTCCAAGCCATCGAACGCCGTCTGCGGCCATGTCTCGCGCGCCACGTTGCAGAAATGCCCGTGCCCCGTCCCGACGTCCAGCCACGACTCCGGCACCGCGAACGGCTTCAGCGCACCGGCGCGCGATCGGTAGCTGCCAGCGGCCGAACTGAAGATCCAGTGCATCAGTGGCTCGCCCAGCCCGTCGTAGAAGTCCCGGTAGTAGAAGCTCAAGCCGTCCGGGTTCAGCCGCGGGTTCTGGAAGATGTGCCGACACCGCTGGCACTGTTCCAGAGTGAACTGCCCCGGCTTGAACTGAATCAGATCGGTCGTTCGCAGCCGTGGTCGTAGGTCACCCGATTCGCACCACGGGCACGATGTCCGCCGAGGCTCGAAGAACTGCTCGGTGCCGGCGGTCAGCTGCGCCTCGTACGCCGGGCGGCGGAGCTCCACAGCGTCCGCATGAGCCGCGCGAAGCCGGCGCGCAGCGCGGAGCGCGGCGATCGCATATCGCGGCTCCTGGACCGCGCGGGTGGCGCTGTACGACCACAGGTCGACCGGCGCCAGGCTCCGCGAGCCGGCGAAGACCGCCAGCGGCTGCGCCGACCACGCGGCGGCGACGACTGCCGCCCAGACCGGGCCGAAAGCGCCGCTGGCGAACAGCGTGATCATCCGGGCGATGCGGGGCGTGAGCACGAGCCCCGCCAGTGGCCCTTGCAGCGCGACAACGACCTGCGGAGCCTCGACGACCACTTCCTGGTCGGTGATCAACCGCGGCGCGACGACGAGGTCGCTGTCCACCGGGGCGTGCAGCTTGAGGTTGACCGTCGCCGCCGCCAGGTCGAAGGCTGTCTTGCTGGCTCCGTTTGAGCTGATCCCGGCTGCCCGCAGCACCCCCTCGTCGGCCAGCATCGCGTGACATGCACCGCGACCGGGAGCCAGCCGTTCGGTTCGGTAGGTGGCCGGATCGACCTCGCGCAGGAGGTCCAAGGCCTTTGCGACGGGTAGATCGCGTGGCACGAGGTCAAGCGCGGCGAGACCTTCCGCTCGAGCGTGCGCCCTGCCGGCTGCGATCGTGTCCGGATCGAGCCGCACGCCGTCGGCCTTCAGCAGGCGAAAAGCGTCGTCGGGCGGCGCCGGATCGTCGCCGAGGACCCGCAGAGCCGCCGCCCGCCGGCGCAACCGGACCGTGTCCGCTGCCAGACCCGCCAGTAGGGCGATCTGCACCGCACGTCGGAGCCATCTCCGCGAGGTCTGCGCTCGCCCGCATCGAACTGTGCTCACGATGTCCTCCTTTGCAGGGCGACCGGGACGGTGGTTCGCGATACCAGCTCTTCCAGGTGTCCAGCCGCCGCGATGGCGCCGCCCGCGGCGCGAAAGGACTCCTCCACGCGACGCGCAGCCTGCCGGTACTTCGGTTCGGCGAGCACGGCCTCGACGGCCGCGCCGATCTGAGCGGCCGTCGCGCGGCTGAAGCGCAGCCGGATCCCTGCGCCGGCATCGACCACCTGCTTGGCCACGATCGGTTGGTCGTCTCGGATCGGCGCCACCACCAGCGGCAGGCCGCAGCTGAGCGTCTCGCACACGGTGTTGTGTCCGGCGTGGCAGACCACCGCATCGACGTGCGCAAGCAGCCGCAGCTGCGGAGCGAAGCGGCGGACCAGCATGTGCTCCGCCACCCGGCCGAGGGATCCGCCGGGATCGACGATCACCGCCTGACGGTTCGGGTGCGACAGCAGCGCCCGGACGCACTCTCCGAGAAAGCGCGGTGCGGCATCGGCGTTCGACGTGCCCAGGGTGACGAGCACGACGGGCCGCTTCCCGTCAAGCCAGCTCCAGGGAAAGTCGTCAGCGTCAGGGCGCGACCCGAGCGACGGCCCGACGAATCGGATCGGACCGTCGCGCTGGCGTACCGGACCGACGAGCGCCTCGGTCGTGAACGCCAACGTCAGGTACGGTGAGAACCGCAGGTCCCCGTCGGCGTACGGGTCACCGAAACACCGGCGCAGATCGGCCAGCAGCTCGTGCAGCCACGCGGCGACCTTGGGCATTTCCGCCAGCGGATCGGTCAGTTCCGCCGACGTGGTCGCCGACGTGACCCACGGCAGTCCGGCACGCTCGGCCACCAGGGCCCCCGCGAGCGCCTGCTGATCGACGACCAGCACGTCGGGGGCGAACTCGTCGACGGCAGCCTGCACTCCGGGAACCATCGTCCGGGCCAGTGGGCACAGAAACTGCTCCCAGAGAAACTGCAGCGCGGCCGCACCTCGCATCTCCGGCGGCCGCTGTCCGCTCTCTCCGAGCAGCGGAGCAGCGCACGCGAACACCCTTGCCTGCGGACCGACCAGGAGCCTGATGACGTCCGGAACGCCGGCCCACGCCACCTCGTGGCCACGCTCGAGCAGCGCATGCGCCATTCCGATGGTCGGGTTGATGTGTCCGGCCAACGGAGGGACGACGACGAGGAACCTCTTCACGCTCGCGACCTCAGTGCGACAGGTGGGTCGTGGTCGTGGTGTGGTGCTCCGCGATCCACGCCAGCAGCAGATCGCGCACGGTGCCTGGCGCCCCCATAAGCACCGAGTGCTCGTGACCCGGCACGATCACGGCCCGGCAGCGGGGAAGCAGCGAGGCCAACACCTCACCCTGGTCGACCAGATGCGATTCGCTGCCGAAGATCACCATCACCGGGCAGCCGACGGACCGGATCTTGTCCTGGCTCAGCAGCGGACCGCTGGGGATATCGCGCGCCATGGTGGTCGTGTGCACCCTGCGGCCGACCGCCAAAGCCCACTCCGCGGTCGGCGCGCCGTAGTGCTCTGTGATCCAGCTCAGGGCTTCGGGATCATCGGCACTGCCGAGCAGGTTCGCCAGCTTGCGCGACCACACCTCGGTTGCCGGCTCAGACTCGATCATGACCAAGCTGGCCACGCGTTCGGGGTACTCCGCCGCATAGCTGAAGGCGACGGTACCGCCAAAGGAGTTGCCGACCAGGTGCACCGGCCCGCCAACCTGCAGCGCGTCGAGCAGTCCTGAGAGGTCGGCGACGAAGTCGCTCAGCCGGTAGCCCGTTGGCAGCCGCTCGCTGCGTCCGTGTCCTCGCAGGTCGTAGGCGATCACGTCGATGCCCGCCGCGGACACCGCAGGCGCCAGGGTGAAGTAGAAGCTCGCCAGGCTGTCGGTTCCGAGGCCATGTATGAACACAACGGCCCGGTGCCGCCCGTCGGAGCGAGGGCTGCCCGTCGGCGCGACCCGCTGCACGTGCAACCGGATGCCGTTGGCGGGGATGTGCGCCAATGCTCAGCGCTCCGCGTCAGCGATGGCCTCGCCTCGGGGCGAGGGGGCCGGACGCAGGGAGGCGACGACGAAGTCGACCAGCCGGCCGACGGTCAACTCGATGATCTCGTCGAGCTCCAGGTCGGCGATGAACTCGGCGAAGTTCACGCGACCGTCATAGCGCGCATCGAGACGACCTCCGAGCTGGACGAGGTCGATGCTCTCCAGCGCGAGGTCCTCCTGGAACCTGGTGTCCATGGTGATCTCGATGGTGTCGGTGAGCTCCAGGTCGCCGCGCACCGACTCGAGGATGGCGCCGATCTCCTGCAGCACGGCGGCCGGGGATGTCTCGTCGACGTTCACCGCATCTCCTCCTGTTCGTGTTCGGGGCCCGTGGTCCATGCGACCACGTACTGGCGCTCCTCGAGACCCGGCGGGTTGCTCAGCTGCTCGCAGTGCACGCGGTAGCGGACGGAAGCACTCTTTCCTTCGCGGCGGCGCACCCGCACCGCCATCTCGGTTGAGCTAGCGGCCACCACCTCAAATCGCTTCGGGCGGCCGCCGAGGCCGGTGCCTTCGGCCTTGGCGGCGGCCTCCTTGGCCGTCCAGAACCGAGCGAACCACATCGCGCTCGGCTCGCCCGTCTGCGCGCAGCACGAAACGAACAGCGCATTCTCCTGCGACGAAAAGGCGAAGTCACGCGTGACGTCGTCGCGCTCGGTGATCTGCTCGACGTCGATGCCGACCCGCGGGCCGTCGGATCCCGCGCGCGGCCGAGCGATGGCCACTGCGACCTCGCGACAGTGCGCCAGGGAGACCTCGAGCGCCGCGAGGGTCGCGCCATGGCGCCCGATGACCCGCGGCGCGCCGCTGTCGTCGTTGTAGACCCGCACCTCGGCTGGGAAGATCGGCCCGAACCCGATCTCCCACAACGTTCGGCGCGCGGCGTCCTTGAGCGCAATCCGGCCGAGCAGCCAGTGCCGCCGCGTGCGCGGCGGACAACGGTCGAGCTCCGCGCGCTCCGGCGCGCTGAGCTGGCTGCGCACGATCAGGTCGCGCGAGGCGAGGTCAGGCCACCCCTCGAAGAGCACGGCCCAGCGGCCGGGTCGGAACCCCGACAGCGTGATGTTCTCGGAACACTGTCCCAGCGCGAGATCGACATCGAAGCGGCGATCCTGCCAGCCCTCGATCTGTGCCCAAACTCGTCCCTCGTGGACGAGCTGCACGTCAGCCTCCAGCGTCGCTTCGGTGACCGAGCGGATGCGTACCATGCCGTGAACCTGACCGCCGGCGGCCGGGTGCGGACCGAACAAGCGCAGCCGCCGCATGCCGACCGGGAACACCACCTGCCTGGTGTGGTGGGTCGACATCATCCACGCGCCAAGCAGCTGACCGGCGTTGTCCAGCAGTCCGCCGGGAGCCGCCGGTGTCGTGATCACGCCACGGACGTGCTTCTCTCCCATGGCGATCAGGTCGGTGACACCTTGAAACTGCGGGCCGTGAAACATCCACCGCTTCGCGTAGAGGCTCCTGGCGGTGATCTCCGGCGACCACTCGGCGTCGTCCACCGGCCACGGCCGCGGCGCATCGGAGGGGTGGCGATCGCCCAGCTCGACCACCGCCTGCGCGTGCTCGCCGACGGTGACCCGAACGCGGTCGCGACCTTCCCGAACCGCGGTGACCGTGACGTCCTGCGGCGGTGCGGCGACGATCCAATGGTTCATCTGCGCGCCGTGCACGGCGACTGCTTGGCGGCCGGGCGCGATCCGCCGAACGGCGTCGAGCATGTGCTCGATCAGGGTCGTGGCAGGCACGATCGGCCAGCGGTCGCTGTCGTCGGGCCAGTCCTCACGCTGCCGGCACACGCAGTGGTCGCGCAGGTACGGCATCGTTTCCAGCGACACCCGCAGGACCGTGTGGTGCGCGGCGGCTGGCGGGTCGGAGCGATTGATGGCAGCGACCACGGCGACGGCGCTGTCCGTGGTCTCCTGCAGCAGCCCCCGCATTTCCTTAACGAGTGGAGATCGCCCCGACAGCTGCTCGAGCCCGGACAGCGAGGTGGCCAGCGCGGGGGTGACGGATGGTTCCTGCGCATCAATCGGCGCAAGACCCTGGATCGGTGGCAGGTCGGCGCCCTGGAGCGAGACCAGAGCCGCTGAAAGATCAAGCCTGATCGGCTGGCGCCGCGACATCCGGCGGCGGCCGGCAGAGCTGTCAATCGGATGCGGAGAGCCGCCCTCGACCCACAGCGCAGTCGCGACGCGCCGCAGCTGATCGAGCCCGCTGCGGTTGGGCGTGTTGGCCGCGACGGCCAGATGCTCCCTGCCTCGCAGGGTGTCGTCGATGAGCCCGCTCAGCTGGCCCGTTCCCATCTGCACGAAGATCGCTATGCCGTCGGCGTACATGGCCTCGATGAGCGGACGGAAGCGCACCGGCTCCAGCAGGTGGCGCACGAACAGCGCTCTGACGTCGGCCTCGGCGCGCGGATAGAGGCCGGCGGTGGTCGCCGACCAGATCGGCACGGCGGGAGCGTACAGCCGGAAGTTCTCGGCCGCCTCCTGGAACTGAGTCAGGTACGGCTCGAGCATCGGCGTGTGGAAGCCCGAGCGGAAGGGGAGCACCTGCCCAAGCACGTTCTGCCCGCGAAACCGGCCGACCAACTCGCCGACTGCGGCGGCGGGCCCACAGACGATCGACTGGTTGGGCGAGTTGTCGTGCGAGATCACGATCTCGGGCCGGCCGGCGATGGCGTCGAGGACCCGGTCGACGCCGCACCCGAGGGCGGCGAACGCGACGTCGGGCAGCCGGAACGCCTCGGGATCCAGACCCTCGACGAATCGGTCGACCTCGACGTCGGCGTAGATCCCGGCGGAGATCATCGCCGCCCACTCGCCGATGCTGTGTCCGGCAACGGCGTCCGGCACGATCCGCAGCCGGCGCAGTGCCCGGTCAAGCAGCCGGCCCACGCTGACCACGGCGGCGGCCTGCCGGCCGATGCTATCGGCCGCGATGTCCGGGCGCGGCAGCCCGAGGTGAGCGGCGACGTCGTCCACGCTCGGTTTGAACTCGGCCTCGGCTCCCGGGAAGACGAACCCGATGCGGGCGCGGGGTTGGGCCATGAGCAGCGGCTGTGGGCTGAACCAGACATCGTTGCGACCGCGCCATGCCGTCCCCCTCGCCACCACCTTCCTGGCGACGGCGAGCCGCTTCGCGGTCGGGGCCACGATGGCCAGCCGGCACCCGTCGCTCGTGCACTCGGCGGCGGCGCTCGAGCGCACCGAGGCGTCGTCGCGCTCGAGTAGCTCGGCGATTCCGGCCGCGCTTGCGGCCGACAGCAACAGGACCTGCTCGGGCTCGCTCACCACGGCCGTCCGCGATCCGCGGGTGCCGACGGGGCTTGGCGGCGCATGCTGCTCGACTACGACGTGCGCGTTGATGCCCCCGAAGCCGAAGGCGTTGACGGCGGCGCGCCGCACCGCCTGGCGCTCATCGAGCTCCCACGGCTGCGCCGATCGGATTGGGCGAAACCGGGTACGGCGCAGCGCCGGATGGGGGTCGTCGCAGTGCAGCGTCGGCAGCAGGGTGCCGCGGTGCGTCGCGAGCGCCACTTTGATGAGGCCGGCGATTCCGGCGGCCGGCATGGCGTGCCCGATCATGGACTTCACGGAGCCGATCACCGCAGTCCTCGCCGTAGACCCGCCGAACACTCGCTCCAGCGTGGCGAGCTCGGCCTGGTCACCGGCCGGAGTCGCGGTGCCGTGGGCCTCCAGCAGCCCGAGCGAGCTCGGCTCGGCGGGGTCTAGCCCGGCAGCTTGCCAGGCGCGCTGCAGGGCGAGCACCTGGCCGTCCGGCTCGGGATGAAAGAGGCTGGCTCCCCTGCCGTCGCTGGCGATTCCCGTGCCGCGGATCACCGCGTAGACACGGTCACCGTCGCGCTCGGCGTCGGCGAGCCGCTTGAGCACGACGACGCCCGTTCCCTCGCCGATCAGAAGGCCGTCGGCGGCGCAGTGAAACGGGCGGATGCGTTGACTGGGTGACAGCGCGCGCAGCTGCGCGAAGACGCTCCACAAGGTGACGTCGTGGCAGTGGTGCACGCCGCCGGTCAGCACGGCGTCGCAGCGCCCGGTGGCCAGCTCGCCGACCGCATGGTCGACGGCGATCAGGGATGATGCGCACGCCGCGTCAACCGTGTACGCCGGGCCGCGCAGGCCAAGCCGGTTGGCGATCCGGGAAGCCGCGAGGTTGGGAACGAGGCCGATCGCGGATGCCGGGTCGTGCGGCCCGAGCTGCTCGGCGAACGCGGCCCTGACCCGGTCGAGCTGCTCGCTCGCGATGCCGGGCACGAGCTCTCCCAGCGTGCGCACGAGCTGGTGTGCCGTGCGCAGCCGCTGATCGAGCCGGACCAGCCCGGGCGTGAGGTAGCCCCCGCGGCCGAGGATCACTCCGATCCGGTCGCATTGCGGTAGCCGCTCTTCGCCGCCTGCGTCGGCGATCGCGTCCGCCGCGACCCGCAGCGCGATCAGCTGATCGGGCTCGGTGGCCGACACCGAGCCGGGCATGATCCCGAACTCGAGCGGATCGAACTCGGCGAGGCCGTCGACGAAGCCGCCTCGTCGGCAGTAGATCGCGTCGGCGCGCGCCGGGCCCGTGGCCGCATCGGCGTCGTAGAAGCATGGATCCCAGCGATCCTCGGGAACCTCGGTGATCGAATCGACGCCGTTGACCAGGTTCTCCCAGTACGACGTCAGGTCCGGGGCCCCGGGAAGGAGCACGGCCATGCCGACGATCGCGATCGGTGGCTGTCCCCCGGCCGCTGCCGCGGGCTGGCTCATCGCACCCGCTACCACGTCGACGCCGCGTAGACGACGGCTCGCTGCGAGACCTCGCCCCAGGCGAGCTCTCGCAGCAGGCACAGCGGTCCCTCCTGCGGGTCGATCAGCGCGATGCCCCGCCGGCCGTACTCCTTCTGCAGCTCGGGCGTCACCATCCCTCCGTGCCCTCCGCCGGGGGCCCACGGGCCCCAGTGCACGGTCAACGCGCGCCGACCCGTGTCGGCCGCCCAGGCTGCGCCGAGCGACTCCAGCGCGTCGTTGGCCGCCGAGTAGTCGGCCTGGCCGCGGTTGCCGACGACAGCGGCGATGCTGCCGAACAGCACCACGAACCTCGGGCTGTCGGGCAGAGCCTCGACGGCGTCCAGCAGCGCGGCGGCGCCGTCCACCTTCGTGTTGAACACGCGGCGAAACGACTCCTGATCCTTCTCGACGAGCAAGCGGTCGTCGATCACGCCGGCGGCGTACACCACGCCGTCCAGGCGGCCATAGTCGGCCTCGATCTGCTCGACGACGAGCCGCATCCGCGGACGATCCAGCGCGTCCAGCGCGTGGTAGCGGACCGAGCTGCCGAGCGCCCGCAGCTCGGCCAGCGTGGCCAGGACCTCGCGCTGCGCCAGGATCCGGCTGACGGTCCGTTCCACCTCGGATGTGGACCGCTGACCGAGTTCGACACATGCCGCTCGCAGCGCCGGACGGTCGGTGGCCGCCGCGATCGTCGGATCCTCTGGCTCGATCGGCAGCGAGGTGCGGCCGACCAGCTCGAGCCGGCAGCCGCTCGCGGCTGCCAGTGTCGCCGCGACGTGGGCAGTGATCCCCCTCGCGCCGCCGACCAGCAGCACGACCGAGTCGCTGCCCAGCCTCAGCGCCGCCGCGGCGGCCGCACCGTCACGGGCGCCTCCGGAGCCGTTGGCGGGCGCGCCCAGCGGAGTCTCGACCATCTGCAGCGCGTACCTGGCCCCGTCGACGTGCTGTACGACGGGAGCGGGATCGCCGGCAAGCAACTCGCCGACCAAGAGCCGAGCGGTCACCGATGGCGATGCCGCCGCGTCGAATTCGACCAGCGCCGCGTGCGTATCCGGGGACTCCCTGGCCACGGTGCGGAACAGGCCGCGCAGGCCACCGACGTGGTCGCGGCGAGGCGACGGGTGTCCGTTGCTCGGCTCGCCCGGGCAGGCGGCCAGCAGCCAGCGTGGGGTCCGCGCCAGCGCCGCGTGGAAAATCGGGAACGCCTCAGGCAGCAGCGGCTCGTCGGCCGGCGCGAGCGCAGCGAGGTAGATCACGCCGTCGACGGGACCGTCCGCGTCGGTCAGCGCCCGTGCGTGCTCAGCGCTGACCCGAGCGCCGTATGCGCTGAGCTCTGCCGTCAGCTTGGCAGCGACCCGACCCCCGCCGAGGACCACGAAGCGAGCTCCCGCGAGGGCCGAGATGTCGGTCCGTTCGCCGTCCAGCAACCTGCGCTCGAGCACGAACCGCTTGGGCGGGGCGACGTTGGGTGCAACCTCGGCGGCTGCCTGACCATCGCCCGGCCCGGCCGCCTGAGCGAGCGCGTCCCTCGGGGCACCGAGCCACTGCGCGATCGCGCCTGCCGTGCGGGCCCGGGCCGGTTCGGCGAGATCGATGTCGGAGAGTTGGCCGACGTCACCAGCGATCCCCAGGCGGACGGCGAGTTCGCCGACGATCTCCGTGCGCTTGATGGAGTCGATCGAGAGATCGGCTTCGAGGTCGAGGTCGGGCTCGATCATGTCGATCGGATAGCCGGTGCGCTCGCTGATGATCTCGAGCACGGCCTGCAGGACATCCGGCGCGCCTTCCGGTGCCGGTGCGAGGGTCGTAGTGGAGACCTCTGCGACAGCCTGCGGCCGCACCGACGGCTCAGGGGCCGGAAGCTCAGCCTGCGCCGGACCCAGGTAGCTCAGCAGTACGTCGCGCTGGGCAGCCACAATCTCCCGGCTCGTGCGCAGGAACTCCGCGACCAGCTCCTCGTGCGGCGCGGCGCCGTCGCCGGGCTGCCTCGTCGCTGCCGCGCCCGCGACGCGCCTGGCCGGGGCGAGACCGCCGGGAAGACCGGCGCCGTCGATCGTGCGGACCACTTGGCCGTCCACGGTCCAGCCCGATGGCGGGGACGGTGTTGCGGTGGATAGATCCGTGGCATCGCGTCCGCTGAACAGCCAGCCGGTGCGCATCCGCACGCCGGCAACCGCGAGCTGAGCGACGGCGGCGAGAAACCCCGGAAGTCCGCGCCCCGCCGGCCCGTCGCAGGCCACGGCGACATGACGGCGATCGCCGAGGGTCGCCGCGACCATCCCGGTGAGGACACTGCCCGGCCCTGCCTCGAGAAAGATCCTGGCGCCGTCTGCGTACATTGCCTCGATCTGCTCAGCGAAACGCACGGGCGCGGCAATCTGAGCCGCCAGTTCGGCGCGCACGCCGTCCGCCTCCTGTGGATAACGGTCTGCGGTTCGGTTTGACCACACCGGCAGCTCGAGGTCCCAGACCGATGTGCCGGCCAGTACGCGCGCGAGCGGCGCGCAGGCGCCGGCGACCGCCGGGCTGTGGAACGCGCATGCCACCGGGATCGGCGTGCTGGTATGCCCCGCGGCTCGCAGCTGCGCGATCGCGCGCTCCACGGCCGCCGTCGGTCCAGAGATCACCACCTGTCGCGGAGCGTTGTGGTTGGCGACGACGACGTGCTCGCCGAGCCCTGTCGGCCGCAGCGCCCGCTCGACATCCGCGGCGGTCGCCGTCACTGCGGCCATCGTCCCGGGATCTTCACCGGCCGCCGCGTGGATCGCCTCGGCTCTGGCCTCGCTGAGACGCAGGAGCGCGGCCGGGTCGAAGGCGCCCGCGCAGCACAACGCGACCAGCTCGCCATAGCTGTGCCCGCCGAGCATCTCGGGGCACACCTCCAAACGGCTGAGCAGGTGACGGACGGCAAGCCCCGCGATGCCGAGGGCGGGCTGTGCGAACCGCGTGTCGCGCAGCCGCGCCTCCTGCTCGCGGACGACATCGGGATCGAAGGCCGCGCCCGGGAACAGGGCCTCGGCCCACTTCCGGCCGAGCTGGAGGTACTGCTGCACCTCCGGGAAGGCCACGAACAGCTCTGCGAGCATCCCCGGCCGCTGGCTGCCCTGCCCGGCAAACAGCACAGCCAACTTGCCGGGATCGCAGCCGTCGGCGACGAACAGCCCGCCGCGCGGATCGTGCTCGCCGCCGAGAGCCCGACGCAGCAGGTCCGTCAGGTCGTCGAGGTCGGCGGCGACGATCGCGACCTGCACCCGCTCGCTGCGCTGGTCAGACCGGCGCGAGACCGTCCTGGCCAGGTCCCGCAGCCTGCACGGGCGGTGGTGGACCTCGCTGGTCTCGATCAGCTCCAGCAGCTGCTCGATCGACCGGCGGGCATCGTCGTGGTCGGCTCCGCGGAGCGTAAACAGCTCTGCCGGCCACTCGGCGAGGCCGTGTCGCGGTGTTTGGGTGCCGTCGTGGGCTCGTAACACCACGTGGAAGTTGGTGCCGCCGAAGCCGAACGCGCTCACGCCCGCGACCCGATCCGCCGGCGGCGCCGCCCAGGGTCGCGCCTCGCGGAAGAACGAGAACGGGCTGGACTTCGGCTGCCACACCGGGTTCGGCTCGTCGAGATGCAGCGTGGGCGGCCGGACACCCGTGTGCAGCGCGAGGACTGCCTTGATCAGCCCGGCCAGGCCCGCCGCGCACTTCGTGTGTCCGATCTGGGACTTCACCGATCCCAGTGCGCAGCTGCCGGGCGCAGCCCCGGCGGCGGTGAACATCGTGTTGAGGGTCGCCAGCTCGGTGCGATCGCCCACCACCGTGCCAGTTCCGTGCGCCTCGAGCAGCCCCACCTCGGCGCCTGAGATGTGAGCGTTGCGGTACGCACGCTCCAGCGCGCTGCGCTGGCCGTCTGCGCTTGGGGCGGTGAGGCCGAGCGACCTGCCGTCGCTGGCGCTGCCGACACCCTTGATCACCGCGTAGATCCGGTCGTCGTCGCGCTCGGCGTCCGCCAAGCGCTTGAGCAGCACGCAGGCTACTCCCTCACCGAGGACGATCCCGTCGGCCGCGTTGTCGAATGTGCAACATCGGCCGGTGGGCGACAGCGCCCCCACAGAGGCGAACAGCAGGTAATCGTGAATGCCGTTGTGCAGGTCGGCTCCACCACAGAGCACGAGGTCGGTGGTGCCGCCCGCCAGCTCCTTGCAGCCCACGTCGATCGCAGCAAGCGAGGACGCGCACGCCGCGTCGACGGTGTAGCTCGCCCCGCCGAGGTCCAGCCGGTTGGCAATCCGCCCCGCGATGACGTTGCTCAACATTCCCGGGAACGAGTCCTCGGTCAGGCGGGGCATCTGGTCAGCCAGCTCCTCGGGGACGGCGCCGAGGTAGGCGGGCAGCAGCGTCCGCAGCACCGCCGCGTTGGACAGGTCGCTGCCGGCCTCGGCACCGAACACGACGGCGGTGCGGGAGCGATCGAAGTCCCGCTCGGCGTAGCCCGCGTCCGCCAGAGCCCGCTGGGCGGTCTCGAGCGCCAGGAGCTGCACCGGCTCGATGCTCGGCAACGACGACGGCGGGATGCCGTAGCGGAGCGGGTCGAACGGGACTCTGGGCAGAAAGCCGCCCCACTTCGACGGCGTCCGCTCGCCGGCATTGTCAGTGGCTTCGCGCGAGTAGTAGAGGTCCGAATCCCAGCGATCGGCGGGAACCTCCGTGACCAGGTCCACGCCGGCCACGACGTTCGCCCAGAAGCTGGACAGATCGGGGGAGCCCGCGAACACGCACGCCATCCCGATGATTGCCACGTCGAGCGGGGGGGCGGCGGGCCGCTCGTTAACCTCGACGCCGGCCATTGCGAATTGACGGCGCAGCCGTGCGGTGCGGGCCGCTAGGAAATCCGCCGCCCCTTCGCTCACCGAAGAGTGCAGATCGGCGATCGTCGTGGTCCGGGAGCGCAGCACCGCGACTTGGCCGGCCATGTACAGGCCTTCGGCCAGCTGCTGCGCCTCGTCGACCGCGATCAGTTCGCCGCCGAGCCGCTGCACGCCCTTGCTCGCGATGCGCAGCCGACCGATGTTGAGCCGCTCCAGCTCCTCCCACATCTGCCGGTCAGGCACGCTCCGCGCTCGCAGGTCGCGCTTGATGGCCCGGAAGCTCGCCGCGAACGGGCTCGCCAGGCAGCGAGTGACGTGACCCGGCGCAGTCTCCAGCAGCTCGGTCCCATCGGCCACCCGCAACTGGCTCTGGAACGACCGCTGAATCGCGCCGCAGCCAACCGCTTCCTCGGTGAAAAGGTACGCGGTACCCATCAGCAGCCCGACGGCGGCACCTCGCCGGCTGAGCGGCGCGGCGAGGACCGCCACCATCGCGGCGGAACGGGCGTCGTGGATCCCGCCCGCGAAGAGCACCTGAATGTCTCCCGCCGCGGACTCGTCCGGCTGCGCATCCAGAAACTCGTCCAGCACGATGAGCTGCGCCTCCCACAGCGAAAAGCTCGAGCGCGGCCCGACGTGACCACCGCATTCAGAACCCTCGAAGACGAACTTGCGCGCGCCGGCCTCGAGGAACTGCCTGAGCAGGCCAGGGGACGGTACGTGTAGGAACGAGTTGATTCCCGCCTCTTCCAGCATGGCCGCCTGAGCCGGCCGGCCGCCGGCGATCACCGCGCATGCCGGACGCACCTCGCGGATGACCTCCAGCTGGGCGGCGCGAGTCTCGTCCGGTGCGAATCCCAGCACGCCTACACCCCACGGCTGGTCACCGAGCGCGTTACGGGCCTCGTGCAACAAGCCGCGTGCCTGGTCGCCGTCGGCCAGCGCCAGCGCGATGAACGGCATCGCGCCGTGCTCGGCGACGGCCGCGGCAAAGCCGGCCCGGTCACTGACCCTCGTCATCGGGCCCTGGGCGATGGGGAGCGTCGTGCGCATCGCGCGGGACAGCGCTGAACCGGCACGGAGGGCATCCCCCGCCGCGTCGTCGCGCAGCGCATCGAGGATCGACGCTCGCACCGCTCGCACCGCTCCGCCGGTCGTGCGAAAGCGGTTCGCGAAGCGCCCGGCGAGGAAGCCGTCCTGGCCGATCGGAAGCGGCGGCGTCGCCAGATCCGCGACGCTGAGGCTGAAAGGCGTCTTCGCCTCGGTCGAATCCGCGGCTGCCTGCGCGCCACCTGGACCACGGCGAAGCAGAACCCGACGACCGGCGATCACCACGGTTTCCGAGCCGTCCATCGTCGCGATGGCGGAAGCGACCTCGTCCGACAGATCGGACTCCGTCAGCAGGGCGAGTTGGCTATCCAGCACCACCCCGGCCGCGCCGCCGACAACGGCCGCGGCTGCGGTCCGTAGCCCGATGCCGCCCCAGAGCCACACAGGCAGCGACAGCCCACGCTCGCTCAGCAGCCTCTGCAGCAGCACGAACGAACCCAGCTCACCGACCTCGCCGCCGGCTTCATGCCCGCGGGCCACGAGACCGTGCACGCCCTGCCGCGCCGCCCGCTGCGCCCCCTCAACGTCCGCGACCTCGGCGAGCACGCGGTAGCGCTGGATGAGATCCGCCGGCGACCACGGCAGGCTCGTGGCAAGCAGCACGGTGTCCACCACTGCCGGCAGGTCGGTCGGCCCCAGCGCACAGCCCGTGGTGACGCGGACGCCGAAGGGCCCCGAGGCCCACCTCGCGGTCTGGCCGAGGGCCTCTCGGGCGTGGCGGTCACCGGCGCCCAAGTCGAGCACGCCGAGCCCACCGGCGCGGCAAACAGACGCGACGAGCCGGGCGTTGGGCTGCTCAAACGGACTGACGCCGATGACCAGCGCACCGCAATTCGGTGACAGATCGGCGGCGGGCTGGGCCAGCATCGGCGGCGAGTCTACACGCGCTGCTTGCCGTCATCACCCGTGCTGATTGGCAGAAACCTTGATGTGTGTCGGACGGGAATCTGGTACCTCGGCCAGCCCGCCGTTCATCCAGGAGCCCCGCGTCCAAAAAGAGGCAGGCAGCCGCGCCGCACCCGGTTTTAGGCCGACCCGGGAACTTCGGTTTAGGCGCACGTAGATCACGCCGTGTCTGCCCGCGATATACCCGGACGCCACGGAACCGATATGTAAAGCCACGTACTGGGTATCCATCTAACCGGACTGATCGGCTCTCCAGGGGCGTCGGGCGGGCGGTCGTTGCAGGCTGGCTGGGGTTCCGCGGCTTGCGGGCGGCGGATGGGGTGGTCTGGCTCCCGGTCGGCGGTTGGCGATGAGGTCGCGGTAGCGCACGGGATCGTGCGTCACGGCGAGCTCGAGGACGCGGTAGAAGACGAGTCCGCGGCTGCGCGATCGGCGGCGGTTGAAGCGGAACACGAACTCGTCGAGGTAGCTGGCCAGGTGCGCCTGTTCGACTGCTCCTTGGTGGGTGCCCAGCAGCCATCGC
>Ga0136614_10000350_pt1 | contig 22059 bp, 20 predicted proteins | sample AntDrymUQ2792106_2_FD_106643 | JGI IMG/M metagenome (GOLD analysis project Ga0136614, IMG submission 106643) | Polar desert sand microbial communities from Dry Valleys, Antarctica - metaG UQ279 (21.06) | ecosystem: Environmental > Terrestrial > Soil > Desert | place: Antarctica: Dry Valley... | reverse complement strand
CGTAGCGCGAGCCGGGCTCCTCGCGACCGGTGGCGGTGTTGGAGGTGTAGAGCACCTTGTCGGTGCCGGGCCTCGGCTCCCCGCGCACCGATCGTCCGTCAACGTCCCAGGGGAGCTCGATCCCGAGATAGTCGGCGATGCTCGGCAGGATGTCGACGCTCGTCACGTTCTCGTCGCTGACGGCTCCCTCCTGCTGACCCGGCGGCTTGACGAACAGGGGAGCGTAGGCGATCTCGGGCCAGGAGGGCTCCACCCGGTCCTTGTCGGCCCCGCGGCTGCTCTCGCCGGGCTGGAACGCGATGCCGTGGTCGGCGGTCACGACGACCATGGCGCGGTCGTAGACACCCTGGTCGCGCAGACGCTCGAGGAGCCTCGTGACGAGCGTGTCGACGTACTGGACCTGGAGCAGGTGGCGCTGGCGGCCGAGGCGCACGACGGCGTCGTCGGTGGTCCACCGGTCGGCCGCGCTCCGGCGCCCACTGGGCGCGTCGTCGTCTTCGTACTGCACGCCCGACGGGTAGTACTGGAACGGTCCGTGGGGCAGGATCAGGTGCAGGAAGTCCAGTGACCTGCCCGATCCGTCGATGCCGGCGAGGAACTCTTCGAAGCGCGCCGGCGTCGTGTTGCGGAGGTTCTTGTTGAAGTCGAAGCGGGGGTCGGCGTCGGCGCGCTCGGTGAAGTGGCCGCCGGCGGGCTCCTCGACCAGGGTTTCGTTGGGATCCGACTCGACCCCGCTCGGCGACGACAGCTCCGTCCACACATCCCACGCCTGCCCGAGCAGAGGCCCGATCACCTCGCCGTGCGAGGCGTCCCCGCAGACCCGGGCGGGGCACAGCCGCGTGACCGCCTCTCCGCCGTGCACGTCGTAGGAGCCACCGAGGAGCGTGAAGAGGTTGGCGGGATAGGTGCTCGCCACTGGGACCACGTTGTCGTGGGGGAACCGGCCCGTGAGGATCGCCGGGACGGCGAAGGAGGTGCGCAGCGCCGTGGCGGTCGAGTTGCGGTACCAGGTGGCGTCAGCGGCGATCTCGGCGAAACCGGGAAAGAGCTCGGCGTCGATCGTCCCGTCGGTACGCATGAGCGAGTTGGTCGGGAACTCGTCGAGCACGAGCACGACGACGGGCGTGTCGGCGCTGCCGACGTCGGCCGACGCGCCGCCACCCACCGAGAGGAGCTGGGAGACCGGCGACGCGAACAGGAACAGCAGCGCGAACGCCAACGGCGCCACCGACGCGTACCGCAACCACATTCGCACCGATCCGGCTCGCCGGTAGAGCGCGCCGAACCCGATGGCGCCGGCCACCGCCACCGCCACGAGGAACCTGCCGCGCGCATCGACGAGCTTCTTGACGACCACGAGGAGGAGCACGCCGAACAGCGCGCCCACGACCACCGCCTGCACGAGCGCGCGGACGTCCCGGCCGAACCAGTTGGCGAGGACGGCGCACCCGCCGACAACGAGCGGAGGAACGAGGCCCAGGACCAGCGCGAACAACACGATGTCCCGGGGCCCGGCGCCCCGGAACACGAACGTCTCCGGGCTGCGACCGAACACGTCGAGCAGTGGCTGGGCGAACGCGAACGCGGTGAGGGCGAGGATCTCGAGGAAGTAGCCGCCCTCCTCGCGGACGCGACCAACCGGCGTCGCGGATGCGGCCATTGCGCGAAATGTACCGCCGAGCGCTGAGCCTGTCGGCTCGGTTCGCGCTAGAAAACGTGCCGCATGGACCGCCGCGAGTTCCTCCAGCGCACCGGGCTCCTCGGCGGCGGGCTGCTGCTGGGCGGGCCGACCCTGCTCGGTGGCCGACGAACCCGCGGGGAGGACGAGCCGCGCGGTCTGCTCGACGGTTCCGCGAAGGACGCTCCGATCGACACGGTCGTCGTGGCGATGATGGAGAACCGGTCGTTTGACCACTACCTGGGTTGGCTGGCCGACGACGAGCGCTACGTCGAGCGGGGCAAGGAGCGCTACGGCCGCCGATTCCGCGTCGACGGCAACCAGCGCCAGGAGTTCGCCGCCCCCGACGGCTCAGTCTTCGAGACCGCGCCGTGGCTCACCCAGACCGGGGAGCCGAACCCCTACCGCGGCTGCGGTCACCTGGATCCCGGTCACCAATGGGATCAGGGCCGGGCCCAGCGTGACTTCGGCTTCCTCGGAGCCGGAGCCGCGAACGACATCTACGCCCTGAGCTACTACGAACGCGACGCGCTGCCGTTCCTGGGCGAGCTCGCCCGCGAGTTCACCGTCTTCGACCAATGGCACGCGTCGGTACTGGGCCCGACGTACCCGAACCGGGCCTACCTCCATGCGGCGCAGTCGGGCGGCTACAAGGTCAACGTCGTGCCCGCCGACACCGCCGGGTACCCGTTCGCGTCGATCTGGGACCGGCTGGGCGTAGCCGGCGTTCCGGCGAAGTACTACGGCACCGACCTTCCCGTCATCGCACTCTGGGGCGACCGACTGCTCGCCTACAACAACCCGATCGACGCCTACTTCAGCGACGCGGCGGCGGGAACGCTCCCCAACGTCGTGTTCGTCGACCCCGCCTTTCTCACCGCCAACCGGACCGACGACCATCCCCGTGCCGATATCCGCGCCGGGCAGCGTTTCCTGCGCGACGTGTTCCAGGCGTTCGCGGAGTCGAAGCACTGGAAACGGGGCGCGTTCATCGTCACGTACGACGAGTGGGGCGGGTTCTTCGACCACGTCCCACCCCCGATCCTCCCCGACGACCTGGCCAACCCCGTCGACGCCGACAACTTCGGCCAGGCCGGATTCCGCGTCCCCGCGGTGATCGCGTCGCCGTACGCCCGGCGCGGCTTCGTCGACCACCACCTGTACGACCACACCTCGGTGCTGCGCTTCCTCGAGTGGCGCTTCCTGGGGGCGCCGGCGCGCGGGCCCGGCAAGGACGGCGACACCTGGTTCCTCACGTCGCGCGACCGCAACGCCCGCAACCTCGGTGCCAGCCTGCTGGGCGAGGAACCGGATCGCGACGTCGGCTTCGATCTCGACGTCCCCATCGGCGAGCCGTCCCCGATCTGCACCCAGGACGGCGGGCCGCCCCTGCCGCCCCCGACCCCGCCGGTGCCCGTGACACCCGCAACCGTGCCCGCCCCGGCCGCGATCGAGAAGCACAGCTTCGAGGTCGCCATGGACGAGGGGTGGTTCGAGCGGATGGGCTACAAAGTGCGCCCGAGCGCAATGGCAAGGGAGTGGGCGGGGACCTCGACCTGAGCGCCCGTATCCTGGTGGCGATGTCCGGCTCCGCACCCCGCACTGTCGGGATCGTTCCGCACACGCACTGGGACCGCGAGTGGTACGCGCCGTTCCAGGCGTTCCGGGTGCAGCTCGTCCGGCTGCTCGACGAGCTGCTGCCGCTGCTCGAGCGCGACCTGTCGTACGCCCGGTTCATGCTCGACGGCCAGACCGCAGTGCTCGACGACTACCTCGAGATCCGGCCCGAGGCCGCTCCCGCGCTCCGGAGACTGGCGGCGAGCGGCCGGTTGTCGGTGGGCCCGTGGATGATCCTCATGGACGAGTTCATGGTCTCGGGCGAGACGATCGTGCGCGACCTCCAAGCCGGGGTCGCGCGCGCCACCGAGCTGGGTGGAGCGATGCCAGTCGGGTACCTGCCCGACATGTTCGGGCACGTGGCCCAGATGCCGCAGATCCTGCGCCTCGCCGGGCTCGAGCACGCGGTCGTGTGGCGGGGCGTGCCGTCGGCCGTCACCCAGACCGCGTTCTGGTGGGAGGCGCCGGACGGTTCGCGGGTACGGGCCGAGTACCTGTACGGCTCGTATTCGAACGGCCGCGACCTGCCCGACGACGCCAAGGCCCTCGTTGCCCGCGCCCGCAGCTACGAGCTCGAGCTCGGTCCGGCCGCGCTCCCCGGCGGCGCGCTCCTTCTGATGAACGGCACCGACCACCAGCTCCCCCAGCCCTGGCTCGGTCGCGTGGTCGCCGAGGCCAACGAGATCCAGGACGACTACCGGTTCGTGGTGACGTCGCTCCCCGAGTACCTGGCCGACCAGCCGACCGACAAACTCACGACGTGGTTGGGCGAGCTGCGCTCCGGTGCTCGGGCCAACGTGCTGATGGGAGTGGCGTCGAACCGGGTCGACGTCCACCAGGCCTGCGCCGCTGCCGAACGCGCGCTGGAGCGGCGAGCCGAGCCGCTATCGGCATTGCTCCTTCCCGCCGACGACTACCCGGGAGGGCTCCTCGACGTCGCGTGGCGCAACCTCGTCCTCAACAGCGCCCACGACTCCTCGTGCGCCTGCAGCGACGACGAGGTCGTCGAACAGGTCCTCGTGCGCTACTACGAAGCGCGCCAGATCGGTGACGCGCTCACCCGCGACGCACTCCACGCCCTGGCGGCCGAGATCGACGCGCCGGCATCGTCGACGGTGGTCGCCAACCCGACCCCCGCCGATCGGGGCGGACTGATCCGGGGCTTCGTGCCCGGCGAGGGGCCAGTCCACTTCGCCGCGACCGACGACGGCGCCGCCTGTCCGGCGCAGGTCATCGGGGTCATCGGCGGCGACGGCTTCACCGCCACGGTCACCGGTCAGAAGGTGCGGTGGGTGCTCGAGATGATGCGCGGTCCCGAATTCGCCGGTACCCGGGTCGGCGGCTACGAGCGGGTCGACCACGACGACGGGCTCGTCGAGTTCGTGTTCGACGGCGTCCCGCGCGGCGAGCCCGCCGCCGACCTCGAGGCCGTGCGGGAGGAGGTGCTGGCGCTGGGCGAGGCCGGCGCCACCGTGCGGTTCCGGGTGCAGCTGCCCCGAGCGCGCGACGTGGTGTTCGCCGCCGACGCCGTCCCCGGCTTCGGCTGGCGCTCGTACCGGCCGGTCGACGGCGAGGGCCCCGCCACCGCTGTCACCGCCGGTCCCGCCACCTCTCCAAGGACAGGCGAAGGAACCGTCGCCCTCGCCAACGAGCACCTCACGGTCACGGTCGACCGCACCACCGCGACGTTCACGGTCGACTCCGTCGACGGGCTCTCGCTCCCCGACCTGGGCCGATTGGTCGATGGCGGCGACGGGGGCGATACCTACAACTACTCGCCCCCGACCGAGGAGGACCTCCTCGTCGACCGGCCCGAGTCAGTGACGGTCACCACGCTCGAAACCGGCCCGGTGCGCGCCCGGGTGCTCGTCGAGGCCACCTACCGCTGGCCGACGCACGCAGTCGGCGACGCGATCGCGTGCTCCCGCCGCAGCGACGAAACCGTTCTGGTGCCGGTGCGGACGACGCTCGAGCTCCGCACCGGTGAGCGGTTCCTCCGGGTCCGCACCGAGTTCGACAACATCTGCCGCGACCATCGCCTCCGGGCGCACTTCCCACTGGCGGGCGCGGTCGACGGGTCCGACGCCGAGTGCGCGTTCGCGGTCGTGCACCGGAGCCTGACCGTCGAAGGCGGTCCCGGTGAGGTCGGCCTCCCGACGTTCGTGTCGCGGCGCTTCGTCGACGCGTTCGATGGGAGCGCCGGGCTGGCGCTGCTCCACGACGGGTTGCTCGAGTACGAGGTGGTCGACGACAGCCACGAGCTCGCTCTCACGCTGATGCGCGCGACCGGCTACCTGTCGCGCATCGCGCTCCCGCTCCGTCCCGACCCCGCCGGCCCACCGATGCCGGTCGAGGGCGCACAGGTGCAGGGTGCCCGGGCGCTGGAGTACGCGGTGCTGCCGCACCCGGGCGACTGGCGCGCCGCCGACCTCCACCAGGCTGCGGACGAGTTCCTCGTCCCGCTCGAGCGCGCCCGGGGCGGCGGCGTGGCCGGCGCCGCCCGGACCCCGACCGGGCAGGCGCTGGCGGTGCGGGACGCGCAGGTCTCTGCGGTCACACGTGAGCCCGGCGGGCTGCTCGTTCGGATCTTCAACCCCGCGCCCGAGCCGGTGGCCGCCGAGCTCGACCGGGACGGCGCCCCCGCCACCGGATGGGTCGTCGACCTGCTGGGCCGGCCGGTCGAGCCGTTCGAGGGCGCGGTGTCGCTGCGCCCGTGCCAGATCGCGACGCTACGGCTCGACTGAGCTCAGCTCCTCAGCGGTCGCCATCAGACCGCCGCGTTCGCCGGAGCCAGGAGCGCCTCACCCCGCCGCTCGGTGGTCGACCACTCGGGGTCCAGCGCCGGTGCCCGCAGGCGCACGCCCGCTCGCTCGACTTCCCACAGCAACGCCGGGCGCTCGCCGTGCCAGCGCACCGCGTAGGAGACGCGCCCGCCGGCACGCGTCGGTGCCTCGTGGACCTCCAGATTGCCTCCGCGCCACGACGACGGGAGCTTGGCAAGCAGCGAGATCGTGTCGCCGGCTTCGTGCACGAGGACGGACCGCAGCGCGAGCAGGAAGCCGGCGCCCGTCCCATCGAGCAGCGTCTCGACGTCGTCCCAGCCGGGCGGGCGCGCCGGGCGACGGCGGGCCCGGCGCCGGCCGCGGAACGAGAGCGACGCCCAGGCCGTGGCCGCTTCGTCGTCGAAGCCCCAGTCCTCGAGCGCGGCGGCATCGCGTTCGAGCAGCGCGTCGGCGCGGGCGGCGTCGACGGCCCGCTGGACGCGCTCGTCGGGCAGCTCCACCCGCATCCCCCGCCCGAGCTGCGCCTCCCAGCCCCTGACCACACTGTCGGCACCGGGCAGGGCGTCGACCTCCACCGAACTCGAGCGCGCGCCGAGTGAGACCGCTATCCGGCGCACGGTTCGGTGGGCCACCGGGTAGACGAGTACTTCGCCGCCATCGTCCGGCTCCCGCCGCAACGGTGGCCGGGGCAGGAGCAGCTCCGGCCGACCGCGAGCCACGAACCCGACCGCGAACGGCACCGGCGACGCGTTCTCGACCTCCATCACCACGACGTCGTCGCGCCCACCGACGGCGTAGACCCGCTGCACCGCGTCCCCACCCGGCACGCGCATCGCGGTCTGCGCGACCGGGGCCGCGCCGAGGCGAGTCTGGCGCACCGCCGCCTCGTCGGCAGGGACGTGACGCCGATCCTCGGCGCCGATCCACCAGTCGAGCTCCCAGCGCGCCCGCTCCACGGTGAGAGAACCGCGCGCGTCGACCCGCGCTCGGCTCGGCGACCCCAGCGTGCCGATGATCACCTGATGCCGTGGAGCTCGGCCTTGGCCTCGCGGAGCATGAGCCCGAGGACGAGATCCTTGGGCTGCGCACCCTCGTAGAGCACCGCGCCCACGAACGACGCGATCGGCATCTCGATGCCGGCGCGCTTGGAGAGCTCGAGGACGGCGGCGGTCGTCTTGACGCCCTCGGCGACCATCTTCATCTCGGTCACGATGTCGTCGAGTGAGCGGCCCTTGCCCAACTCGACGCCGACGGTGCGGTTGCGGCTCTGGGTGCTGGTGCACGTCGCCACCAGGTCGCCCATGCCGGCGAGGCCCGAGAAGGTCAGGGGCTCACCGCCGAGCGCGACACCCAGGCGGGTGAGCTCGGCCAGCCCGCGGGTCAACAGGGCGGCCTTGGTGTTGTCGCCGTAGCCCAGGCCGTCGGCGATGCCGGCCGCGATCGCCATCACGTTCTTGAGCGCGCCCGCGATCTCGCAGCCCACGACGTCGGGGTTCGTGTAGACGCGGAACGTGGGTGACATGAACAACGACTGGAGCGCAGTGGCGACGTGGGGGTCGCGCAGGGCCACGACCGAGGCGGCGGGCTGGCCGGCCGCGACCTCGCGGGCGAGGTTCGGGCCGGTGAGCACCCCGACCTGACCAGCGTCGTGATCGGTGACGACCTCGTCGACGACTTCGGTCATCCGCCGCAGCGAGCCCTGCTCGACTCCCTTGGAGAGGCTCACCACCGGCACGCCGGCACCGATCGACGGCGCGGCCTCCGTGAGCACCGCCCGCATCCCGTGCGACGGGACGCCGAGCACCAGCACCTCAGCGCGGGCGCACGCCTCCTCGAGGTCGGCGGTGAACCCGAGCGACTCGGGCAGGGGCAGGCCCGGCAGGTAGTCGGGGTTCTCGTGCCGGTCGCGCATGGCCTCGGCCAGCTCGGGTCGGCGGGCCCACAGGACGGTGTCGGCGTTCCCGCACGCGATGGCGGCGACCGCGGTGCCCCACGACCCCGCGCCGATGACCGAGACGCGGGTCATGCCGCTCGGCTCCGTGCCGACCGCACCCGCGCGGTCTCGGGTGGGCGGACCCACCAGCCGTCGTCACCGAGGCGCGGCCGCTGCGGGTACAGCTCGCGGGCTCGGGCGACGCAGGCGCAGATGGCGGCCATGATCCGGTCGGTGGCGACGTACACGTTCTCGTCCGGACCGACGCGCACCGGGTCGCCGATCACGACCGTTTCGGCGACGCCCCCGCGCCACCGGGGCTTGCGCCCCTTGAACAGGATGCGCTGGGTGCCCCACAGGCCGATCGGCGTCACCGGCACACCGGACGCCGCCGCCAGCCGGGCGGTTCCCGACTTCCCGACCATCGGCTCGAGGTCGAGCGAGATCGTTCCCTCCGGGAACACGGTCACGCATTCCCCGCGCTCCAGCGCATCCACGGCGTGCGTCAGCGAGCCGGCGGCGCCCCTCTTGCCCCGCTCGACCGGGATCTGGTGGATGGCGCGCAGGGCCGAACCGAGGCCGCGCTTGTCGAACAGCTCCGCCTTGGCGAGGAAACGCACCTTCCGGTGGCGGCGGTCGGCGACGTAGGCGAGCACCAGCGGATCGAGGTACGAGATGTGGTTGCTGGCGAGGATCGCGGACCCGCGTACCGGGATGCGCTGCGCACCGTCGACGGTCCAGCGGATCCCGAAGTGGAGCGGCGGGAGCAGGGCGTTGCGAGCGAGGCCGTACAAGAGCTCCACGGCAGTAGCATATGCAGGTAGATGCGTCGCGACTCGTTCGTCATCGCGCAACTCTCCGATCTCCATTGCGGCTCGCCCTACTTCGACGCCGACCTGATGGAAGCGGCAGTGAGCGAGGTCATGGCGCTCGCTCCCGGCGTCGTGTTGGTGGGCGGCGACCTCACCGCCGAGGGGTACGCGCACGAGTTCAGAGACGCGCAGCGCCACCTGGAGCCGATCCTGGCGTCGGGTCTGCCCACGGTCATAATCCCGGGCAACCACGACGCCAAGAACGTGGGCTACCTGCACTTCCGGGACACCTTCGGTGTCGGCGACGTCGAGGAGAAGGGCGACCGGGTCCTCCGCCTGACCACCGGCCTCCCACGCGCGCCTGGTTCGGTCACGCTCGTCGCCCTCGACTCGACCAAGCCCGACCTCGCCGAGGGTGAGATCGGACGCGAGCGCTACTCGTGGATCCGCAAGCAGTTCGAGGCGGACGTCGACCTCAAGGTGATGGCGCTGCACCACCATCTCGTGCCCGTCCCCGGTACCGGCCGGGAGCGCAACACGGTCTGGGACGCCGGCGACGTGCTGGCCCTGCTGCCCGAGTGCGGCGTGAACATGGTGCTATCGGGGCACAAGCACGTCCCGTTCGTCTGGCTCCTGAACGGCGTGCTGATCGTCAACTCGGGCACGGTGTCGTCGCACCGGCTACGGGGGTTCGTCCGCCCGTCGTACAACGTGATCGAGATCGACGACCAGGTGATCCGGGTGACGTTCCGGTACCCCGGGCAGGGCGAGCGGCTGGCGGGCCAGCTCGACCGCGACGAGCTGCGGCTCGCCACCAGCCCCGAGCTCAAGGGCATGTTCGCCAAATCGGGTTGGCAGGCCTGAGCTCGGTGTTCGTCCGCTTCTTCTACTCCGCGGTCGACCCCGCCGACAGCGACGAGGTCCGGCGCATGTTCGTCGAGGACATCAAGCCCGCGTTCGAGGAGCTGGGCTGCGAGTCGGTCGAGCTCCTCGTGAGCACCGAGACCAACGCCGGCGGGCTGGTCGAGGGCCTGGTGATCTCCCGCTGGCCGTCGACCGCGGCCATGGACAAGGCGCTCGGCTCGCGGGCCGTCACCGAGTCCCTGGTGCGCGTGCGCCAGCTCCTTCGACAGGAGCCGGTGACGCGCACGTTCGAAGTCCTCGAATGAGCAGTGGCGCCGGCGTGGTCGTCCCGGTGCGGGCATTCGCGCTGGGCAACGCCCGCCTGGCCGAGCGGCTCGATGCCGCGGAACGCACCGACCTGGCTCGCCGGTTCGCGGATCGTGTGGTCGCGGCCGCGGGCGAGCTCCCGGTCGTGGTCGTGACCAGCGCGCCCGAAGTCGAGGCGTGGGCGGCCGAGCTCGGTGTCGCGACGATTGCCGACCCCGGCAGCCTCGACGCCGCCGCCGCCGACGGGCGCGCTCATCTGGCCGAGCGTGGTTGCGTGCGGGCGGTCATTGCCCACGCCGATCTCCCGTTCGCCCGTACGCTCGAGGGGGTCGCAGGCGACCGGGACGAGCCGGTGGTGACGCTGGTCCCCTGCCACCGCGAGGACGGCACGCCGGTGCTCTCGGTGCCGGTCGCGGTGCCGTTCCGGTTTGCCTACGGCCCCGGCTCGTTCCTGCGCCACATCGCCGAGACGGACCGGCTGGGCCTGGAGGTGCGGGTGGTGCGCGACCCCGACCTCGCCTTCGACGTGGACGTACCCGCCGATCTCGAGCAACTCCGCGTCCGCGACTGGTCGTGAGCGCGGAGTTCTCGGTGGACCTGCCGGCGCCGGGGACGGCGCTGGCGATCGGGGCGCACGCCGACGACGCCGAGTTCGGCTGCGGCGCGACCCTGGCGAAGTGGTCCGCCGCCGGTGCGTCCGTCCATTTCCTCGTGCTGACCGACGGCTCCAAGGGCTCGTGGGACCCCGACGCCGATCAGGCCGCCCTGGTGGCCGAGCGACGCCGCGAGCAGGAGAAGGCGGCGGCCGTGCTCGGTATCGCCGAGGTGCTTTTCCTCGACCTCGTCGACGGCGAGCTCGAGAACGGGCGGGCGGAACGGGCCCGGGTGTGCGAGGTCATTCGGACGGTCCGCCCAGACGTGGTGCTGGGCCACGACCCCTGGGCGCGCTACCGCCTGCATCCCGACCACCGGGCCGCCGGCTTCCTCGTCACCGACGGGATCGTCGCCGCTCGGGATCCCCACTTCTTCCCCGACCAGGCGGTGGGACCGCACCGGCCCGAACGACTCCTGCTGTTCGAGGCCGAGGTCCCCGACCACTACGAAGGGGTAGACGCCTTCCTCGACGCCAAGGTCGAGGCCCTCCTGTGCCACCGCAGCCAGTGGCGCAACACCATGGAGATCGACCCCGACACCCCTGACGCCGACGCCCAGCGGGAGGCGTTCGCGGCTCGGGTGCGGGCCGACGCTGCCGCCGCGGGCGCGCCCGCCGGCCTGGCCCGGGCGGAGAGCTTCAAGTTGCTGACCGACCTCTAGCTCTTCTGGTCGCGCTCGCTTCGCTCGCCGCTCCCGCACGCAACCGGCGGGCCGGGGGCCGGGGAACCCGGCCCCCTGTCGGAAGGATGGCGCCTCCTAGACGCGATGAAGGGGGCCCGCAGGCCCCCTTCATCAGTGTTCTGGTCAGCTAGCGACGACGACGCCGACGCTTGACCGGCGCGGCCGCTGCCTTGCGGCGGCGCCGCTTGGCCGGAGCCTTCTTGGCCGTCGACTTACGACGACGACGCTTCGCCGGGGCCTTCTTGGCCGCTGCCTTGCGGCGACGCCGCTTGGCCGGAGCCTTCTTGGCCGTCGACTTCCTGCGCCGCCGCTTCGCCGGGGCCTTCTTGGCCGCTGCCTTGCGGCGACGCCGCTTGGCCGGAGCCTTCTTGGCCGTCGACTTACGACGACGACGCTTCGCAGGGGCCTTCTTGGCCGCTGCCTTGCGGCGACGCCGCTTGGCCGGGGCCTTCTTCGCAGCCTTCCTGCGCTTCGCCGGGCGCCGTGCCGTGGTCTTGCGGGCAGTTGACTTCCTGCGCCGCTTCGCCGGCTTGCGCGCCGTCTTCTTCGCTGCTGACTTCCGTGCTGTGCGTCTCTTCGCCGGAGGCACGGTCACCACCTTTCTCTTGGGTTGGTCTTGCTGTAGGCGCTCACGACGTGTGTCGCTCCCCGCCTACGATTTCACGGCGGACTTGAAGCCGGCACCCGCCGTGAACTTCACGCCCTTTGACGCCGCGATCTGGACCGGCTCGCCGGTGCGCGGGTTGCGCCCCATGCGTGCCTTGCGCTCGGTACGGGACCAGGCGCCGAAACCTGGCAGCGTGACCTTGTCGCCCGACGACACCGCAGTCTTCACGGTGTCAATGAGCGCGTCGACAGCCTTCTGCGCCGCCGCGTTGCTCAGGTCTGCTGCGTTCGCAACCTTGTCGACGAGTTCTGACTTGTTCACGCTGGAACCTCCGATTCAACGTGTATCTGAAAAGTTGAGCGCATTCACGCGGCAAGGTCAAGCATTTCCGCCCCATTGCGCCACGCGCGCTCCCCTCCTGAGGAACGGGATCACGAGCGCGCGATGACGCTCTGAACCCTGTACACAACGGTAACAAGCGCGAGCATGCAATTGGTGGATATCCCGGTGGGTGATGGCACGTACGACGCGTTCGTGGTATGGGCCGAGACGCGCGACGACGGCACGATCGCGCTCGATCTGACGATCACGACCGGTGCGCGCAAGGGCGAAGTGCTCTCGGTGCGCGCCGCGAACGTGTCGCGCGACGCCATCGACCTCGTCGGACTGCCCTGCACACTCGTCGTGGAGGACGCTCAGCCGCGCGTGGAGTGGTGAGTGCGGCGCGCGAGTGCGGTGACGCGCGACCGAGCCCGGTCGACTGACGTCGACCGGGCTCTCGCAGCCCCGAGCAGATTCGAACTGCCGCTTCCGCCTTGAGAGGGCGGCGTCCTAGGCCACTAGACGACGGGGCCGGGCGCACCTTTCGGTGCCCGAATCAGCGCTCTGACCTGCGCTGATGCGCTCGGGGGGGAGGACTCGAACCCCCAACGACAGGACCAGAACCTGTTGTGTTACCGATTACACCACCCCCGAAGGTCCGCCCAGGATACCCAGTCCGGGGACGAGCTTTCCGACCCGGTCGCCGTGTCGAGCGAGGCGGCCGAAGCCGAAGATCCGACCTGCGCCGACCCGCAGCGTCTCGGTGAAGAAGCGCCACCACTCGCTCGCGCCCGTGATCGGGCTCGTGCGGGTCGGCGACGTGACGGCATCCAGGCCGAGTTCGTCGGCGATCGACTCGATGCGCAGCGAGTGGAACGGATCGGACACCAGAACGACCCGCGTCATGCCCCGCTCCTCGAGAAAGTTGGCGGTGGCCGAGAGCGATTCCCACGACGAATGACTGGTCGTCTCCCTCAGGATGGCCGAATCGGGCACGCCCTTCGAGACGAGGTAGTCGGCGCCGGCGGTCGCCTCCGTGAACCGGTCGCCCTCCTGTTTTCCCCCCGTGACGACGATCGTGGGGGCGATTTCGTCCTCGTAGAGGTCGGCGGCGTGGTCGAGTCGGGCCCGGAACACCGCCGACGGCCGCCCGTCGAATTGCGCCGCCCCGAGCACGACGATCGCCTGCGACGGGCGGGCGTCGTCGCTGCGGGCTGCCCGCCACACCTGGACGAACGTGACCGTGAAGTAGAGAAAACCTGCTGCAACCAGCACCAACGCGACCCGGAACACGACCCGCCAGCTCAGGTAACGCAGCATCAGGAGTCGGCGAGGCGCTTCCGGGCGGCGCGCAGACGCCCGAGCGCGCGTTCGCGGCCGAGCAACTGGATCGAGTCGAAGAGCGGCAGACCGGCGTGCCGCCCCTCGACCGCGGCGTAGAGCGCGGGCATCGCCTTGCGGGGCTTGACACCGAGACGATCGAGAACCGGGCGCAGATCGATGGCCTCGGCGGTCCACTCGCATCCCTCGAGATGCTCGATCGCCGCGTCGAGAATCTCGCCGACGCGGTCGGTGGCGGCGAGCTTCTTCCACGACTCGGGCGCGATCTCGAAGTGGGGGTCGGCGACGAACAGGAAGTCCATCTGGTCGACCAGCCTCGCGAGCGTCACCGCCCGCTCCTGGCCGATGCGGAGTGCGCCCCGGAAGGTCTCGGCGTCCAGCCCGTCACCGAAGCGCGCCTCGGCGAGGGGTCGGGCCCGGCGTTCGAGCTCGTCGAGCGGCAGCCGGCGGATCCACTCGCCGTTCATCCAGTCGAGCTTCTGGTGGTCGAAGGCGGCGGCGGCGTGGGTCACGCGGGCCAGGTCGAACCCGGCGACGAGCTCGTCGGCGTCGAGGATCTCGCGACCATCTTCGGGCGCCCACCCGAGGAGGGCGAGGTAGTTCATGACCGCCTCGGGGAGATAGCCCTGGTCGCGGAAGTCCTCGAGTGCGACCGCGCCGTGGCGCTTGGAGAGCTTGGCCCGGTCGGCGCCCACGATCAGGGGCAGGTGGGCGTAGACGGGAGGCTCGGCTGCGCCCATTGCTTCTCGCAGGGCGAGGACCCGGTGGGTCGTGTCGAGCAGGTCCTCACCCCGGATCACGTGGGTGATGCCCATCTCGACGTCGTCGACGGCGTTGGCGAGGAAGAACAGCGGCGTGCCGTCGGAGCGCACGATGACGAAGTCGGGGATGTTGGCCCACTCGACGCTGACCGTGCCCCGGATGGCGTCGTCGAAGGTGCTGACACCGTCGTCGAAGGTGCGGAACCGGAGCGAGCGGGGCCGGCCCTCGGCCGCGAGCGCGGCTCGCTGGGCGGGGGTCAGGTCGCGGCAGTGCCCGTCGTACCCGGGGGTACGGCCGCCAGCGCGGGCGGCGTCGTTGCGCGCCTTGACCTCCTCTTCTGTGCAGTAGCACTCGTACGCCCGGCTCTCGGCGAGCAGCCGGTCGGCGGCGGCGTGGTACCGGTCGAAGCGGGTGCTCTGGAGGATCGGACCCTCGTCCCAGTCGAGCCCGAGCCAGCGCAGGGTGTCCTGGATGCCGTCGGACCACTCTTCTCGTGATCGGGCCTGGTCGGTGTCCTCGATGCGGAGCACGAACGTGCCGCCGTGATGGCGGGCGAACAGCCAGTTGAACAGGGCGGTTCGGGCCGATCCGACGTGCAGTGACCCCGTGGGGGCGGGCGAGAACCGCACGCGGGGGGCATCGGGCACAAAATCGAGTGTAGGGGCGCGCCCTACGTTCCGGCCGTGAGCTCTTCCAAGCGGCGGCGGGCGATCACGATGCGCTGGACCTGGTTGGTGCCCTCGCAGATCTGCGTGGTCTCGGCGTCGCGCATCATGGGACCGCTACCCGGAGCGGCTCGTGCTCGTCGGAGAGCGCGACGGTGCTCATGCCCCGATCGGGACGGCGGTGCGGAGCTGCCGGCGGAACTCGTCGACGTGGGCGGCGGCCTGGTCGGGGCGGAGCCGGATGATGTCGAGCGGGACCGCGTCGACGAGGGCCCGGCGGACTTCGTAGTGATGGTGGGCGCCGTGTACCGCCCGCGACCGCCAATCCACGTAGTCGGGTGGAGCGTCGCCCTTGTACCCGAGCAGCGTGAGGGCGACGTCGATGTCGGGCATCACCGGCGCTCTCCCGTACGATGCCGCCCGCTTCATCGCAACCTCGGCGACGACGGCAAGGGCGTCGTCGGCGTGCTCGTGCGGCCCGGGCGCCAGGCGGTCTCGCACCCGGTTGGCCAGAGTCATCGCGTACCCGACGTTGGGGCCGGGCGAGCCGAGGAGCGTGCCGTGCGGCTGGCCCGCCGGCAGGTCACCGGGACGATTCGCCCGCCACGGCTTCGCCGGCGGCATCTTGACCCCGGGGGCGAGGTTCGGCAGCTGCCGGGGGGCGTCCTCGAGCCGCTCGGGGACGTACGGATCGGTCGGCACGGGCTGTTGTTACCACACCCCTCTCGAACTGGCGCGTGAAACGCGCCGACTTCCAGCGCGTTTCACGCGCCAGAACGGGATCAGGAGCGAAGCTCGGCGCGCAGCAACCCGTAGACGAGCGAGTCCTCGAGGGCCTGCCACGAGGCCTCGATGATGTTCTCGCCCACTCCGATGGTGGTCCAGGTCTGCTCACCGTCGGTGCTGTCGATGAGCACCCGGGTCACCGCGCCGGTGCCCTTGGCGGTGTCGAGCACCCGCACCTTGTAGTCGGTGAGGTGCACGTTCTCGAGCGCCGGGTACCGGCTCCCGACCGCCTTGCGCAGCGCCTTGTCGAGCGCGTTCACCGGGCCGTTGCCCTCGGCGATCTCGTGGAACGTGCCGCCATTGGCCTGGCCCTTCACGATCGCCTGGGTCGAGAGCCGCTCCTCGTCGCGGGAGTCGTCGACGATGACCTCCCACGACGTGACGTGGAACCAGGGCTGGCGCCAGCCGGTGGCGTGGCGCATCAGCAGCTCCAGCGATCCGTCGGCGACCTCGAAGTGGTAGCCGTCGTGCTCGAGGCGCTTGAGGGTGTCGATGACGTCGTTGAGCGCGGGGCCGTCGAGCTCGATGCCCAGCTCCTCGGCCTTCATGGCCAGGTTGCTGCGACCGGCCAGCTCCGACACCAGCACCCGGGTGCTGTTGCCCACCGCGTCCGGGGGCACGTGCTCGTAGGCGTCGGGACGGCGGGCGAGCGCGCTGGCGTGGAGCCCGGCCTTGTGCGCGAACGCCGACGGGCCCACGAACGGCGCCTGGGGGTTGAGCGCCATGTTCACCAGCTCGGCGACGTGGTGGGCAACCGGCGTCAGCCGCTCCAGCCGGTCACGCGGGATCGTCTCGACACCCATCTTCAGGGTGAGGTCCGGGATGATCGTCGTGAGGTTGCAATTGCCCGTGCGCTCGCCGTAGCCGTTGATCGTGCCCTGCACCTGCGTGGCCCCGCCCCGCACGCCCGCGAGCGCGTTGGCGACGCCGGTCCCGGCGTCGTCGTGCAGGTGCACCGCCACGACGACATCGGGCCCGAAGTAGTCGACGACCTCCCGGACCGTCCGCTCGACCTCGTGCGGGAGCGTCCCGCCGTTGGTGTCGCACAGGACGAGGTGCGACGCGCCCGCCTGGGCGGCGGCTTCGAGGACCGCCAGCGCGAACTCGGGGTTGCGCCTGTACCCGTCGAAGAAGTGCTCGGCATCGAAGAGCACCCGGTCGGCGTGGCCCCGCAGGAAGCCGATCGAGTCGCCCACCATGGCCACGCCCTCGTCGAGCGTGGTCTGGAGCGCCTCGGTGACGTGGTAGTCCCAGGTCTTGCCGACGATGCAGAACGCCGGCGCCCCCGAGTCGACGAGGTGGCGCAGCGTGTCGTCGGAGTCGACCTTGCCCTTGACCTTGCGGGTCGAGCCGAACGCGACCAGCGTGCTGGTCGTGAGGGTCAGCTCGCCGTGGATGCGCCGGAAGAGCTCGTCGTCCTTGGGGTTGGAGCCGGGCCAGCCCGCCTCGATGTAGTGCACGCCGAGGTAGTCGAGCTGCTCGGCGATGCGCAGCTGGTCGTCGACGGTGAGCGAGATCCCCTCGAGCTGGGCACCGTCGCGCAGGGTCGTGTCGAAGATCTCGACCCGCTCGGGCAACCCCGGTTCGCGGACAACGGGCGCATTATTGACGGACATAGTCCAGCCAGTGCTTGTACTGCTCGACCTCGCCGTGAACGACGGCGAAGTACGTCTCCTGGATCTTGCGGGTCATCTCACCCGGCTCCCCGATCTCGCGGTCGTCGACCGCGCGCATCGGGACGATCTCGGCCGCGGTCCCGGTGAGAAACGCCTCGTCGGCGGCATAGAGGTCGCTGCGGAGCAGGTCGGTCTCGTGCACTTCGTAGCCGAGGTCGCGCGCGATCGTCATCACGGAGTCGCGGGTCACGCCCTCGAGCGCCCCCGATGAGAGAGGTGGAGTGAGCAAGGCGCCGTCCTTCACCACGAAGAGGTTCTCCCCCGTACATTCGGCGACGAAGCCCTGGGTGTTGAGGAGGATCGCCTCGTCGTAGCCCGCCTTGATCGCCTCGACCTTGGCCAGGCTCGAGTTGATGTAGATGCCGGTGCCCTTGGCCGCCACCGGGTTGACGTTGGGATCCATCCGCCGCCACGACGAGATCTTCATGCGGACCCCGTGCTTGATCCCCTCCTCGCCCAGGTACGTCCCCCAGGGCCACACCGCGATCGACACGTTGACCGGGCACGGCAGCGGGTTGAGGCCCATCTCGCCGTAGCCCAGGTAGACGATCGGGCGGATGTAGCAGGAGTCGACCCGGTTGACCCGGATCGTCGCCCGCGTCGCCTCGACGAGCTCCTCGACCGAGAACGGCAGGTCCATCAGGAACAGGTGCGCCGACTGGTGGAGCCGGCGCATGTGGTCGGTCAGGCGGAAGACGGCGGGGCCGTCCGACGTCGGGTAAGCGCGGATGCCCTCGAACACGCCCGAGCCGTAGTGGAGCGTGTGCGTGAGCACGTGGATGTTGGCGTCGTCCCAGTCGACGAGCTGCCCGTCCATCCAGATCTTCGCCGTCTTCTCGATAGGCATGGCACCTACACCCTCTCTGCGATCGCTTCGCCGATCTCTACCGTGGTACCGGCTACGTCATCGGCGCCGGCGACCGCCTTCCGTACTCGGGCCCCCGCCTCGGCCTCCCCCAGGAAGTCGAGCAGCAGGCTCACCGACATGATCGCAGCCCGGGGGTCGGCCTTGCCGGTACCGGCGATGTCGGGGGCGGAGCCGTGGACGGGCTCGAACAGGGACGGGCCGGTGCGGGCGGGGTTGAGGTTGGCCGAGGCCGCCCGGCCGATCCCGCCGGAGACCGCACCGCCCAGGTCGGTGAGGATGTCGCCGAAGAGGTTGTCGGTGACGACCACGTCGTAGCCGCCTGGGTCCTGCACGAAGTAGATGCAGGCGGCGTCGACGTGGTTGTAGGCGGTCGCCACGTCGGAGAACTCGGCGGCGACGGCGTCGAAGGCTCGCTGCCACAGGTCGCCGGCGAACGTGAGCACGTTGGTCTTGTGCACCAGCGTGAGGTGGTGGCGATCCCGCGAGCGGGCCAGCTCGAACGCGTAGCGGACGCAGCGCTCCACGCCCCTGCGGGTGTTGACCGACCCCTGGGTGGCGACCTCGTGGGGCGTGCCCTTGCGCAGGAAGCCACCCTCGCCCGCGTAGATCCCCTCGGTGTTCTCCCGGACGACGACCATGTCGACGCCATCGTTCAACGCGCTCGCGGGCGCGTTGAACGGGCGGAGGTTGACGTAGAGGTCGAGGTCGAAGCGGAGCCGGAGCAGCAGGCCGCGCTCGAGGACGCCGGGCGGCACGTCCGGGTGCCCGACCGCGCCCAACAGCACCGCGTCGACGTCGCGGATCTCGTCGAGGACGGCGTCGGGCAGGACCTCGCCGGTACTCAGGTAGCGGCCGGCGCCAAGGTCGAACGGGACGGCGTCGTACCCGACCTCGGTCGCGTCGAGGACCTTGAGGCCCTCGGCCACGACCTCGGGGCCGATGCCGTCGCCGGCGATGACGCCGAGCTTGTGAGTCAACTGTCTCCTGTTCCCCAACTTCTCTGGTCGCTCACTGCGCCGGCCGGGCCATCCGGTAAGGGCTGGCCGACCGGCGACCCTTGCGGGCCGTTCGCTCCAACGAAAAACCGCCCCCGAAGGGACGGTCGACACGAACGCCGGGGGCCGGCGTTCGCTACTGAATGACGATGACGGTGGCGGCGTGGTGCATGTGCGGTCAGGGTACCACCGGCTCCGCCGGAGGCATCGCCTTACACTGGAACCATCGCCGACGACGACGCGCCGAGCCCCGAACCGACCCTGCGCGGTCGGGAGCGCGAGCCGATGCCGGGGTGGGTCCCCCGGGCGATCCTCCTCTTCTTTCTCGGGGTCGCCGCGCTCTTCAGCATCGTCGCCTTGTTCAAGCAGCTCCGCCCCCTGCTCCTGATCCTGCTCGTGTCGCTGTTCCTCGCCTTCGCGCTCGAACCGGCTGCCAACTTCCTCGCCCGCCGGGGCTGGCGCCGCGGCGTCGCCACCGGGCTCGTGTTCTTCGCGGTCGTCGTGGCGATCAGCGGGTTCGTGGCCGCGATGAGCGTGCTGGTGGTCGATCAGGTCTCGAGCTTCGCCGACGACGCCGAGAGCTACGGCGAGCAGATCGAGGACTACGCCAGGGACTGGTTCGACGCCGAGATCGACATGGAGGAGACGATCGACGACCTGACCGCCGAGGACGGTCCCCTGCGCGAGTTCGCCGCCAACAACGCCGCCGACATCGCCACCGCGGTGCTGGGAGGCGTGTTCCAGGCGTTCACGGTCGCGCTCTTCACCTTCTACCTCGTCGCCGACGGCCCCCGGCTCCGGCGCACGGTGTGCTCGGTCCTGCGCCCCGAGCAGCAGCGGGAAGTCCTGCGAGCCTGGGAGCTCGCCATCGACAAGACCGGCGGGTACATCTACTCGCGGGCGCTGCTCGCCGGCCTGTCGGCCATCGCGACCTGGATCGCGCTCACGATCATCGGCGTCCCCTACGCGCTCGCGCTGGCGCTGTGGGTCGGCGTCATCTCGCAGTTCGTCCCGGTCGTGGGCACGTACATCGCCGGCGCGCTGCCCGTCACGATCGCGGCGCTCAACGACCCCGTCGACGTGATCTGGACGCTCGGGTTCATCATCCTGTACCAGCAGGTCGAGAACTACCTGCTGGCGCCGCGCATCACCGCCCAGACCATGGAGCTGCACCCGGCGGTGGCGTTCGGCACGGTCATCGCCGGCGCCGCCATCCTCGGGCCCGTCGGCGCGGTGCTCGCGCTCCCGGCGGCGGCGGTCGGTCAGGCGTTCCTGTCCACCTACATCCAGCGGCACGAGGTGGTGGAGTCGGAGCTCACCACTGACACGCGGCGCAAGCGCCGGCCGCTCCTCCAGGTGATCCGGGCGTGGCGAGCCAACCGGCTCGCCGGCCGCATCGGCGCCGACGCCCCCGAGACGCCGTAGCCGCGTACCGAGCGGGCATGAGTCGACTCACCAAAATCCTGATCGGCGTCGTCGGCGGCCTGGTCGTGCTCGCGATCGGGTTGTTCGCCGCCTACAAGGTCTTCATCGAGAGCGACCCCGAGCCCAAGGCGAAGATCGAGGAGACCGAGGTCACCGAAGGCGGCGAGCTCGACGGCACGTACACCGCCTTCGCCGGCCCTGCCGAGACGCCATCGTTCGTCGGCTACCGGGTGCAGGAAGTGCTTGTGGGTGGGGCCATCGAGCAGACCGCCACCGGCCGCACCGCCGATGTCACCGGCACGTTCACGATCACGGGCAACCGGGTCGAGGAGGTGTCGGTCACCGCCAACCTGCAGACGCTGAAATCGGACAAGGACATGCGCGACAACGCCATCAAGGACCGCGGCCTGGAGTCGGACACGTTCCCCGAGGCGACATTCGTGCTCGCCGAGCCGATCGAGCTTCCGGAGCAGCCGGCGGCGGGTGAAACGGTTCAGGTCACCGCGGTCGGCGACTTCACGCTGCACGGGGTCACGAACCGGGTCGAGATCCCGATCGACGGTCGGTGGGACGGCGAGCTCATCCAGGCCGTCGGCACGCTCCACATCGTGTTCAGCGATTACGCCATCGAAGCGCCCACGTCGCCGGCGGTGGCGAGCATCAGGGACGAGGGCGAGATGGAGTTCCAGATCTTCTTCCAGAAGGCCTAAGGCGCCCCGCCCGCGCCGCAGGTATCCTGCGGCGCAGGGCGCCGGGGCCGGAGCGGCCTGGCGCCGAAGGCGCCAAGAGCGGGGAGGAAAGCCGGGTTCGCGTAGCCTGGCTCCCTCGTGGAACAGGCGCATCTTTCTCCCCAGGCCCATCAGCGTCTCCAGGACGAGCTCGAGGAGCGGTCGGGTGCCCGCCGCAAGGAGATCTCGGCTTGGCTGGAGCGCGCCCGCGAGCACGGCGACATCCGCGAGAACGCCGACTACGACGCGGCCAAGAACGAGCAGGGCCACAACGAGGCGCGGGTTCGCCAGCTCCAGTCCATGCTCAAGAACGCGGTCGTGGTCGAGGGCTCGGCCGGCGACGTGGTCGCGCCCGGCACCATCGTCGAGGTTCGGATGGACGGCGACGACGAGACGACGTCGTACCTGGTGGGCTCGATCGAGGAGCGTCACGACACCTACGAGGTGCTCTCGACCGGATCGCCCCTGGGCCAGGCGCTGCTCGGCCACGGCCCCGGTGAGGTCGTGAGCTACGAGGGACCGCGCCGGACGTTCGCGGTCGAGGTGATCAGCGTCCG
>Ga0136614_10000349_pt1 | contig 22066 bp, 25 predicted proteins | sample AntDrymUQ2792106_2_FD_106643 | JGI IMG/M metagenome (GOLD analysis project Ga0136614, IMG submission 106643) | Polar desert sand microbial communities from Dry Valleys, Antarctica - metaG UQ279 (21.06) | ecosystem: Environmental > Terrestrial > Soil > Desert | place: Antarctica: Dry Valley... | reverse complement strand
GAGCGTGGAAGTCCACGCCAAAATATGTTGTCATAGGCACCTCCCTTGGCGATCTCATGCGCAAAGTGAGTGTATCGCAGCTCACATGAGAGCTGGAGGTGCCTGCTTCATAACATCACTACCTTGACGAATGCTTACCGGCGTGTTCGCGCGCGGCGGCTTCCTACTCCGGGGGTGACGCGGTAGGCGCACCGCCGGTCGCCGGAGACGATATGTTCGACGCGCTCGACGCCGACGCCCGGCCCAAGAACCGAGCGGAACAGACCGAGTTCCGTTGAGCAGAAGCCCTGACAGGCGTTCGCCGCAGCACAGATCGGACAATGATTCTCGACGAGCAGATAGCTCCCGCCGTCTTCGGATTTGACCTCAGCCATGTAGCCCTCCTCCGTGCGCACGCGCGCCAGCTCTTTCAGCTTCTTCTCCAAAGGATCGGCGGGGCGGATTCGCTTCGCGTAGTCGGACTGCTGCCGCGCGCAGCGTGAGACGATTACGCGGTTCAAGCCTTCGTCCCCGAAGGTGTCTTTGAGGGCGTTGATGAGAGCGACGTTTAACTCGGCGTAGGCTTCGGGAAAGAGGCGGTCGGCCTCGCGCGTGAGTTGCCAGAACTTGGCCGGCCTGCCCACAGGGACGGGCCGCTCTTCCGCCGTCACGAGATTCTCGCTCTGCAAGGCGTAGAGGTGCTGCCGGACGGCCATCGCTGTCAGTCCGAGCCGCTCGGCGAGTTGCGCCGAGTCTATGGGGCCTTCGGTCTTCAACAATTTGACGATGGTGCGGCGTGTCTTGCGCTCGCCGGGCTGCTGCTTTTCCAGCTTCATAATATATTTCTAAAGAATTCTCTTTACAAAGTCAAGTCGCCGTGATAGCCTCCGACTTAGTAAAGGTTGTTCTTTAGAAATCAAGAGGAGGCCAATCATGACATTTCCTTCTGACACTACCCTTCATGACTCAACCGAGAGCAGGCGTGAGACTGAAACTTTAGACCCCATCAAAGGCACGCGTGTCGCGATCACAGGCGGCACTTCGGGGCTGGGGCTGGCCCTCGTCCGTGAATTACTAAGGTGGCGCGCGCGGGTGGCGTTCGTCGCGCGCACCCGCGAACACGTCGAGCGCGTGGTGCGAGAGCAACGGGGCGCGCACGGCATCGTCGGCGACGTCTCTTCCAAGGACGACATCTACCCCATCGCCATGCAGGTCGTCGGCGAACTCGGCGGCCTCGACGTTCTTATCAATAACGCGTCGGACTTAGGCCCCGTGCCGCTCCAGATGCTGTCCGACACCGAGTGTGAGGACTTGGAGCGCGCGTTCAGGACCAACGTCACGGGGCCGTTCCGTCTGACGAAGGCGCTGATGGGAGCGCTGGCCGCTTCGGCGCGCGAGGGGCGCGGCTCGGTCGTCCTGAACATCACGAGCGACGCCGCCATCAATCCCTATCCGGGCTGGGGCGCATACGGCGCAAGCAAGGCCGCGCTGCATCAACTGAGCCGCATCTGGGGTGAGGAGCACGCGGCTGACGGCATACACTTTCTGTCGCTTGATCCCGGCGACATGGACACACCAATGCACGCCGCAGCCGTGCCTGATGCTGATCCGACGACGCTCAAGCGCCCGGAAACGTCGGCGCGCGAACTCGCCGACGCCATCGCCCACGCCCTTCCGAGACGCGGCGCATCGGGCGTGCCGTTAACGATTGTTTCCGAACTCGAAGGAGTCACTCGATGATCGCCGCCGACATGGCTGTCCAACGCCCGCCGGATGCCAAACTCCTCGTCGTCGATGCATACAGGCATATCGGTCATGCCCCACGCTCCGCCTTCGTCGAGTTCCTGCGCCACGGAGACCTCGTGATCGCCAACGACGCGGCGACCCTGCCCGCGGGCCTACAGAGCGTGCACGCCCCGACGGGCGCACCAATCGAAGTGCGGCTCGCCGGTCGCCCTTCACTCAGGCCCGAAGACATCAACTGTTTTAGCGCAGTGGTCTTCGGCGAGGGAGACTTTCATACGCGTACGGAAGATCGCCCCGCGCCTCCACCGCTCGCTGCCGGAGACCGGCTCATCCTCGGGCCGCTCCGCGCATCTGTTGAGAGATTGCTGTGTCACCCGCGCCTCGTGTCGCTGCTCTTCGACGGCACGCCGGATGAGGTTTGGGCAGGCTTGGCGCGTCACGGACGACCGATCCAGTACGCGCATGTCCCCGCGCCGCTCGCGCTCTGGGACGTGTGGACGCGAATCGCCGGCCCGCCGGTCGCATTCGAGCCGCCGTCGGCGGGCTTCGCGCTCGATTGGCGCGCACTGGCCGCGATGCGTGAGCGCGGCGCGGAGTTCGCGGGCGTAACACACGCTGTCGGCATCTCATCCACCGGCGACGAAGAACTCGACCGCCTCTTACCTTTCGACGAGCCTTACTGCATCCCGTTGGCGACTGCCCGCGCTATCCGCCGCACGCGAGCGAGGGGCGGGCGCGTCGTCGCTGTCGGCACGAGCGTCGTGCGCGCGCTCGAACACGCCGCGGCTGGAGACGGCCATGTGCGTGCCGGCGAGGGACTCGCCACGCAACACATCGGCGCAGGTGTCCGGCTGCGCGTCGTGGACGCGATCCTTTCGGGCACGCACGAACTCGGCACTAGCCACTATGAGTTGCTGCGTGCCTTCCTCGACGACGCGACGCTTCAACGCACGAGCGCGGAGTTGGATGCGCGTGGCTACCGGACACACGAGTTTGGCGACTCGGTTCTGATTGAGCGCGCGCAGCGACAAGGCGGCTTGAAGTCGGAGCTGACAAACAATGCACTTGAGGTCTAAGCTGACGAACAAAATGTTGAGAAATGGGAGACCGAGACAATGGCAAATCATCATGCAGCATATTCTGTGTGGGCGGCACGTGCGCTGAGCGTCCTGCGGATCGTCGCGGGGTTCATGATGTTGCAGCACGGCGCGCAGAAACTCTTCGGCGTCTTGACCCCGCCGCCCGCACCGGGAGCGGAAGCGGCGACACAATATCCACTCCTGTCGCTGGTGGGGGTGGCCGGTGCGCTGGAGTTCTTCGGCGGCCTGCTTCTGCTCATGGGGCTGTTCACGCGCCCGACGGCGTTCGTCCTTTCGGGACTGATGGCTGTGGCCTACTTCATGGCGCACGCGCCGCAAGGGTTCTGGCCCGTCCTGAACATGGGCGAGTTGGCCGCGCTCTATAGCTTCGTCTTCCTCTACCTCGCAGCGGCTGGGGGAGGCCCGTGGAGCGTGGACCGGCTCTTGTGGCGAGGCGAGAAAAGTAATGGCTGAAGAGGCAGGCAAGAAGATACGCTGGTCGTCAGCGTGGGGCGACGCGCGCGAACTGGTGTGGGCGCACCGCAGGCGTCTTGGCTTGGGCGCGGTGTTGATGCTCGTCAATCAGGCGATGGGGCTGGTGCTGCCGGCCTCGACCAAGTACCTGATTGACGAGGTGATCGTCAAAGAGCGCACAGATTTACTCTGGCAGATCGCACTGGCGGCGGGCGCGGCGACAGTGGTGCAGGCCGTTACGTCCTTCAGCCTGTCGCAGGTGTTAGGCGTCGCGGCGCAGCGCGCCATCACGGAGATGCGTAAGAAAGTGCAGGCGCAAATCGCGCGGCTGCCGATCAGCTATTTCGATTCGACGCAGACCGGCAAGCTCATCTCTCGCATCATGAACGACGCCGAGGGCATCCGCAATCTGGTCGGGACGGGGCTGGTCCAACTCGCCGGCAGTTTCATCACAGCGGTCGTCGCACTCTGCGTCCTGTTCTGGCTCAACTGGCGTCTGACCGCGATCACGATGCTGGTACTCGGCCTCTTCGGTGGCGCGCTGGCTTACGCCTTCACGCGCCTCCGACCCTTGTTCCGCGAGCGCGGGGAGATTATGGCGGCGCTCACCGGACGTTTGGCCGAATCGCTCGGCGGCATTCGCATTGTCAAAGCCTATACCGCGGAGAAGCGCGAGGAGCTGACCTTCGCGCGCGGGGCGCACAAGCTGTTCCGTAACATCGCCAAGTCGATGACCGGCGTGTCGGCTACGACCGCCTTCTCGTCGGTCGTCATCGGCGCGGTTGGCGTAGTGATGATTCTGGTCGGCGGGCGTTCGGTCGTGACGGGGGCGATGACCCTCGGCGACCTCTTCATGTACGTCATCTTCACCGGCTTGATGGCGATGCCGCTGATCCAGTTCGCGGCCATCGGGACGCAGATCACCGAAGCCTTCGCGGGGCTTGAGCGCATCCGCGAGGTGATGAACATGGCGACCGAAGATGAGGAGGACGCCGCGCGCGCGCCACTCGCGGAAGTGCGGGGCGAGGTCGAATTCGAGGACGTGTGGTTCGAGTACGACGAAGGCGCGCCGGTACTCAAGGGTGTCTCCTTCAAAGCCCCCGCCGGTTCGACGACGGCGCTCGTCGGCTCCAGCGGTTCGGGCAAGAGTACGCTCACGAGCCTCGTGATGAACTTCAACCAGCCGCTCTCCGGCACGATCAAGATTGACGATCAGGATTTACAGACGCTCCGGCTGCGCGACTTCCGTTCGTACCTCGGCGTCGTGATGCAGGACAATTTCCTCTTCGATGGGACCATCGCCGAAAACATCGCCTTCTCCAACCCGCGCGCCACACGTGAAGAGATTCAGGCGGTGAGCCGCATCGCGCACTGTGAAGAGTTCGTCGAAAAATTCGAGCAGAAGTACGACACCATCGTCGGCGAACGCGGGGTCAAACTCTCCGGCGGGCAGCGCCAGCGCATCGCGATTGCGCGCGCCATCCTCGCCGATCCCAAGCTGCTCATCCTTGACGAAGCGACTTCCAGCCTCGACAGCGAAAGCGAGTTTTAATTCAAGACGGCCTCCGGCAGCTCCGGCGCGGGCGCACGACCTTCGTCATCGCGCACCGCCTCTCCACGATTCGCAGCGCTGACCAGATTCTGGTGTTGGAAGGCGGTGAGATTGTCGAGCGAGGAACGCACGAGGAACTGCTCGCGGCGGATGGTCGCTACAAGCAACTCTACGACAAGCAGTACAAGTTCGAGCGCGACCAGTTCATCAACCCCGGCGAAGACTTTACGCCCGCGCCCGCACAGGCCTTGAGAGATGGCGTGCCGCAGCGTCTTTCAAATTTATAACGGCCTTGACAGATACTCAGGCGCAGGCACCGGGAAGAGGTTCTCGCATCAATGCCCTCGTCAGCAACGTAAGTATTGATGCAACTTTATCTGGAGAAAAATGAAGCTGCCGAATAAGCGTTGGGCGCAAAGGTGAGGAGCGTGCCGACAAGTCAGCAAACAGGAATTCCGATAACTCGACCGACTACATTGAACACCCCTGCATTTGGAGGGACACTATGACGACAACATCGATCAAGACCGCAACGGCATCCGATCAGGAACACACCATTGCTACCGTCGTACTGGCATTCGCCGCAGACCCCATGGCGCGCTGGTCTTACCCCGACCCACATGAGTACCTCAGACATTTCCCAGACCTGATCAGAGCATTAGGGGGAAAAGCATTTGAACACGGTACCGCCTATTATGTTGACGGCTTCTCAGGGGCGGCGCTGTGGCTTCCGCCTGATACGCATCCCCCGGAAGATGAGCTGATCGCACTAGCCCAGCGAACAGTTTCCGAGCGCAAGCAGGCGGAGGTATTCTCCATCTTCGAGCAGATGGGTAGCTACCATCCCACTGAGCCTCATTGGTATTTGCCCTTCATTGGTGTTGATCCAGCTCGACAGGGCAACGGTTATGGCTCGGCGTTAATGGAGTATGCGCTGATCCCGTGTGATCGTGAGAACCAGCCTGCGTATCTCGAATCCTCAAATCCACGCAACATCCCGTTGTATGAACGGCACGGGTTCGAGATGCTTGGCACAATTCAAGTCGGGTCATCTCCGCCCCTCTTCCCAATGTTGCGAAGACCACGATCCGTATAGCGGCAGGCGAGTGAACTCAAGAGCAGAAGTAGATAGACGGGAGGTTGCGCCGAATGAGCGTTGGGCGGCTATCGCTTAAATGGATGCGGTGATAGATGGAACGCTAAAGTTGAAGCATTCCCCGGGCATGGGAGAAAGCAAGGGACATGAAGATTGTTCAGGCCGGTGACAATTTCGATGTCGATGAGACGGCCTCACGCCGTCTGCTCGATCAAGTTCTCTCACGCCCACTGTTTGCTCATCTGGCAACCGCCTCCGAGCAAGGACCGCGTGAATCGCCCGTCTGGTTCCTCTGGGAAGAAGCGGCCCTCTGGATTATCGGAAATCAGCGAACGGATATCTTCCCGAAGCGCATTGAACGGGAACCGCGCTGCGCTATCGGGATCGTGGACTTCGACATCGCCACTGGTTTCGTGCAGCATGTCGGCTTTCGCGGACGTGCCCGTCTCGAACCTCACGATGAAGAGCGCATGAAGCGTTTGTTGCGCCGTTATCTGGGAGAGCAGGAGCAGCGATGGGACCCGCGTTTTTTGGCTGTGCTGGGCGACAGGAACTGGGTATTCGTGCGCTTCGAGCCGGAGACGGCGGTCGTGCGTGACCAGTCTTATCAGGTGAACCAAGATGGCTCCGCTTAATGAGCGTTCGGCTTTCTACTACCTGTTATGGATGTGAAATAACGCGACGAAGGCGTTGGTGACAACATACTTCTTTTGGAGGGACCAATGGGGAGACTCAACTGGAGAAAAGTCGCAGTCTTGTGCTTAACGATTTACCTGCTTTCAATCGCAGCCGCAGCTTTGGCGCAGAAAACGGAACGGTCGCAGAATAAACGGCCTCGTGTTCGATTTGTAAATCCGCCCACCATGCACAAGCCCACGGGTTATACACACGTGGTTGAAGTCACGGGTGGGAAGATGATTTACATCGCCGGGCAGGTCGCCATTAACCGATCAGGTGAGGCTGTAGGGCGGGGCAACTTTCGTGTACAGACACAGCAGGTATTTGAAAACCTCGAAGCTGCCCTCAAAGCATCGGGAGCGAGTTTTGAGGGTGTTATCAAGCTAAACATCTATACGGTCGACATGTCGCAGTTGCCGATCTTGCGTGAGGTGCGCGACAAGTATGTCAACACCGCCAATCCGCCCGCGAGTACGACGGTTGAAGTGCGTAGATTGTTTCGAGAAGAGTTCTTGCTTGAGATCGAGGCAGTGGCTGTCGTGCCTGAGTAATGCTCGATGCCCGAAAGCCTATCAATATCGTCAGTCCCAAGCGGCGGCTTAGCATGAGCGTTGGGCGGCTATCGCTCATGCTGGGTGCGAGGATAGAGAAACCGCTTGATTAAGCATCCGCTCAAACAGAGGAGTGAAGAGTCATGCCTGAATGGTCAACCTTGATTCTATTCGCGGGGGCAGCCGCGATTCTCGTCTTCACGCCGGGGCCAAACACGCTCTACATCATAGCCCGCAGCGTCAATCAAGGGCGCACCGCAGGACTAGTCTCGAGTCTGGGCGTCGAGGCGGGGACGCTGATTCACATCATCGCCGCCGCTTTCGGCATCTCCGCCTTGCTGGTGTCGTCGGCCTTGGCATTTAACGTCGTGAAATACGCGGGCGCGGCTTACCTCATTTACCTCGGCATCAAGACTTTGCTGACACGGGAAAAACCCGCCGCCGCGGAGACAGTCGAAGCGAAGAGTTTGCGACGCACGTTTTCGCAAGCCGTGTTAGTCAACGTCCTGAATCCGAAGAGCGCGCTCTTCTTCTTCGCGTTTCTTCCGCAGTTCATTGACCCGGAGCGCGGCGCGGCGGCGACGCAGATTCTATTCTTCGGCGCGATAGTCGTCGTGCTGGGGTTCACGAGCGGCTCGCTCTACTCGCTGCTGGCCGGGAGCGTCGGCAATGTGCTGCGCGGCAATCTCAAGTTCCTGCGCGCGCAACGCTACTTCGCCGGGAGCGTCTACATCGGGCTGGGCGCGGCGACCGCCTTGACAGGAACGAATAGACGTTGAGTTGTGGTCATCGGCAGTGGCGATAACAATCATCAGGAGATAGTCACAATGAGTGTGAGGCATTTTACGATCAAGGACGTGGCGCAGTGGTATCAGCACACCGATCGCCAGATATTCCTGGCAGACGTGCTCGACTCGTCGAACAGCGAAGCGATGAGCGTCTGGTTCGGACGGTACGGCGCAGGAGAAAGCAATGAGTGGATCGTCACCTATGACGAAGTGATCTTCGTCATCGAGGGGCGATTCACGGTGCGCGGGGAAGACGGCGCGAAGACCGCAGGGCCGGGCGAGGTGATCTTCCTGACCAAGGGCACCAAGGTGACCTACTCGGCCGACGCTCCCACACGCGTTGACGGCGCGACCTATCCCCAGTGGCAGGTCGCGCAGCGCCGCTCGATTCACGCGCACATGCTGGACGATTTTCACCCGGCATAAGCCGCGGCGTGGTCAGGGCCGGGATAGTAACGAAGAGGCGACCCGTGAGCCGCCCACTCGAAGATGCCGCAGCGCGATTTTGCGCGCTGGAGCGGGCGTCCGCACGGCTCTTATTTCTCGGGTGAATCTTCATGGCACTGACAGTGCCACGACCGGAGCGAGTGCGACGGGGAAAATGCTGTGACACTGCGCCCGAAGCGAGGGGATGGAACAACGAAAGGCATTCTGATGGCGATCAGGGTTCTGGGGGTGTGCGGGAGTATGCGCGTCGAGTCTTACAGCGGGCGCGCCGTCAGACTCGCGTTGGAAGCGGCGCGGGAGCATGGCGCAGAAACTCGACTGCTCGACCTGCGCGAGCTCAAGCTCCCCACATATAACCCCGACGAAAAAGCGCCGGAACATGAAGGGCTGAAGACGGCGACGGATGCGGTCATCTGGGCCGATGCGTTTCTTCTCGCCTCGCCCGACTACCACGGTTCGATGTCGGGCGCGATGAAAAACTTCCTCGATTTCTACTGGGAGGAGTTCGCCGGGAAGCTCTTCGGCTACGTGTGCGCCTCACACGAGAAGGGACTGACGGTGATGGAGCAGATGCGTACCAGCGTGCGTCAGTGCTATGGCTGGAGCCTGCCTTACGGCGTCTCCGTTTACGGCGAGAAAGATTTCAACGCTTCCGGGGAGGTCATCAACGCTCAGGTGACGCGCCGCCTGCGGATGCTCGCGCGCGACCTTGTAGTGTACGGGTCGTTAATCAGAAGGCAATTTCAAACTGATCTGGCGGACGGGGCGGCGGAAAGCTTTGCCGCGCGTTACCGAGCTTAACCACCCGTCGCGATGTTAATCATAGGAATTCTCAAACAGCTATAACCGAAAGGAGACAGTTCTATGCGAGCAGACATCACGGAAGGGGCGACGCTTCCCGATTACGAACTGCCCGATCACACCGACACGCCGCGCAGGCTTTCGTTTCTGCAAGGCGACGACCCGATGATTTTGACTTTGAATCGCGGCGTGTACTGCCCGAAAGACCGGCAGCAACTCTTGCAGCTCGCCGAGTTCTCGAAGCAGTGCGCCGTCGGCTTCGCGCGCATTGTGACAATCACGACCGACAACTTCATGCTGTCGAACGACCTGCGCTTAGGCGTCGGGGCGGATTGGACGTTCCTCCGCGACGAGCAGAGAGTCGTGCAGCAAGACCTCGACATCGCGGAGTACACGTCCGCGCCGCACAACCCGCCGACGATACCGCACACGCTGGTGCTGGAGCCGGGGCTGAAGGTTTACAAAATCTACAACGGCTACTGGTACTGGGGCCGGCCCTCGACCGCCGAGCTGCACGCCGACCTGCGCGATGTGACGCGGCGCTGTCGCCCCGACTGGAAGATCGACACCGCGGAGATGCGAGAGAAATGGGAGCGCGGCGACAAGCAGGACTTTTACCCCTACGGCAAGACGTGGAAGCAGGTGTTCGTCCGAATGAGCAACGCCGTGGATCAGTTTGAATAACCGCACTCACTGGCTGATGCCGGCAGGTGAATCGCATGTGAGGCATTGCTACGCGCACTTGGACGCGACCGAGAGGAATACACCATGAATAAGACCGCACTTTTCATCAGGCATCAGGCCCGGCCAGGAAGACGAGATGACGTTCAGCGCGTCTGGGAGAAGCACATCAAACCCCGCGTCGAGGCGAACCCTGCTCACGAGGCCTACTTTTTCTGTTACAACGACAACGACCCCGACGTCATTTGCGTGTTCCAGCTCTATACGGATAAGGCTTCCATGCAGGACTTCCTGAGCGGGGCGTGGTATGCCGACTATCTGAGCGAGGTTTCACAGTTTATTGAAGCACAGCCCCAAATAGCTCCGGCCACTCTCGTCTGGGCCAAGGGTGATAGCTGATTACACCGATAACCAATGGTGTTCGCCACCGGCACTTACCGCGACGAACTGCGAAAGATCGACGGGGAGTGGAAGATCGTGCATCGCGTCCAAGCGCAGGACTCGAGCGAATCTGCCAAGCAGTGAGTAAGACAGAACTTTCTCAAGGAGTAAGCTATGACACAGACAACACAGAACACCATGCAGGCCGCCGCCATCGACCGGTTCGGCGGTCTTGAGACGATCACGCTGCAAACGCTGCCCGTGCCAGAGGTCGGGCCGGACGAGGTCTTAATCCGGATTGAGTCAGTTGGCGTGGCGGTGTGGGATACTTTCGAGCGCGAGGGGGGCTTCGCCGAGATGTTCGGAAGCGAGCCGAAGTTTCCCTACGTGCTCGGCTCCGATGGAGCGGGCACGGTCGCCGCTGTCGGCGAGCAGGTCAGCCGCTTCAAGGAAGGCGACCGGGTCTACGCCGCCGCCCTCACCAACCCCAAGGGCGGGTTCTACGCCGAGTACACCGTCGTCAAAGCCGACAACGTCTCGCACGTTCCCGACAAGCTGACGACTGAACAGGCGGGCGTCATGCCGAGCGACGCGCTGACGGCGCTACGCGGCCTGGACGAGATGCTGGGTTTGAAGCAGGACGAGACGCTGATGATCTTCGGCGCGAGCGGCGGCATCGGACATCTGGCCGTGCAGCTCGCCAAGCGGATGGGCGCGCGCGTGTTGGCGGTGGCTTCGGGCGATGACGGCGTGGCGCTGGCACGGCGGCTGGGCGCCGATGTCGTCGTGGAAGGGCACACGGGTGACGTGGCGGCTGCCGCGCGCGCGTTTGCTCCCGATGGCCTCGACGCCGCCCTCGTCACCGCCGGCGGTGAGGCGGCCGAGCGGGCGCTCGAAGCAGTCCGCAGCGGAGGCCGCGTCACCCACCCCAACGGCGTGATGCCCGAGCCAAAGGCCCCGCCCGGCGTGCACCTCAGCAGTTACGACGTTGTGCCCGATCAGGAGGCGATGGCCAAGCTCAACCGCTTGATCGAGGCCGGCCCGTTTGAGGTCCACGTCGCCCGCACCTTCCCGCTCGATCAGGCCGCCGAGGCGCATCGCGCGCTCGACGATCATTATCTTGGCAAGCTCGCCCTGAGTCCGGGTTGAATATAGACTCCACCAGACAGTCACAGCCTCAACCAGATGAGCGGAACAGCGTGCCTGTCGACTTGAAGAGCGGCAAGGTGTTGCCGGGTCTCAGGCCGTAATTGTTGAGAAGGAATATGAGCCACACCGTGAAAGTAGAAGAAGTCAGGCAGACCGTTCAGCGCCTCATCGAGAGCGGGAGCGCTTACGACGTGGATGCGCTTGAGCGCATCTACCACAAGGAACTCAAGATCATCAAGATTGACGAGCGGGACAATGTCACTTTGATCAACCGTGAGGAGAATATGGCTTTCTTCCGCTCGAAGCTGGAGAGTGAAGCGGAGCCACTGAGCCGCGAAGCTGGGTTCCTCCACGCGGAGGCCGACGACCGCACCGGGCATGTGGTCGTCGTGAGGCGGATGAAGTTGACGGACAGGTTCGAGAAGTCGGTCTTTAGCATTCGTCTGGTGTGGGAAGAAGGGCGTTGGCAGGTGATCGACGAGACGGCCTTTGTGCGACCGGCGGAGTAGCTTTGAGTAGCGCGGAGAGTTCTGCGGCGCAAGCGAACACGAGCGGCTCAGTAACCCTCGCCAACTATGCGGCGAAGCCGTCCTGCGCGCGCAATCCGAAGTGACGGATTGCGGTCAGGCGGCGGGGCGGTGGGTGTTGGCGGCGGCGATTCTTGGCTCCAGCATCACGTTTATTGACGGCACGGTGGTCAACGTCGCGCTCCCGTGCGGCAACGCGAACTCGGCGCGAGCGTCGCCGAAGCGCAGTGGCTCGTCGAATGATATCCGCTGATGCTGGCCGTGCTGATGCTGGTCGGCGGCTCGTTGGGCGACTGTCTGGGGCGCAGGCGCGTCTATCTCGGCAGGCGTGCGGTTCTTTGCTCTCGCTTCCATCTGGTGCGGGCTGGCTCCGAACATCACCCAACTCATCGTCGCGCGCGGAGTGCAGGGTGTGGGCGCAGCTCTGCTGGTACCGGGAAGTCTGGCGCTCATCAGCGCCAATTTCGGCAAAGAGAGGCGCGGGCAAGCCATCGGGACGTGGTCGAGGTTGACGGCGATTGCCTCCGGCATCGGCCCTGTGCTGGGCGGTTGGCTCGTCGAGGGCTTTTCGTGGCGCGGGATGTTCTGCATCAACCTCCCGCTCGCCGCCACCGTGTTGCTGAGCGCGTGGCGGCGCGTCCCCGAAAGCTGCAACGAACAAACGAAGGGGCGCGTGGACTGGCTGGGCGCGACGTGGGCGACCCTCGGACTGGGCGGCCTCGTCTTCGGCCTCATCAAGTCGAACGCGCGGCTTGACTGACCCGATGGTGGTCGCGAGTTTGACCATCGGCGTCGCGGCGCTCGCCGGATTTATCTTCGTGGAAGCTCGTCACGAGGAGCTGATGATGCCGCTCGGACTCTTTCGCTCGCCGACGTTCGCGGGCGCGAATTTGTTGACGCTCTTTTTGTAAGCCGCGCTCGGCGGACTGCTCCCAGAACGATGCGAGGTCAAAATCCGGGTCGTGTTTCAGAATTTATGCTGGGCTGAAAGAAAGACTCGGACAAGCTATTCTTTGAAGTGTGTGCTTTGCAGAAATCACTTGTCCGAGGTGTTCCTCACGGAACATCACAAAGAATGGCACAACTGCCAACGAGAAACAAAAGTACTGGTGCAAGGATTGTCGCCGCCAGTTCATCACGCACTACACCTATCGCGGTCGGCAGCCCTTCATCCGTGACCTTGTGGTGCCGATGACGATGAACTCAACCGGCATCCGTGACATCGCGCGTCTTGTGATTTACATTGATCAAGAAAAAGTCGGAACAATGCTGGTGTTGGTACGGCTTAAATCTGGCGACCACGCGCATTGCAGCTTACGTCTTGGGGCGGCGCACTGACGACTCTTGTCACCAATTGGTCGAGAAACTCTCAAGCTGTGCGGTGGAGAACTTCTACCCTGATGACTGGCACTCTTATGCCAAGCTGCTTCCCGCCGCACGGCACACTATCGGTAAAGCAGTGACGCAAGACATCGAGCGGCACAACTTAAATTTCAGAACGCACGTCAAGCGGTTGCACCGCCGAACGATCTGCTTCGCGAAGTCTGCTGAGATGCACGCGACGGTCATTAAGCTCTACGTCAATCATGCCAATGCCGCGCAACATAAATTGTGAAAGACGACCCTTTTAGCCGAGAACTTGATCGACAATGTGATCCTGAACGTACATCCAGTGCTACTCGGTTCCGGCATTCCGTTCTTCTCAGAAATCAACGAGCAAGTTAATTTGAAATTGACCGACAGTAGGATTTACAAGAACGGTCTCGCGCTACTTTTCTACCGCGTGAAAGCTTAAGGCACTCAAGATGCAGTATGTTGAGCTATAACACGCTGTCACTCACTGTCCCCGTTTGCAGTAATCCGGCAAGTATTCCTATTGACACTCGACAGGTCTATATATAAACTCAACTCCTATTGTTTGTCTAGAGGAGACGCATGAAGAAACAGAAGAAAGCTGACTTGCTGCAAGGCACGCTCGAACTATTGGTGCTGCGCTTGTTGCGTTCAGGGTCGCTGAACGGCTGGGACATCATGCAGCGCATCCAGATCGTCTCCGGTGAGGTCTTGAGCGTCACACCGGGCGCGCTCTACCCAGCGCTGCACCGACTGGAGGAGCGCGGGCTGGTCTCCGCAGTGTGGGGGGTATCCGAGAACAACCGACAAGCGAAGTTCTACGAGTTGACTGCTGCGGGTCGAAAGCAACTTGAGGCGGAGCGCGCAACTTGGGAGCGATTCACGGGGGCGGTCGCTGCGATTCTTAGAGACGCTTGAGCGAGAGGATGATGTGATGCTGGGCAGGCTGAAGAGGCGACTGCGGGCACTGCTGCACAAGCGAGCGATGGAGCGCGAGCTGGACGAAGAGTTGCGCTATCACCTTGAGCGCGAGATCGAGCGGAACTTGGCAGACGGCATGAACTCTGAAGAAGCAAGGTTTGCGGCTTTGCGTAGCTTCGGCGGGGTGGAGCAGGCGAAGGAACAGTGCCGGGAGGCGAGAGGCGTGCGATTAATCGAAGACTTGTGGAAAGACTTGCGCTACGGGGCGCGAATGTTACTGAAGCAGCCCGGGTTCACGTTGGTCGCCGTCGTTACGCTCGCGCTCGGCATCGGCGTCAACACGGCGATTTTCTCGGTCGTCAACGGCGTGCTGCTGAAGTCCTTGCCCTTCCCTGAGCCGGAGCGGCTGGTCGTGCTGTCTGAAACTTCCAAAGATGTGCCGGACATGTCTGTGGCTTACCCGAACTATCTCGACTGGCGGGCGCAGCAGACCGTCTTCGAGAATATGGCGGCGCGAATGCCGGCAGGCGGGGTACTAACGGGCGACGGCGAGGCGGAGCGCATTACCGGGCGCTGGGTGACGGCGAGCTTTTTTCCGACGCTCGGCGTGCATCCCCAAGTCGGACGGTTCTTCACCGACGAAGAAGACCGTCCCGGAGCCGAGCGCGTCATTGTGTTGAACAACGGCTTGTGGCAGCGTCTTTTCGGCGGCGACCCACAGGTGATCGGTCGCGTTCTTCAGTACAACAGCGAGAGCTGGACAATCATCGGCGTAATGCCGGCGGCTTTCGACTTCTACGGACAAAACAATCTCAATAACGATTTCTTCATACCTCTCAATCGCCTCTCCGACCAAGAGTACATGCTGGATCGCAGCTCGCACCCTATAGAGGTCACGGCGCGGCTGAGACCGGGTGTGAGGCTAGAGCAGGGGAGCACGGAGCTACGTGCGATAGCGGCGCGTCTGAGCGGGCAGTTTCCTGAATCGAACAGCGGCAATGGTGTAAATTTACGCTTGCTTCTGGACGACTACGTCGGCGACGTGCGACCCGCTCTGCTGATGTTGACGGTAGCAGTGGCGTTGGTGCTGCTGATCGCCTGCGCCAATATTGCCAATTTACTTTTGGCACGTGCGGCGGCGCGGCAGAGAGAGATCGCCTTGCGGATGGCGCTCGGCGCGGGTCGTTGGCGCATCGTGCGGCAGTTATTGACCGAGAGTGTACTCCTCGCCATCGCGGGTGGAACGCTCGGTCTGCTGCTCGGTGCGTGGGGCGTGTCTCTGCTAGTCAAACTCGACCCCGAAGGACTGCCGCGCGTTGAGAACATCTCGCTGGACGGACGCGCCCTCGGTTTCACACTGCTCGTGACGCTTTTAACGGGAATCGTCTTTGGCTTAGTGCCCGCGCTTGCTACCTCGAAAGCAAATTTGAACGACGCGCTGAAGGAAGGCAGCCTGCGGTCGTCGGGCGGCGCGAGCGGGTGGCGGTTGCGCGCTACGCTCGTCGTCGGTCAAGTCGCGCTCTCGCTCATGCTGCTCGTCGGTTCTGGGCTATTGGTCAAGAGCTTCTGGCAGTTGATGCAAGTCGATCCGGGCTTCGACGCACAGGGCGTGCTGACACTACGTTTGCGTCTGCCAGACGCTAAATACCGCGAAGCCGCACAGACGACGGCGTTCCTGAAAGAGGTCTCGCGCCGTGTCGAGGCGTTGCCGGGTGTGCAGGGGGTGAGCGTGACGACCGGCTTCCCGTTCGGACGCGCGGGCGAGAACGGCTACTGGGTCGAAGGAGACCCAGAGCCGCGACGACCGGGAGACTGGGCAGTCGCCAACACGCAATCGGTTGACGAGAATTACCACAAATCGTTAGGCATCACATTACTCAATGGACGTTACTTCGCCGCACGCGATACGGCTGATTCCCCGCAAGTCGCCATCGTCGACGATGAGTTCGTCGGCAGACATTTTCCGAACAGTTCGCCCGGTGACGTACTCGGCAAACGGCTGCGCTTCGGCGGCGAGGGGGAGCCTTGGCGCGAAATTGTCGGCGTGGTGCGCCACGTCCGGCAGAACAATCTGGACGAAGAAAGCCACCCCGGAATTTACCGTCCTTGGACGCAGATCAATCCGAAGTCGGTGGCTGACTTCACGCGCGCGATGGATTTAGTGGTGAAGACTTCGGGTAAGCCGGTTAATCTTGTCGCCCCGATCAGACGTGAGGTACAGGCGGTGGATAAGAATCAACCGCTGGGGAATGTACGGACGCTCGAAGATTTGATGGCGCGGTCAATCGCGCCGCGCCGGTTCAGCTTGCTGTTGCTCGGCGTCTTCGCAGGCATCGCGCTGCTGCTCGGCGCGGTCGGGCTTTACGGCGTGCTGTCTTATGTCGTGACGCAGCGGACACGCGAAATCGGCATCCGCATCGCTTTGGGTGCGCGAACACGAGACGTACTTAATCTAGTGATTAAGTACGGGATGACGATGGCACTCACCGGCGTCGCGGTCGGCTTGGTCGCAGCGTTTGCGCTGACGCGATTGATGCAGAGTCTGCTGTTCGAGGTGAGCGCGACCGATCCGTTGACGTTCGTGCTGATCGCGCTACTACTCCTCGCCGTAGCACTGCTGGCATGTTACCTGCCGGCACGGCGGGCGGCGAAAGTAGATCCGCTGATTGCGCTCCGCCACGAGTGATTTACACTCGCCGACAGACAAGGGCTGAAAGATCATCCGTGTGGCGCACTTAAAACTTCCCGCCATTTCTGATGCTGCCGATTATCATCGGCAGTTCGATAGTGATGTGTGGCACCAAGCCGCCGTGACGATCTGCGCCCGACATAAAATTCCCTATGGGAGCCTAAAACGTTCGCCACAAGGCGAAAACATTATCTTCTTTGTTGACGAGACTTTTGTGGTCAAAATCTTCGCACCTTTTCGTGGAAACTATTTGCGAGAAAAGGCGGCGCTTGATTTCGCTCAAGGTAAGCTCAGTATCAAAACGCCGGAGTTGATATACACAGGTGACATCGAAGGTTGGTCATATCTAGTGATGACGCGACTCAAGGGTCACGCATCACGCGAGGTATGGGCGAGTATGGAACGGTGCAACCGCCTTGAAATCATCTCACGTCTCGGCGTGGCGATGAGCGAGTTGCACGCGTACAACGCTCCGTTGCAGACCGCTTCAGATCGTAATTGGCGGGGATTCATTGAGCGGCAGGCGCGCGATGCAGTCGAACGTCAGAGAAACTGCGGGGCGAATCCGGAATGGCTGGAAAGTCTGCCCTCTTACATCGCCGCGCGGCTCGCGTTGTTACCGGCAGACAACAAGCCAGTGTTTCTTCATGGCGACGTTCACGCCGGTAACGTGCTGCTCGCTAAAGAGGGTGGGCGTTGGCAGGTTGCGGGCTTGATTGATTTTGGCGACTCGTTATGTGGATTCAACGAGTATGAGTTCGTCGCACCCGGCGTGCTCATGGCACAGGGTGAGCGCGAATTGCAAAGGGCACTTCTACTAGCCTATGGCTACAGTGAGGCGCAGCTTGACTTGAGCTTACGCGCTCGTTTGATGCTGCTAACCGTTTTATACGAGTGTAGTGATTTGCGTAAGTACGCTCTGCATCTCGCTCCCGAAGCCGTCAACTTCACGCTCGCCGAATTGGAAGCCTCGATATGGACGTTCGTGACAGAGTGATGGAGCCGCACCATTATCATCGTAGCCAATATCGCACAATTGTCGGAGAGGATCATCTCAATCCTCTCGATCCGGTGCTCAAGTCGAATGAGCCGGAAGATGCGGTCGGCTCCTTGAGCATAAAGCCGCTGGATATCCCGTAATTTTTAATTGCACCCGGGCGGCATTCGACCGTGAACCGGGTTAGTTGCCGACGATCCAGCCGTCCGCGAGGTTGATCACGCGATGTCCGTTGGCGGCGTTCTGCTCGGAATGTGTGACCTGAATAATGGTCGTGCCTTCGGCGTTGAGACGTTTGAAGAGGTCCATGATCTCTTTGCCCTGCGTGGAGTGGAGATTGCCCGTCGGCTCGTCGGCGAGGAGCAGTTTCGGGCGGGCGATGACGGCACGGGCGACGGCGACTAACTGTTGTTGGCCGCCGGAGAGTTGATTCGGGTAGAGGTCTTTCTTGCCGACGACGGAGAAGCGGTCGAGCGTGTCGGCGACGATGGCCGCGCGCTCCTTCGGCTTGATGTCACGGTAGGAAAGCGGGATGTCAAGATTCTCATACACGGTGAGGCTATCGAGCAGGTGATAGCTCTGGAAGACGAAGCCGATGTTCTGTTTGTGGAGCGCGGCGCGTTGCTTCTGGTTGGCTGTGTGGACTGCCGTTTCGTCGAAATAATACTCGCCCGTCCACTGGCTGTCGAGCATTCCGAGAATGGAGAGAAGCGTTGACTTCCCCGATCCCGAAGGACCCATGATCGAGACGAACTCGCCTTCTCTCACGTCCATATCTATGCGGCGCAGTACGAATGTTTTGCTGTTACCAGCTTCATAAACCTTTTCGACATTGCGTAACTTAATCATGAATAGTCCTCTATAGTTTGGCAGCTTGAGCTTTCGGTCACTCGTGCCGCAAAGCGATCATTGGATCAACCTTCGTCGCTCTTCGCGCCGGAAGGTAGGACGCCAGCAGCGCGACCGCCGTCAGCAATAACGAGATACTGATGAATGTCACAGCATCCGTTGGACTCACGCCGTAGAGCAAGCTCGCCATCAAGCGCGTTAAAGCGAAGGTCGCAACTAAACCGATCAGCACTCCGATCACAGACAACAACACTCCATGTCGCATACAGAGGCGCAACACGTCCGTCGGTCGCGCACCAAGCGCGACGCGGATACCGATTTCGCGTGTCCGCTGCGTGACTGCGTAAGCCATCACACCGTAGATGCCGATGCCGGCGAGGGTCAATGCCAGCAAGCCAAAGCCGCCGAGCAACGTCGCGGCGACGCGCGCCGGAAAGAGCGAGACGCCCATGTGTTCGGTTAAAGTCTTGACTCCAAACACGGGCAGGTTCGGATCAAGCTTTCGCACCTCATCACGGATAGTGGAGATCATTCTCTCCGGGTTCGAGGACGTGCGTACAATGAGCGTCGCGCTGGTGGCATAATCTTGGAGCAGCGGGGAATAGACGAACATGCGCGGCGCTTCTCCGATGCTGAAATATTTTCCGTCGCGGGCGACGCCGACGATTTGCCAGAACTGCTCTCCGCCGAAGCGAACACGCTTGCCGATAGCGTTCTCGCTCGGATTTGCGCCCGGAAAAAAGCGCCGCGCGAAAGTCTCGTTGACTACGATAACGCGCGGTGCATCCTGACCGTCTCCGTCGCCGAAGCCGCGTCCTTCGATGAGCGGAGTTCTCATCGTCTCAAAATAATTCGTACCTACCGAGGCGGTCATCGCGCTTGGCACATTCGCGCCGCGCACTGGCGCTTGACCTTCAACATAAACATCCGTCGAGTTGTAATTGATACTCAACGGAACTGAACTCGCCAGAGATGCCGAACGTACACCGGGCAGCGACCGCACGCGCTCGACGAGTTGTTGGTAGAACTTCGCCTTTCGTTTCGTCATAACCTTGCAGCCCGACATCCACAGACATGATCAAGCCGTTCTCCGAATCGAAGCCCGGACTCATCGTCTGCACCTGCTGCAATGCGCGCACGACCAATCCCGCGGCGATTAACAGCACGAGCGACAAAGCGATTTGCGCGACGACGAGCGTGCTTCGCAAACGCGAACGAGACGAACCGGCTTGCGCTGTCGCGTCCTTCAATGCGGGCACGAGTTCAGGCTTCGTCGATTGCAACGCCGGGACGATGCCGAAAATTATTCCCGTGATGAGCGATGCGAGCAGAGAGAACCCGAGCACGCGCCCGTCAACGCCCAAGTCAATCGAAAGCGGAAAATCAACCGGCGGCTTGAAGCCGACCGCGAGATCAATCATCCAGATCGCGAGCAGGAAACCGACTGCGCCGCCTAAAACTGAAAGCAGTATGCTCTCGGTTAGCAATTGACGAACAAGGCGAGAGCGCGATGCTCCCAGAGCCAACCGAATCGCCACTTCTTTGCGTCGCTCGCTCGCCCGCGCCAGCAGCAGGTTCGCAAGATTAGTGCAGGCGATGAGCAGCACCAATCCGACGAGCGCCATCAGCGCCCACGTAAAACTGATGAGTGGCGTGCGTAGCATCGGGTGGATCAGACCGGGCGGTGTCAACGTGACGCTCTGCCCTTCGTTCGTGTCGGGGTATTCCTCGCCCAAGCGTCGCGCTAGATTGTTTAGTGACGCTTCGGCTTGTGCAAGTGTCACTCCGGGTTTGAGGCGACCGGTGGCGAAGATATTTTGCGTGCTCCGCCGGTCGAGCCACGAGTTACTCGGCTCAATCCATTCCTGCATCATCACCGGCACCCAGAGTTCAGGCGTGTATGCGACCTCCGTGCCCGTAAAACCTTCGGGCATGATGCCGACGACTCTGAAGCGATGGTTATTGAGCGTGACATCTTTGCCGACCAAAGCCGGGTCGCCGCCGAAGCGACGCTGCCAGCAACCGTGGCTCAACACCGCGACCGGATGCGAAAGCTCCATCTGGTCTTCTTCCGCAAGGAAGGTGCGCCCCTGTGCCGCGCTCGTGCCGAGTACATCGAAATAATTGCCTGAAACAAGGTAGCCCCAGATGCGCTCGTTCGCATTCTCACGGCTCAAGCTCATCGGCGCGAAGCGCGTCACGAACAGCCCCGTGAAGACATCGTTGCGGTCGCGGAAATCCACATAGTTCGGGTAAGAGAATGCTTGCGCCTCACCGCTCTTGTCAGTTGGAAAAACAGAGATGAGTCGCTCCGGTTCCATTACCGCAAGCGGACGCAAGAGGATCGCATTGACCAAACTGAAGATCGCCGCATTAGCGCCGATGCCGAGGGCGAGCGAGAGCACCGCAATCAGGGTGAACGCGGGAGCCTTCAATAATATCCGCACCGCATAACGAAGGTCGTGCCATAGATTCCGCATCACTTACCTCAATCTTTACTCGTATCGAAGAGCAACTAACGGATCAACCTTCGTCGCCCTTCGCGCCGGAATGAGACTGGCGACGAGCGCGACGACACCTAATAGCAGCGCGGCGCTGATGAATGTTGCTGCATCGGTCGCGCTCACGCCGTAAAGAAAACCGTGTACCGCGCGGGTCAGAATAAGTGCCATGCCGAGACCGACGCCGACGCCGACCACAACGGGCAAAGTTCCTCTCCACAACATCAGTTTCAGAATGGAGCTTCGATTTGCTCCAAGCGCCATGCGGACGCCGATCTCGCGTGTGCGCTGACTGACGGAGTATGAGACAACGCCGTAAATGCCAACGGATGCAAGCGCGAGCGTAAGTAAACTGAAGAAACCCAGCAGAGTAGAGCCGAAGCGTTGCACCATGAGCGCATCGCCCAGATGTTCGTTCATCGTTTTGACGTTGAAGAGCGGCAGGTTCGCGTCGAGTGAATTTATCTCGCTACGCACGGAGGCGAGCACACCGCCCGGAACGCCCGCCGTGTGTACGAGCAGCGTGGTCGAGTCGAGCATGGCACTCCCGGCTTGAGCAAGCGGCATATAGACGAAGGGCAGAGAATCTTCACTCAAGCTGTGATACTTGGAGTCTTTCACCACACCGATCACCGTGCGCTTGTCTTTCCCGAAGGAGATGCTCTTGCCTACGGGGTCGACATCCGACCAATATCGTCGGGCGAAAGTCTCATTGATCACGGCTACGAGCGGCGTTCCTTCACGATCCCTATCGTCAAAGTCACGCCCTCTCGCGAGCGGCACACCAATCGTTTGGAAATAATTGACTCCGACGTTGTTCACTTCAG